>Ga0210059_1004163_pt1 | contig 23305 bp, 17 predicted proteins | sample Ectturendosymbi2_FD_188042 | JGI IMG/M metagenome (GOLD analysis project Ga0210059, IMG submission 188042) | Ecteinascidia turbinata endosymbiont from Florida, USA - Sample 2 (SPAdes) (version 2) | ecosystem: Host-associated > Tunicates > Ascidians > Unclassified | place: Key West, Florida...
TAGGGTGGCTGTTCACAGAGTTGTTCCTCCAGCATTCCAGCCGGAGCCAGCAAGCCGCCTCAGGAGTGCGACGTGTGATGTCAGCTTCTTGCGAAATGACTCAAGGTGTCAGCGATACGTGAACGACCTGTCCAACGTTACTCCGAGGTATTTGGGTTCGGAGCAGAAGGGCAGAGCTTCTTTGTTATATTTGACTTTAAGCTCACGTTCAGCCTCGTTGTTGTTAAGATGGACTGCCCACACCGTTTTTGTAGCGCTGAGGTTTAACTTCCTAGTCTGGAGGCATTCACCTAGCGTTGCCACGTCCTTTGGTCAGCACCACTTCTACTGCTTGCCAGTCTCCATCAGCATGCATGGTTGCTAGATCGTCAGCATATGCATACTTTCTGAAGACGGTGTTTGGCAAGTCAGATGTTGAAGAGAAGGGGCGCTAGGACAGATCCCTGTGGGACGCCGTTCTTTAGGCGTCGTAACCTGCTTCTTGTGCCGTTTCCCGTGGTAAGGGTGAAGTTGATATTGCCAACCATCTCCCTGATCGTGTAGAACATGTGTCTATCAGGCAGCAATTGCAGCAGCTTGCAGGTGAGGCCGCGGTGCCATACACTGTCGTAGGCTGCTGTGAGGTCAACAAACACAGCTCCGGCCTTCTTTTCAGCCGAAACGTTATCGTCAATGTCCTGTGTCAGCAGGGTGACCTGGTCTATGGTCGACCTCCCGTGTCGAAAGCCTGCCTGCTCCTGTGGGAGCAATGGGTCGATGATTGGATTGATACGAGCGTAGATAAATCTGTCGACAATGTTGAAGGGGTCACACAGCAGGGATATAGGACGGTAACTCTTTGGGTACCCCAGTAGCTTTTCTGGCTTAGGGATAGCAACTGTGAATGCTTCTCTCCAGATATTTGGAATTTTGAGTTGGCGCATGCAGGAATTGTGGAAGTTGCAGAACCAAAATTTGAGAGCCGACCTGGCGTGGTGTATGAACTCCGGGAAGATGGAATCCAATACCTGAGACTTTCCTGGCTTCAGACGTCTGAGGGCAGCAGAAAGCTCCTCCGGCCTTAAGGGTTCAGAGGTACTGTGACCCTCAGGTGCTGGAATCTTGCATAGGTCGGACAGCTCCTTGTTGACAAGCCTGGTGGACTCGCGGCCGCCGGTCCTGTGTGGTCCATTCTTCACGAGTTGTGAGACTATGAAGTTTGCCGAGACGGGGCACTGGTGAAAAGAGGGTCCAGACCTGCCAGTAAGTTTGTTGATTGTTCTCCACGCCTTGCAGCTAGAGTGCGAGAAGTCGATAGAATTAACAGTTTCCTCCCATCGCTCCTGCTTCTTCTGCCCGAGTCGAGATAGTAGGGACGAAGCGGCTCTATCAGATTCAGTCCCCACCGGGGCTCGGATGAAGGAGCGATTGAGGGCCTCGCACTCTTTGTCCCAGCATGGCACATAGTTCTTCCGACGGCCACGTGGGATGCATTGTTTGGCCGCCGATAGTAGGCTCTTGCAAAAATCCTGATATGCCCCCTCAATGTTTGATGTGTCCGGAGGTAATTATCTCTCAACGGATTCATCTGTGAGAAGGCAAAAGCGTTTCCAATTAGCCTTGCAAGAGTTCCAACGCTTCACCGGATCGCTGTGGGCAGGAACATTGAGCTTCGGTGGAGCTATATGGGAAGGCCGATGTTGTGACCTCGGGAAGTTTCCTAGAACACGTCTGTCCGGCAGTCGGCTGTCCTGGCCGAAATTCGCGAAGGCCAGGTCCGGATTGGTGCAGACTTTCCAACGGTGAGAGAAGAAGTTGGCTGTTTCCTTTGGGTTGTACAACAGTCCAAGATTGTTGGATGTTGCCCAGGAGTCCACGCTCTCACTTTCAGGAGATATTTTGTTGTAATCCCAGTTGACATGTTGGCAGTTGAAGTCACCAACATACAGACTGGAGTGTGGGAACATCGGGATGGTCGTTGGAGTGAGTCGCGAGCGTGGAGGTTTGTAGACGTTGATGATCTTGCATCCTGCGACGTCTACGCACAACCACTCAGTCTCTGATTGTTCTGGAGACTGATCGACCAGTGACCATTCCAACCACTCATGGACAAACATGGCAAGGTCGTGGTTCCTGCTCAGGATTGACCCAGCTAGTGAGAAGTTAGGAATCACTAGCTTGTCTGCAGTTGTGCAGTGGGTCTCCTGTAGGACGATGATGAAAGCCTTGTTCTTATAGGCTAGCTGCTCAACGGAGATCTTGTTTTCAGTGAGCCCCTCGGTGGTCAGCTGGAGTATGTTGGGTCGTGGGTCGTCTTCGACAGCATTTCTGCTGCCGTGCCCTGAGAAGGGCGTATTATGACCCATCCCACGTCGAATACATCCAGTGCGGGTAGCAGTGGTTGCTCTCGTAGTGACAGGTTTAGTTGACATTTGTAGCGATTGTCGTACAGGATGGCCACGTGAAGGTACCTGTCATCCGCTTTTCATAACATGGAATGTTTTCACACTTTCTGAGCAAAGTATTATGTGTAAGCGTTTTAACATTTTAATGGATATATTATTCAACTGCATCAATATCCAAAAAAGACCGATCAGAATATCACATCTTGAGCACAACGGATGGAGCTACACATTTTTGAAAAAATATGAATAACTTGGTCAGTTGCATTTGAACTTAATGAAAACCGCAGTCATAGATTGTAATGGCAGAAATGCACTGTTTTCCCCACTGGATTCACGTTTAAACCATGAAAAAACAAAACAGTCATTGACATTTTTGTAGTTCACATAATCAACAGACGCACTAAACGATTTTAACAAACTCAACATGAGTAAGTTTGTTTGTGATAATCCTTTCATAACTTTATTTCGTTTTTTCGTCGTCGTCTAAACTAATAATGGGATACAAAGGGTACTTTATATGACGTCAGATTTAAAAAACAACATTAAACGCAACTGATGTGAATGCAGTCAACTGACAACATGAGGACGCACCAAGAAGTTTCACCTCGATGTCGCCAAGGGAATCCGCCATGTTGTACGCGCGGTAACCAGCTGCCACCGCATGGGTTAGTTTGCCACTGCATAAGCGAACAGAACAGCTGACCTGTTGGTGAATGGATAAGGTGTAAAATTTATATCTACCGAATGTTTCATGACAGTGGCGATTCTAAGGGAGGCTGGATGGGCCATGGCCCCACAGAGTTTTGGTTCGCCCCTGTTTGACCCCCAGTTTTTGCTTAATTTCCCGACTAAGTTCGTTTCGTTGACATATACAGTAGACAACTTTCGGCCAGCAATATTTTAAACGATAATCTAGAAACTCTCTAGCCATGCATTCAATATTTACCAAATGCATTATAAGCTGGATTGTTTTTGACGGCCGGGTAACTAGAGCCGTTTATGACGACATATACCAGTGGTTGCTCGGATCCTGCGTGAAATTTAGTCAGAACGCGGTCGTGGTGTTGAAAGATTCATTTCAAAACTAACAAACAGTGGCAAAAATGGGAAGATTGATCTTTCGTGCAGTTCAGTGTGAGATGGAACTGGATTATATAACTGTCAGTAGATTGTGGCTTGTCTCAGTAGCAATTGTTTGTGAAAGCATTAGAATTGGTTTCAATTATTATTTCCGAATTTATCCTGGCTGCAGTGATGCGTACTGCTGCCTTGTGTATACGACTGCGAAACATCTTACGTAAGTGGTTCGTAACTACAGTTTTAATTCTACCCACACATGTCCTGCAACTCATAGAATTTTGTACGGATTTTCTGTAATGATTCAGAAGAAATTCTTTCGCGTATTTCAGCTCTTTGTCCAGGATGTCAAATATTTCTATCAGAAAAAAACTTCAAAGAATTCGCAAATCATATTCATTTAGTGAAAATGATTTGAAACATTAAATAACTTTGGCAAAGAATTTGCTTCGGAAGGAGTCGAAGCTGCCTATATCGCTCGAACATTTTTTTTCATTTATAGCTACTTAAAAAGTTGCGTTTGATTGTTACTGGTAGCTGTAACTCTTCCCTTCACCAGCGCTTCATGCGAGAGTAGTTTCTCAAAAATAAAATTAGTGAAAACATTTCCCAAACATCCTATGATTAGTGAAATATTGGATAACAATGATCTGCTTTCAGTTGAAAGGGCACGAGCTGAAAAATAGATTTAGATGATTTCGTTGATGAATTTGACAGTCGATATGACAATCGAAGGAAGTTACATTGAGATGATCATGATATAATATTCTAACGTAGCCTGTGCAGGGATCTGTGTGAGAATTACATTGATTATTGTCTCTTTGTCTCAATCTGCTTAGGTTTAGAGTAAGTGCGTGTTTCGCGTATGACAAGACAGTCATAAATCAACGCAGGGTGGAAAAGTCAGCTTTTGAGGATCAGTCAGAGGAAAATTCAGTGTGAATATGAAAATGATGGCTTTGTTAGGAATATTCTGCAAAATAAGTTTTACGCCTGCTGTTACATCTTGCTATCTATCAGGTACACGCCCTAACCGCCGATGCACACCTATCTGCGACGCTACTATGCTACTTTAGGTGCAACTGACGCTGAAACCTCGTTGCTGTTAACTGCATACTTCATTGAATAGTCCTCACCCTATCCACGCTGCAGATGGGCATTACACTCGTTATCGTTGTTGCATAACATTGCCGTTTACACAACAAGCACAAAATGTCCATAAGCTACCATGCAAACGGATTAGTCAGTAGTCGCCAATCCGTTGGCAGATGACCCGTTGCAAAGTTGCAAGGTTAGCACAGAATATTCGACAAAGCAGTACACGTGTGTGATTGCATTTGCAGTGGCGTTTGGGTGTCTCTAGTGAATAATAACGTTAGTTCATATTTCATATTTAACGATATTCACAAGTCTATGTTGGGTTTGATAGATTTAATCATAGCGACGAAAAATCACCATGCAAGACAGGCATATGTGTTGGCCCCCCTACTTTTTCCTCGGCCCCGCAGTGGTCCCCCACTTTTTTAATTCTAGAATCGCCACTGTCATGGGATGTTTTCTGGTACTTACGTAACAGTGATAGTGCTAATGACCCAGCAACAAAGTTACTTCCAGCTTACATTGTAAAGTGAAAGTTTGCAACAAAGGATCAATGGAAATAAGTTCTACGCTGAACAGAGCACAGATTGCATGAGTGAAACTTCCTTTATAAAATATAACGTGAAGTTGCCTAAATGCATTATTAAAATGATGCCAAGCAGACCGGATCCTCATGACAAGTCATTGCTACCTGTAAAACTCGTTTAGTGGCAGGATGGAGATTGTCAAGCGGAGAGTCAGGGGTCTCGTTTCGAGAAAGCTGGACACAACGTAAAACCTAAATCACTCTTCAAATGCCTGTATAGTAAGAGCCTGGAATTATTTTTAGACATGCCTCTTTAATAAAATATGGCGTGCAATTTTGCACTTGTTTGTTCGGGCGTTGTGGATGTTTAGAGGATTTAAGCACCTATATGGTCAGCCATTCCACGACAGATTCGCAAATCTGTAATTCGTTCCTTGGCAAAAAAGTAACTCACCTGTGGGTGCATCTCAAGGTGGATGTCAAAACATCTGTCTCACCGCGAATACATGTTTAAATTGAAACTTTCACTTGATATAATGACATGTTTCCAGGACCGTAACCAGGGGGACGCAGGGGGGTTTCGCCACTCCTAGAAAATTTTTCGCCCCCCCCTGGAAATATGTGTTGGACATAATTTAAAAATATTGGAAATAGTTCAAAAAGTTTGGGCCCCTCTCGGAAAGCTCTTCGCCCCTCCTGGTGTCCCAAACTGGTTACGGACCTGCATGTTTCTAATCTAAACGTCTGCATTTAGCCAAGTGGTTGAAAAGGCGTTAGACGAGAATCAGTGTCTTTCACTTTATTTCATTTGTAATGTTGTCTTATGACAAAATTAGCCCTAACGCTATTTCACGGGAAAACTTTTTAAAACTGTTGAATGTTTTCCTATGCTGGCAAGCGGCGAGCATGTTGTATTATAGTTCTATTGACCCTGACGGTATATAGGGCTCTAAAAAGCACATTGACTAACAACCTACAGTATACATCGAAACATGGGAGCAGCTCCCCTCAGTCTTGACCACTTACGTTGTAAGCATTGAACGTATGACATGATTTGCATCAATGATCATAATCGCTCACAAACTTCATCAGCTGGATAGCACCATTACCGTGTGCTCTGTGAAATCTTCAAAAAGTCTAACATATTTTGCATTTGGACATCGCCATGTGTCACATTCACTATACAATTATTAATGCTCGCTATTTAAACTACAACCGATGATGGGGCTGTAATTCAGGAATTATGCAGTTTTAGGGAAAGTGGAATGCCCTTTGCCCCATTGTTAATGCCAGGTCCATACTGAGAACGGGCCATTCTGGCCCGGAATGATGACACCTGACAGGTGTTGGGATACTTTAAATGCCAACATAAAACACTGAACACTCAACAGATGACAATTGGTATAAAAAGTATTATGTGAAACGATTTTCAATGTCGCTGTTATGCTATCGCATGGAAATGATGTTAAGCTCATGTGAAACTTAAAATGTACTCGCAAGTATTTATAATACAAATCATATATATAGGGCAAAACAATTCATGTGCACGACGTAAAACCAGAAGCGAAAGGCGCGCGGCATTCTACAAGAATTAAAGAAAACTATCTCAGCACTATCTCAGCAAATGTACAGGTTACAAAGAAAATGTCAGTTATTACTTTGACATGCTATACTTGACCTAATTTTTGCAAGGATAGATTATTATTTCTTTCAATAGAAAGGATTTCTTTCAATAGAAAGTGTTCTTTCAGCTTCCCACGAACTAGTCAACAAAATAAAGCAATGTCTTCAACCACAGTATACTGTGTATAAGAAACAATTGAAACATGTTCACCTAATTGTCTATTTTCTACTTTGAGTCACTGAGATTTTTCCATTTGCATCAGCAACAGTGTCATACATGGGCGTCCGCAGGGGGGGTAAAACGGGCATTTGCCCCCTGGAAATTGGGACTAAGAACGAAAATTTTCAAGAAATCATGAAGGCAGTATCTAAATTACGATTAATTGATTTAATTCTTGCAGTGACAGTGCATTTGCCAGTATTACACTAACACTGCACAAGACACAGGTTCACGGTTCTGCGGTGTCATGCTGTAGTGATCTTGCAGCTCCCTCGTGTGCGCTCCTTTATGTGGACGACCTTGGGAGCCGATTCTGCTGCTATGGCAGCAAATCTTAGGTTCACTTCAAGTTACGACAGCAGTGGTGCCAGTCCCAGTGTTTTTTCATTTCATCTAGTGTTCTCGTGTTTTTTTATGGCTATCTAGTGTTTTCTTATGAGTGAGCTGAATGTAATTAATTGCACAATTTTGTGTAATTGTAACTGTAATTGAGACCTTTGAATTAGCGCAATTGTAATTTGCTAAAAATTCTTCCTAATTAAATCTTAAATTACACAAGACAATATTATGTTTTGAGTTAAACCGCTGCGATGTCACTTGGTCATCTGATAAAAGTTCCAGTGACCTGTACAAACAAACACAAGCGTTGCTGCTATCTCCCGTTTTCTTTGTCTCTGGTTTCCAATGAGTTGCACAATGTCTATGGTTGGCATTGGAGCACATTTTCTGGTCATTTTCACTGTGTGTAAATTTGCTTTTCTAATCTACTCTAGCGTTTTTCTGGTGAATCTAGTGTTTTTTATCATGAACTCTAGTACTTTTCCGCATGTTGGTGTGTTGAACGCATATATCCTGGCAGGTAATGCAGCGATACAGTGACTGCTGATAGCGGCAAGCCACGAAATTTTATACTATGTTAAAAGAAGTCTGATTGAAAAAATTTTATACTATGTGAAAAGAAGTCTAGCAATGCTTCTGCAAGTTTGAAATATCCATTGCAAGTGTGAGACTGAGTGTGACCAATGCAGAGTTGTAAATGGGCCTCATTTTAAAGCACCAAACCGATCCGAGACCGAAACCGACTTTAATTTTTAAAGCCCGGTTTAGACCCGAAGCCACGAAAGCCAAATTTACCGAGTGAATAAGATACGCGCAACAGCGGGGTACTGCTACATGGCGTAGCTGCCGTAGCAAAGTAAATATAAAGTACTGTAATTCACAGTTAATAATTTTTTTATTGAAGATTTAATCTGCGTGATTGCTTCAACAGCAACTGGTGACAAAAGTATCCGTTGTTGCAAAAAACTTTGTAAGCAGTTCCGTAATCGGCCCGAAACATTTTGGCAAACTTAAGCCCGAACCCGGCCTGAACCTGGCCCGAAATCTGACCCGACCCAAACAGCCCAGCCCGACTTACAACTCTGAACCAATGTGCCTGAATGAATAGCTTAATCAAACTACGCTTATGTAGACTTCTTTTCACGCACTACGTGGCTTGCTATCTATACAGGCTTGTGGGAATACATCTTCATTGTTGAGGCTTAGATCTGACTTCTGAGTTAGCACGTACAAAGTTATTTTTGCCGTGGCAAGTTTTCGTAATTTTCCTGCTAAATTTTTAAAGTCTGCATGGTGTTCTAACTTCAGTAAGTCGTCCGATAGTTGTTGTCAACTTACAAGTCTACTTCTCGCTTGAAACAGTTTTGCGAGAGTGTCTAACATTTCTATTTTCTCACCGCTACTGTTGTTCTGGACGTTGATTATTTTGAAATTATTACTTATTTGAGGAAAGTGCTCGAAATATGGATATTAGGTAGTTTATGAAAAGAAAAAGTATTCCTGAAAACCAAAGTGTAGAAAACATTTCAGACTAAAGGTTGAGAAATGAGGTTCCACCCGCTCAGACTAATAATAATGAGAGCACCGTAAACGTATTTCTGGATTATTCAAGTCCAATTCGGACTCAGTAGTCTGCAGTTCACAATAATATAGATATTGGATTATACTCCAATTCAGCAAAAGCTGTGAAGGTTGACTGAAAGTACAACCTTTTTCCAAAATCGAATACAACCAGTGGCGTAACTGACAGGGGGCAAGGGTGCGAACAGGGGTCAGGAGTGCTCCTGACAAGCTCAGTTTAAAAAAAAAATGACTTAGGTTGCATTTCGGTATTTAGTGTTCTTTTGGTTTTCAGTAGATTGTTGTTTTCTTGCATTTTTCGAAGTGTTTTCTGGTGATAACGGGTTTTATGATAGACATCCACATGCGGTTGCACTACGTATCATTTCTCAACTCTTTTTCTTAGTGTTGGCCAGTGGGTCCCGTTCAGTTAAGTTTTCCCACCCAAGCTCAAAACTCTAGTTACGCCAGTAAACACACTGAAAGGTTGGAAGATAAAGCTAGCAACACATAAGTTTCTGTTAATTCTACTCGCTTTGTGCTCCTTTCGGAGTGTCACGAGCAGTGGCGGTTCTAATGGGGGTCTGGGTAGGCCATGTACCTCCCAGTTTTGTGCTTAATTTCACGTTCAAGTTCGTTTGATTTAAATATACAGCAGACAACCTTCAGCTAGCAAAATTTTAAACGATTTGAAGAATTTCTGGCGACGGTTCTAACGATATTCACAAGCCTATGTTGGGTTTGATAAGCATAATCATAGCAAATCAATCTTCATTACAACGAAAAATCACCATGTAGGAGGGACATTTACGTTGGCTCCCTACTTTTTTCCTTGGCCTCGCAGTGCCCCCCCACATTTCTTCATTCTAGAATCGCCACTGGTCACGAGTGGTCTGCGGTGCCCATCTCCGCTTGTTTGCGCCGAGGGCAGCGCACCTACTTTCGCAGTGAATGCAGTACTGGTGGCGAGTCAATAGCAGCACCGAAGGTAAGTTCTAAAAAGCTATAAAAATATTTATTAAAAGCATTAGGAACAGTGGGTTTTCATAAAATATCCATACGGTTTTCTAGCTCGGTGAAGCTTCTGAGACTCTCCAAAACCTTTAAAAGATGTTGAAAAACATGGATTTCCAGGCCGCCTTGAAGCTGTTAGCAGATGTAAAGAACGCCTGTTAGGAGCTGATATGAAATCTCTGAACATACCAAGTGCAAATGACTGATGACGCACAAGTCGGGCGCAGTCAGCTTGTGTGGCATTTCCAGGCACCTTGCCGTCGCTTTGCTTTCATAAAACACACTCGCTGCGAGGTCGCCTCCGAGCTGATTTATCTGCATCATGTACGTGTATGACGTAATGAGCTCCTGCAGATCATCGTCTGCAGCTTCAGCTCTGTTCACCTGCGCGAGAAACGCCAGACACTGTGTCGAAGCATATTTAATTCTTTAGAAAGCAACAAGAACATTAACAGCTTTTATCATGCAACAATTTGACCAACCTCGCTATTTGTTTAACATTCACGCCAGCTGCCTCCTTTCGACAGGGTTTGATAAAGCATTGTGCAAATGCACGTTATTTATTACGATATGTTGACTGCAAATTTGCAACAAATTAAAAGCCCGATATAGGCCGTAAAAAAACTGATGAGTCGTTTGGATGTGTATACTGAAGCCAGGTTATGTTAAAACAGATAGCAGTAAATCGTTAAATCAAGATATACTATCAATGTTTTTCAAACGTTATTTGTTTTCGACAAAGCGCAGTATTATAGTGAATGGAAAACCTACCTGCATAAGTGCTACTAGTTTTGAAAGCTTTGTTCGATTCGGAATCTTTTTGACGGATAGCAAAATCGGCCAAATGTATGACAAACATCTGACTTGTTCAATGTATTTGTTTGCTTTTTTGCTCGTTGCTTGCCCAATATATCTGTAAATGTTGAACAAATCATTCTTTGAATTTCAAAAGACAGACATCAGCCATCAAACTATTGAGAGTGCGACTGAGGTAGATTTCATGAAAACAACCGTGTCTGCATCAGACACTAAAGGAGCAGCTAGCAAGAAAAAGGTGTCTCAACTGCCTAGTTACATCATCACCAAGAACCGCATTCGGGCTTCAGGCAAAGGGACCAATTCGAAAAATTCGCGACAGTCTCCCCCAGATATCCACAAGCGGAAACCCCATGTTGCGCCACTTGCGCATCTGGGGAGGTGAATGGGGGGGGAGGTGAATGGGGACAGTGCGGAGTTTTTCTGCTTTGAGAGTCTTGAAAGATATGCGTGAACGGCAATCTTGCCATAAGCTGGTGATTGGAAACTGGAACATCACTTCACTCACAGGAAAAAAGCATCAACTGGTCGAGGGGGGCGGCTATAGCTTAGTGGTACAGTGTCCGCCTCTCGATTGCAAGGTTGGGTGATCGATCCACTGCCACTGAGTGAATTGCCGTAGAGCTCCTTGGTAAGAGCGGCCACCTCAACCGCCCGGGCAAGAAGCACAGTTCAGGCTTCGGCCTGCCGCCAATTGCCGTCACCGAAATAAACACACACACAAACTGGACGAGTCAGACGACATTCCCCGGATGTTGTTGGCATCTCTTCGACAAAGTGCCGTGGTTCTAACACTGCTTAGCCAGGCGATGAGTGGAAGCTCTTCTGCTCTGGCGTTGAGTCAGCACAGTTTGCACAGGCTGGAGTGGGTATACTTGTAATCCCTCAGCTGGCATACTGTGTTGATGAATGGATCGCACGAGGGTGTGGTTACACTGCTGCCTTTGTTTGATACAGGCACACGGCCCAAACTCAAGTGCACTGTACCTGGAATTCGTGAAAGAAATAACTGATGCCCTGCGAAAGGTTAAAACGAACGAAGCCACGATTCTTTCGGGAGACTTCAATGCTCATGTTGGGAACGATGCCGGTGTATGGAAGGATGTGATTGGCCGACATGGTGATGCTGACGTTAATGATAACGGAACATTTCTGCTGCAACTGTGTTGTAACAACACACTGTGTATCATGAGCACATTCTGCCAACACATAGATGTGCGCAAGTACACCTGGTGCAGAGGTTTGTTGGGTCAAAGGTCACTCATTGATTTCTACATATTTTCATACTGTTCCAATCAGTGTTGGGCGTTCGTGTCAGAAAAGGTACAAACTGTCGACCAATCACCACCTAGTTATCTGCAAATTACTTTTGGAAAAAGAACAAAATATCAAGTGTGACTGAATGTGAACGAGAAGCAGGTCCTATCAAATAAAGTGGGACAAAGGTGTAATAAAGACCTTTGTATAGGCCTACAAAGTATCGTCCTTGCATCACGAACTCCCGGAATGCGCAGTGGATGCAGAGGTAGAGTGGCAGCTGTACCTTCATCTGCTGCTCGGGTATGTGGACGGAAACGACTCGGTGTGGCGAATAATGGCTAAAAAGTGAACCCGTGGTAGAACCAGGAGATGAAAGATGCTATTTGATCAAAGAAAGTAACTACAAGGCATGGCTTCAGAACAACCTTCTTTGCATTCGAGAAAGTCCGCTGATCAAGTGGTTAATAAGTCGAAAATGCAATGTTCGGAGACTTTCGAGCATAAACTGGGATACCACTTATTGATAAGCCTACAAAGTATTCTGGCAAACCATCCTGGTTCTTTAAGCAACAGATCTACTACTGCTGATTCCATCATAGACCAAAACGGTGTTTACTCAGCAATGAGGAGAACATTCTTCGCACACGGAGAGAGAATTTTAAAGTGCTCTCAAGCCCAGTCACTATCAGACCATCAGGATCAGACACAACAGGAGGTACATTTTGGGGGGAATACCATCACTGCGACTGAAGTCTGTCTAGCTGTCAAAACATTGAAGGCTGCGAAGCCTTTGGTTACGATAAAATCCGACATAAAATGCTCAGAACTTTGAATAGGGAAGGAGTTTTTTGGCTGATTCGTGTGTGTCAAGGTTGCCAGGCATTCTATATGGCACTAAAAGATTGGCAATCTGGGGTGATCATCCTCCTACAAAAGGAAGGAGATGGGGCTGAATGCACCAACTCCCGGGACATCTCTTTCCTTAGCCTCCCTGGAGAAGTTTATAGGTGGAGACAGACAGTGGTGTGCCTAGGGTTTCCTACGCCCGGCGACAAAGTCAGTTTTGGCGCCCCCACCCAGCACGTTCGTAGCAGCATAGATGCGAAAAATGAGTAGGGAGTAAAGGGGGGTCGAAAGCTGACTCGGGCCCCGCGTATGTTTGTTGCTAAACCCATCTGAAAACTTCATATGACTGTGACGTCACGGAATTGACGTCAGAACCTTTCAATCTTGGAAATCATATCGTAGGGCTAAGAATCAAATCGTTTCGCGTAACTCCACCCCACCTTGAAATTTCAGTCACCATTGAGCATTCAGACTATTGTATTGCAAGATTCCAAATTGAGGTAATACATTCTAATTGCAGCAACTAGTGAAAGAAAATGCAACAATTATGCAAAACGTTACCTGATCATCTGCAAAAATCTGCATGAATTTCGATGACAAAATTATATGGGCACAAACATCTTCTGATAACACAGCATAAATTTGGTCAGAGCTACACCCTGTTTTCGAAAGCACAGGTTTGTCAGAACCTTTTAAAAAGCCTGAATGCAGCGTACACGCTTATTCCCCTTTCTCGCCAGGCCTGGTCACAATCACCGCTGGTGCAGGTTGTAGGGAGTTCTGCAGCATGCATTCCCAGGGTTTTGAATTTTAGAATGTCATAAAGGACTAACTGAGGGCAGACTAATGAATCCACAAAGAGAAGGACAGACAAAAGAATGCATATGAAAATCTGAAGGCAAATTATTTTATACAAAACTAGTAGACAAATATGAAATTGCAAAATCCTAAACATTTCTTTGGACATAATACCCTGAATAGCGAGCAGAAAATAAACGAAATACTGCCATGCAATGCTTTACTTGTAATTATCTAAATTCAAAGGCAAACTATTCTTGACTTTGCTGCTGCAAATTTATCGATATTTTCGTCTAAAACTGATGTAATTCAAAAGTGTCACATGTATTAACGTAGGAATTATCTAAGGCCAATGACGCTCGGTGAGAAGTTCTACAATAGTAATTTTTTGACCTGAATTGCGACAATCATGTCCATGATGCTCAATTTAGTTTCTTTTAGCTTCAAAAGCTCCATCTTGAAACGTCACTAATGTTCGTAATCGTAACTGCTCGCTTTGCGAACCTTGGTGATCTTGATGAGGTTTCGCAACTGGGTATCAGCCATGACACTCGACAGTTTGCAAATCGTGATTATTAGCATTCGCTGACATTAGACATTTCGTAATTATCACGTAACTTCCGATATCAATTTGGCGCCTCCAAAATGCTGCGCAAGGGGGCAGATGTACCCCTTGCCTCTCTAGGTACACCACTGGAGACAGAAGGCAATGCAACAATTACCGAGACATTTATCTTTAGCTTTCTCGGAGAAGCATATTCGAAAAGTCTGGCAAAAACAGGCCACGAAATAATTGAACCAAAGTTGGATGATACCCAGTGCGGTTTTTGCCCCGACGGTAGCACTACAGACCAAATTTTCACTCAGAGCTGGATATTGGGGAGGTGAACGATGCGGTCGCCTCAGGCCCCCTTTTTCAGATATGCCGTGGACCCCCATTCGTGAATTCCGCACTTAGCTTTTGCATTGTTTTGTTGATAAGCATATGAACCACATTTAATGAGCTCTGAAGCAAGTCAAATGTTTTTAAAAATAAAGCAAAAATTATGTGCAAATGTGATAAAGGGGGCCCTCAACAACTTTAATGTGAGATAAAGAACAATTTCAAATCAAATGACTTCAAACAATTTACAATTTGAAATGGACTTCACGCAAAAGCAAATTTCCAGACAAAAAAATTTCACTTGCTTTCAGCGATTGAAGTTTTTGTGTAGTATGTGCAAAATATAGGGTCCCTTTTTTCAATATAACGTGAACAGAACAGGGGCCAGGATCCCTTTTTTACGACCATATATTGTACACATGAAATCTCACAAATTTTGTGTGTTCAAACCAGGACTGCGGAGCCGGAGCTGGCATTTTGCAGGTGTCGGAGCTCAAATTAAGATTTAGGAGCCGGAGACGGAGCTCAGTTTCAAATTTGGAGCCGGAGCTGGAGTTATGACGATTTGAGAAGCAGCTCCGACTCCGATCTCAAGCGAAATTTCCGACCTCTGCGAAAATTTCTGACGTGTTATTGTTTGTCAGTAATTTTGCTTCTCAGATTAAAGAAGTAAAGTTTGGCGATTACTTTTTTGATGTGTGTTGTGCAAAGTAAAACTTTTTGATTAGATGTCAGATACCCACAACAAGCTACAGTATCGGAATAAGCATAACCACTGAAAAATATTGGACTTAGTGTTAGACCTCAATTATATTTCTTTTTGTAACCCAAAACCTTATCCGACACATTTCCTAAACCCTAAGGCCTAATCATCAGTTTTCTCAGCGTATTTGAAAAGTAGAATATTACTCTGTGCATGCGCACATAGCGTGAAGTCAGAAATTTCGCTTGACACCGGGTCCCTTTCTAGATACTAAAGCTAGACTTCACCGAAGAGTGCTCTTTATAGCACAACTAAGCGCGATCGTTACGAGTTATGACATCACACTGAAACAATGGATCTCTGATGTTCCTTGGTTTAATCATCGCTAAGGCTATCCTGTGGCATCGTAGCTGGACAGGCGTGGTGTTGCTTGTAGAAGTAACAGAAACGTTGCAAACTACGACGTCTTACTTTCTATTCAGAATGATCACACAAAATCTGTAATAGTGTAGCGATCTAAAAAGAACTAAGCTATAATCAGTAGGTAGCCTATATCAGTTTTTTTTAAGGAAAATGTTAGGCACCCGGAATGGACCTGTAGGGACCCGATTTCTCTTATTCTAGGGACCCGATTTTCAATTCTAGGGACCCGAATCGGGTCCCTAAAACACCTGTAAATAACCCTGCCTATAAAGATGAAATTGTAGTTGAACACCAAATCAGAAAATAACGTTAATAACATGTTGTTGGACTCGTTCCGATGCACTGACAACGAATATATGCACAAAAGCCGTCGGAGGTGAGTATTTACGAAGTTACGCGCAATCAAAATTTCACCTTGCGTAAGATAAGGATAGCCTACCCTAACCACTTGAGCTGCCATGGCGGCAGCAAAGCTGCGTGAGAACTGGGTTTTGGGTTTAAGGGTTAGAGTTTGCACTTGCAAGTTGCAACCCCCAACCCTTGTACCTGCAGTACATTTGCAGGAGGATATAAGAATGCAATGTAAACAAACGTGGATTTTTCTTGAGTTTTTTTTTGTGGAAACAAACTTTTTTTTAGCACGAATACTGTTCGTATTTTTTCCTAAGCTTTATGGGGTAAATTGTGCTTTACTTTGCCATCCACCACTGCTTATTGTGAATGCAAAAGACAAGAAATCAGATGTTTTCAGCTATTTTGAGAAAGTCAAAGGTGAGTTTATATGCAAAGTTGAAGAAAATGTAGGTGTTTGTGGAGCCAAACTGGCAACAAAACCGTTCGCTTTCAAACGCCACCTCGAAAACATCATTATGACATTTTCGAACGTGTCGAAGAAACAGATGAAGCTAAGACCAGTCAAAAGACAGCACGTAATCCTGTAAGTGAAAAAGAAACGCTGTCAATTTTTCTCTTGCGAACACGTTACTATGTCAATGACTAAAGAAAAATCTTAAAGCATCTGATTCAGTTAATCGTGGACATCGGTATAGCTCTTAGTGTTATCTTCACTGGTATTTACAGGGCTACTTGGAGAAATGGCTGAAAACTGGGTGCGTCACTAGAACGAGAAAGCATCAGGAATACGATTTTATGTGAAGCGCGTTCTCAGAAAAACAAGTTACAAAAAAAGTTAAAGTTTGATATATTCTTTTAGTTTGGTGTACCAGATGTATTTCATTTTGCAGTCAACTTGAGTCACATCAGGACAATTAAAATAATGTGTTCAAACGAACAGAAGCCGGAGTTGGAGCCTTATTATGAAAAAAAGGTCTCCAGCTTCTTTGTATCTCTCTGTGGTCACAAAACGGGAGCTTTCAAACACAGCAAAGCTGTTAGTTTTTAAATCGGTCTTTCTTCCGATCTTCGCCTATGGTCATGAATCTTGGGTAATGACTGAAAGAATATTATCCCTAGAACAAGCGGCAGAGATGGGATTTTTGCGAAGAGTTCACGGTTTGACACTTTGCGACAAAGTGCGCAGCTGTGAAATTCGTAAAGCCGTAACGTCAACACACTTCCCCGAATAGAAAGATCTCAGCTACGATGGATAGATCAGAATGCCCAGGAAAGACCGGCGAGGCTAATCCAGCTGGCTACACCCACGGAAGAGCGGCCCAGAGGTCGCCCCAGCGCCAGGGGGAGTGACTACAACTCCGGCCTTGCTTGGTCCCGTCTTGTTGTGGAGCCAGCAAAACTACGTCAGGTAGCTGTTGGCCTTGAGGTAAATTCGAGTCCCCCTCCTGGGTCTGCTGCCCCCCGTGACCCTCCCCAGAAGAAAAGCATGTGTGAAAATGAATCAAATGTGGTGACGTGAAATATCAACTAACTGTGCAGGCAGGCTATAAATAGAAATCACACGATGTCATGCAATAGAGATACAAACAAATGTGTTTGGCTGGTAACGTTGTAGGAACTAGTGACAAAAATGGGTCTTAACTATGTTAGACAGAATAGCTCGGAGAAACTTAACGTACAACCTGAGCTTCATCAATCTTTGGCTGCATAATCTACAGCAGTGGTTTTCAATCTTTTTCATGCAGCAACCCATTTTGCAACACAATTTAACCTAAGCACAACTCGTTGAAAACTATAATAACTCGCAATCTAGCTACCACGTTCAGATATCTAATTTACCAATACAGAACATTCTTACGTCACAAAGTTATTAGTGCACTGGCAAACGCAACAGTACTGTAATGGTCATAATCACACTCAAAACAACTTGAATGAAAAAGTAGGATATCATTTTTGTCAGGTGATACTATTATTTCGGCTTCAACAAAAAGTGGTTCCATATACGAAATATAAAATATAGAAGAAATTATGAATATTTTTATCAGAAGCTCTCGCAACCCTAGAAAAAAGGCAAACGACCCCCACGGGTCGCAGTCCCGAGGCTGAAAACCACTGGTCTACAGGATTAAAATTTGTGTAATCGTGTAAACTGGAAACACAGACGACGTCGACTTTGAAATGAACATTATCTTATGCAACTACACTACTTGAAGTGCAAGGATTCTAAATTTTGAGAAGTGAGCTCGTTCCTCTTTTTTTAAATCCTCGACCACATTTTCAACCGATCCTTACTTTTTCGGTTGCATGGTGTGAGTTATCTGCCTTCTGTTTTCTGTCCACGTCGTCATTTTTATACATATCGCGTTCGACGGGACCCAGCAGCGAAGCAGTTTCAAAGCCTGGAAAAGTTTATCAAGTATCAGATATACTTTGACACCACCTGAAACATGAACAACGCTACTGGTAAGAAACAACAGGATAAAAAAATATTTGCGGCCGATCAACGGCATGACGTAGTGCAAACAACATAGTCAGCACCATTTAAAAACCAAATATGTACAAAAGTTTCAAGTGCCTATGATAAACGTATGAATTGGCAGACATTTTGTCCATCTTATAACGAATTTAATATGTTTTTAACGAACTAACGGGGCAAAGCAATATTTACCTTGAGAAAATGTACAAAGGCTTTTTCCATATTTCCTTGTTGAAAAAAGATCTCACCAAGCAAGCTTTGAATGCGGGCTTTTGACCTTCGGTTGACAGTTAAAACCTAAGGAGAGCTTAGTTAGTATAAGTCTACCTCGCATTATGTGATGTTGATATTAAATTACTTTCACATCATCGACGTTTGCATCATCCTTTTCCGTGAAGTCTGACACAATATCCAGACCCTTGTCCAAATTTTCAACAATCTCATGGGCGTTTTGCAGAAAACGCAATGCAACCGATAAAGAAAGTGTGGCGTTGGCGGATTCTGCAGCTAAAAAAAATAATAATAATATTATCAACCGGCTGCAAAGGAAAATAGTCAGAAAAAGAGGAATTGTTTCCAACCGCTTATGAATCGTAGTCTCATATTAAAAGCTATGTTGGGTGAACTGTAGATTGATAAAAAAACATAATTTCATTTCAGTTGGAACTACATCGCAAAGGACGACTTTGTAAAGGAGAAGAGCACTAATGGTTACGATCCCTAAGCCGGAGAAGCCATTGGGGACCCAAAGAGTGATTCCCCCATATCTCAGCTGTGTGTCCCCTTCAAAATCTTTGAGACACTCATCTACGCTTGTATCGAACCAATCATCGATCCATTGCTCCCACAGGAGCAGGCGAGCTTTCGACACAGGAGGTCGGCCGTAGACCAGGTCACCCTGCTGACACAGGACATCGAGGATAGCTTTTCGGCTGAAAAAAAGGCCGGAGCTGTGTTCGTCGATCTCACAGCAGCCGACGACACTGTATGGCACCGTGGCCTCACCTGCAAGCTGCTGCAATTGCTGCCTGATAGACACATGGTCCACATGATCATGGAGATGGTTGGTAATATCAGTTTTACTCTTACCACGGGAAATGGCAAACGGAGCAGCAGGTTACGACGCCTCAAGAACGGTGTCCCACAGGGATGCGTCCTGGCATCCCTCCTCTTCAACATCTACGTCTCTGATTTGCCAAACACCATCTCCAGAAAGTATGTATATGCTGACGATCTAGCAATCATGCATGCTGATGGAGATTGGCAGGCAGTAGAAGGGGCGCTGAGCAAGAACATGGCAACTGAAGGTGAATACCTCCACATATGGAAGCTAAAGTTCAGCATTATAAAATCGGTGTCGGCGGCCTTCCATCTTAACAGAAAGGAAGTTAAACGTGAGCTTAAAGTCAACTTCAACAACAAAACTCTGCCCTTCTGCTCCGAACCCAAATACCTCGGAGTAACGTTGGACAGGTCGATCACGTGTCACCGACACCTTGAGTCACTTCGCAAGAAGTTGACATCACGCGTCGCATTCCTTAGGCAGCTTGCTGGCTCCGGCTGGGTTGCTGGAGCAACAACTCTGCGAATAGCCACCCTAGCTCTGGTCCATTCAACCGCAGAGTACTGTGCTCCTGTCTGGTGCCGCAGTGCTCATACCCGCCTCATGAACCCCACCATCAACGACGCCTTGCGAATTGTGAATGGATGCCTGGGTCCTAAACCAGCTGACAACCTTCCAATCCTCGCAGGCATCCAACCTGCTGAGCTTCGTCGCAATGGAGCCACATTGTTTCTAGCACGCCATGCCATGGAACCTGGACATCTGCTCCACTCAACGCTCACCTGTCCATCGAGTGCAGAAGCACGGCGCCTCAAATCGAGACACCCATTTGTACCCTTCTTCTTTTGAGCCAGTTCTTCTTTTATCCACTGCTTCGCCGCACTAGATCTCGGGGCAGATGTTGAGCAGCCATTCAGTTGTCTCATCGTCCAGAACCGTCAGGCTGTCGCGATCGGAAATCCCGAGCGGCATGTGCGCAAAGCTTCGCACCGTGGCAGCAAGCAACAATAGAGATCATGCTCGCAATCTCTCTTTGCGCACGCTAGTCGTCACGTTCAATCGTTCACACGTTAATATCGGCAGAGCTACCACGTAGCAATCTCTCTTACTATTGCTTGCTCGCGCCACATATGTTATGGTGTTATTCTTCACGCACATCCCGTTCGTGGTGAATCATACAATCAACGCAACACCACCGGAGAGGTTACAACAAGGCCATGCAGTCCGTGGGAAGGTCAGTGGATTGGACATTGGAGGACGACATGGTCGACGGTTTGTTTTCCTGCGCCACACTCACAGGCCACGCAGGAGGCCATACCCCATTTGTACTGTACAAGCAAAGCAGGAACTATGGCTGAGAAGCGCTAGCTTGCAGTCTTCATCGTGATTTTCGCACTTGGTCTAGCTGTTGGGTTGGACCTCTTCTAATTACACGTGCATAGTTTTATTCCTTGCCTTTGTTCGTTACCAACAGAAGCATCGCCAGAAGGTCTTCAATTGGGGGATTTCACGTTTGTGCTGGGAGATTGATATTCTAAATTTGGCAAAAAATCCACTGATTTTGTGTTTCATATTACAATTTTGGGAGATTTGGAACATTGTTTGCGGGGCTAAGCCACCTTTGGCGACGGGACTGGTTACCAACAGACGTCCATTTCGAAAACTGTATTACCAAACCATTCCAGGTGGGACAAAGGCCTTTTGGATGCTCAGCAGTGATTACAACGTTTTACATTCGACGGTAAGAGCGTTCACCAACTTTATTCAGTACAGCCATTGCCAAGTACCATCGTTTTGATTAACACCCCCATTTAATAAAATCCTTCACCACAATCATACCTAAACATATCGTTTACCCTTGCGTCAGGTTTTCAGACAAAGGTTTTTTTCCTTAAGTTCATCAAAATGAGAGAAAAACCTTTTCTAACCTTTTCTTGTTGAAATGAATTTTTCTATGACTGAAAATATTAAGTATACCGTTGAACAAAGGAGCCTCCTGCGAAACTCACGCTTCCTATCAGTTGGCTCTGATTAATTCTACTTGCAGCACAAACCGACAATCTGAGCTCAAAGTTACCCAGGCAAACACACCTACTGCACTACCCCGCTTCAAAAACGTTATTTTCCGACACCATTACGTCATGCAGAAAAACATCAGTTGTATTGAAACCGAGCAAAGTTATCTTTGCAGAGTTTTTGACTTCAACCGCCAAAATTTAATGTTGATTACCCCACCTAATGGATATAAGGCTACAACTTCTGGCACTTGTTGAAAATATCCCACTTAAAAATAGCATGAGACGTGCCAAGAAATGATTTTTTATAATCTTGGCGACGGCAGCTAGCGGCATGCCTGAAATATGCTTCTTGCCAGGGCAGTTAAGGTGAACGATCTTGCCCAAGGAGTGCTACGGCGATTCCCTCAGTGCCGGCGAATCGGACACACAACCTTCCAGTTGAGAGGTGGACACTGTACCACTGAGCTATCGCCGCCCCAGGGAAATCTTCGTCGCCAATGCCCATGGTGTCAGGTTATGTTATGATGTGCAATGGTGGCGTTACTGAGCAACTAAGGATACTAGAAAAAGGATTAAGCTAGCATTGACTATTTACCGTGATTTCATGCAAAACCTTTTTATTATATTTTGAGAGGCGGGGCAACGTATCCTAAACTGCGAACTACCGGAGTCCTGTTTGCTAGTCCGCGGGCGAATGGCATCCCTTTCCTTTGTTCAAAGGGCTTTTGACTGAGATGGCGGAAGCAACTTCCGCTGGATTGGAAGGTGTGGGGACTGGGAACAATTGCCCCACCAGTGAGTGTGTTAAAAAGCCTTAATTTTGAGACAAACACTGGGGTACTTTAGCACATTGGATTAGATCCAGACTTTTTAAGGAACATTTCATCAATTTGCTTACTCCACAGCCACGTCGTGTTTTTTAGGCTAGCCTAGCCTACCAGTCTTAAGTCTTCTATACACAAAAATTGAAAAATGTTAGAACTTCCAAAACTTTTAAAAATTTATTTAAAAATAATAACGAAAAGCTAGAACTTTTAAACTCCTTTCAAAAATTAATTTTTAATGAGAAAAGTGCTGCCCCCCTAAAATTGCCGCCCGGGGCCCGTGCCCCCGTTGCTACGCCACTGGGGGGAACAAACCTATATTGTTTGGCGTTTCGATTATTCGATTACGTCACCATGTTCACTCAACGGTAGTGCAAATTATGACCATGGCCCAAGTGTCCTGTGCCCTGCCTGTCTATGCCCATGGTGCTGGTACAGCGACTGGTAGTGTATACAATGGTGCTGTTGTGATCGGAAAGCCCGAGCGGCATGTGCGCAAAGCTTCACACTGTGGCAGCAAGCAACAATAGAGTTCATGCGCCGCAATCACTCTATCACTCTATTATTGCTTGTTCGCGCTACGTATACATATTGTTGTTCTTCGCGCACATCCCGTTCGTGGTGAATCACACGTTCAACGCAACGCCACCGGAGAGGTTGCAATAGTGCTACATTTAGCACTGCATTTAATATGAAAACACATTAATTCTGAGAGTTGGGCTTAAATAAACATAAATATGCTCAAAAGTTATTATAATCAATTCAAATTTGGTCAGTGCCGAAGTAGAATGTACTGCTACTAATAACCACAAGATTTTCACATTTTCACTAGAACCACTAAAATACATAGATCACATAAAAAAATCACAAGATCTGTTGCGGCCAGTGGCCCAACTATATGGACAAGTACGTACGGACTGGAACCAGTGCTTTGTAATAGACTGCTCATTGAGCCATCCGGCTGGGCACAAACCGTTCACATGTTCACACAGCGTTTTAC
>Ga0210059_1004164_pt1 | contig 23302 bp, 18 predicted proteins | sample Ectturendosymbi2_FD_188042 | JGI IMG/M metagenome (GOLD analysis project Ga0210059, IMG submission 188042) | Ecteinascidia turbinata endosymbiont from Florida, USA - Sample 2 (SPAdes) (version 2) | ecosystem: Host-associated > Tunicates > Ascidians > Unclassified | place: Key West, Florida...
AAAAACATGCAGGAGCCGCAGGCGCGCCATAATTAGGTGACTTGGGAATGCCCGCCACTGCGCGGCGAGTGACGTTGTCAATGAAGCATCACAATCTTGCCGTAACACTGACAAATTGTCCTTCAGTGATGTAGTCGAGACCGTAACCTTCGAGACCGAGACCTGGTTAAAATTTCGAGACCGTGACCAAGACTTCATCAAAAACTCCGAGACAGAGACTCCAGACTTGAAATTTGAGAGCGAGACAGAGAGTCGAGACTTCGAAATTTGTGCAATTTATCGAAATGTTTATAAGAAAATGTCATCACTTATGTCTTTAATTTTTTCAAATTTCTGGCATTTTTTGACGTTTTTTGGTTGTTCCTGACCTGCAAACACAACAAACAAAAATCGTTGAATTATAGAAATTTTACTAAACCATTTCTTTGCAATATTCAAAGTCTCTAGACGTGAAACCTTCGAGACTGAGACCGAGACGAGACCTGAAACCTTCGAGACGGAGAACGGGACTCACACAAATGGGTCTCGAGACGAGTCTCTAGACCGAGACCAAGTCTCGAGACTCCATTACTGATGTCCTTGAAAAATTTTCAAGTGATCTGGCAACCCTACCTTTACCAAAACGTTTAACAGCGCATTGAACAACTTAATTCTTTTAAAGTTACAAGAAACATTAATATTGGCAGTTTAGCATAGCAACAAATTACTTGCTGGACGATGTTGCAGACTATACTTGAGAGAATCTTTACTGCATGAAAACCATATGTTGTTATTAAAATAGTATCACATACAAACACACTACCTCCCCCGACAACAATGGCTACAGACAATAAAATGAACTGACAACTTCATAATATTGGCTACAACGTTTTTTGTAGAGTCAGCACGAGATGAACGTGGGAAAGATATTCATTGAGCGCATACCTCGAATGACAGAAGTGTATAAGTCATATTGTCGTAACTACCACAAAGCCACTGCAATGCTGGAAAAACTTCAGAAGGACGCCAATCTTGTACAGCTAACAAAAGAATGTTTAGACAATGTAAAGTACGTGTTTTTAATAGTGTGTTTAGTCTTAGTCTAATAAAGAGGTAAGCGTTAATGGTTAGCCTAAAAGGCTAACCACTTTATTAGACTAAGGATAAATTTTACGCTGGATTTTTTATATTTGTGTTAACTATTCTGCCTAAATTTATGGTGTTTTCATCACAGCGTAGCGCTCAATATCTGCAGGAAATTACTCCTTTTAGGTGATATCACTTTCAATACATTGGAGCTAGTAGCGATTCTCCTCAACATGTTTAACATTGAATTGTTTTTTAATAAGGTGACAGTTTGTTTGCTGGTTTTGTAAATAAACGTTTTATGATGTATAAGGATTAGCTATGAGATTTATAACGGCAAAGACACAAAAAAGTAAGTATTGAAACCTTTTCCGCCGTTATCAACGAAAACTGCTGCACTAGATTTTTGAAAAATTAATGATTATGTGCTGTTTTACTAATACTCATAAACAGTTTTTTTTTTACTAAACCTAAAACTAAGGAAAACAGGTAGTTTCACAAAATTTATATTGTTATTGAGAACGACTGCTATTTTCTCGGTTGTAGGATATACAATTGATGAACGCGAATCGTTGTTGTACTCTCACTTCAAAACGATTCTTGCAGTTGTGGAGTAAAACAACCATGAAGCATACCAGCCTCGGGAAGTCAAACTAGAAAAAATACTGTTTTTCCCATTACTTTGTCGGAGTAATTGTAATTCAAAATAGAAAATGTTGGAAGATTGGAAACCTAAGAGTACACATTATACTTCGTAACACAGACCTCTACTGGAAACAGCTGCAACTCATGTTTTAATCGGAGTCTGAATAAAGATGATCATCAGCATTTTCACCATCGTTATCATTTTATCCTGAAACCGATCTCCTTATTGACATTCCAACAACCACTTTCACAATCTTATGAAGTTTTTTCGAAAACTACAGGAGATGCTTATAAAGGGTACTTAAGTTTCAAACCTACACGCTGCTTTGTTAATTCAATGAGACTTTCCACTCCTTATTGCCATTAGCTAGAAAAGTCACAAGTTAATTTTGCTGCTTCTGAACGATGAAAAACCACTTAATTGTCAATGGAAATTATTGCTTCCGAGGTATCAAGAAAATTTATTCTGTTCTTTCATCACCGCGCATGTTTGTTCTCAGACTTAAAAAATATCCCTTTGGCATTGGGTCATTATTGTTCAAACCCGTGGAGCATATATTGCGGTACCCCCTGTTACTGGAAAAATTGTTGAAGTTGACAGAAATTCCAGAGGAAATGGTTGACACTAGTTGCTACAGCGATCTTATGAACGCCGTAAAACAAATCCGCGACGTCGCTGACGAGTTAAATGAAGAGAAAAGAAAAATGGATATTGGTAACTCTTTACTTCGTTGAATATTTTGTATTCATCATCCGGCAGAATCCTGAGATATTTTGCCGGTACTGTTTTACTTTGAGAAATTTCATAACAGTGCGTTTTCAAACAGCGATCAAATACTGCCCATTGCACACAAAATGTTTTGGTGAAACAAACAAGTCTTGCTGCATAATACGAAAGGTAAAAGTTAGCAAAACCAAAACATGTTGCCATCTTTGCTGTTACTGCCTACAGTACACCACACTTACCGTAAATCGAAAAAGTGTCAAGAGTTGTTCGTGTGTTGGTGGCATTTATTGCAACGAATTGCATTTACTTCCACCAACAGCAACAAAATTGGGTTGTGTAAACTTTTGCAACTGAACTCTCGCGTGAACTCTTCCAGTATATAAAGCAAGGGCGTACGCAAGGGGGTTTGGGTTAACCTCCGCCATGAGTTTGATATGTTACAAAAACTTTACTACCTGCTCAAAGGAGATTAATTATTTTCGCATACTTTTTCCTTGTTAATTTGTCAACCTAATACAAGTACTATACCACGGAATGAATTTTCATGCAAATTCCAAGGAACATTGTAAATGAGCCAAAAAGCAATAATTAGGTTTTGTGGGAATGTGGATTATCGTCTGCATCCAGAAACCATCTCATCACTTTTTGCAGAACTTTTGTCCACTACACATGTTTAAGATTGTGCTCCGCGGTAGTTCACTTTATCCGAAACAATTGTCTTTATTTTATCTGCTATGGCTGATCTGCGCAAGCCCTGACTGCATTAGCAACATTACCAAATTCTGCAGCATGATAGAACTGTTGCACGAGCTCAAAAACAGCAGTTGTTAACACGGAAGCATTCAGGTGTTTGATAATGTCTCAGCAATGTAAAAGGAAAACTAAAGGTTTGCTGAACCCTATACATCACAAATGAACGAAAGTTTTCTTGCGTATTCAATGCGCATTCTCAATTCTCGTGTAAATCAGCAAGATTCTATTTTGCAAACCAGGGTGTGCGCCAGCCAGTCCAGCCGCACACCTAAACTGGACTGCTCGTTTTCGACGAGACATTAGCGCAGCCTCATTTTGTAGTTGTAAATTGCTCTGACGAATTGATGAGTGTGGTTTACTCCCGTGTTTTAACGCGCATCCTGACATTTTTGCAGTTATAAACTGCTGTCTCGTAGCGTTGAGCTCATTTTCCTCCGATATCTTAACTTGGAGCGGCGTAAGTTTATATATTCAATGCAATGACACATAAAATGAGGAGAGTGCGTGAAGAAGAATATGCAAATTGTGTTAACAAACTTCGCCAAAACGTTGGTTCGAAAACATGATTATGACGTCGAATTGTGACGTCACAAACAGCGCACACCAAATACAAAATGACCACTGTATGCCACTGAAGGGAACCCCCTCATGAAAATTATCTGCGTAAGTCATTGATATAAAGCATTTACTCCTTTTCTGGGAGCAACTACTTTGGATACTAAACCGTTTTTTCAGTTGTGTTTTGGGTGCTTTAAGTGTTTTTGACGAGCTTGTTTTCGTTTGCAGTTCGAAAATATACAAACCCTGATAAAAAGAAGGCTTCGCCTCGTTTTTTCCATGTCTCCGTAAATGCAATGAGACAGAGAGTGGAACAGACGATGGTGAAATTCATTCATGAAGGCGGAACGCACTTGACTGAAATAGAACAAGACAAGTTGAACGAGTTGGTGAAAAAGTGAGACACAATCGGAAAGAATTATTTTGTCGTTGTCACTTGCGCGATAAAGAGCTCAAGCGAATTTCATTACCAGTTGTAGCGATTCACTGCTGTGACTGAAAGGCAGTAACTTTGTTTGCAGCAGTGGAGTTAAGAGTTGTTGCAGCAGGCTTGGTGCGACACAACATAACTGCCGACTGCTAAAGGGTAAACACCAGCGATGACCTCGCCGCGATGAAATACAGTGATGAAATTATGTTTTCCACTGCAGTTCGAGTGATGCTTACGGCGTTAAAGCCAACTGGTATCTGACTTCACAGTTGTTTAACCGAAGCTTACAAGGAATAAACAAGAAAGCAAATATGAAACCACGAAAATATTTCAGTTACCTATCCTGGGGGTAAACTTAATGATGCGTTAGTGAGGAAACAAATCAGGGGGGAAATTTTATGGTATGGAAGCTGGCAAGGGGTAAATGGGAGAAAAAACGTAAAGAAACCCTACTTTAGGCAATGGTTCAATGTTATCTAAATTCATAAGATTACTTCGGCTAAAGGTAAAAAAATGTTAAAGGTTTTAACCGGCACTGTATTTCGTTGTTTACTCATTTTTACTCACAATGGTGCATAACTTCTTGTCTTCTGATAAACTCATGTCCTGTTGTTTTTTATTGTAAGGTTTGAGGCAATACAGCGATCCGTGATGAAGTTTCAGGAAAACTGCAACACTTATTTAGAGCATTACAGGGATTGTCTCCAGTCTGAACAGGCTTTCGCAAATACATTATCTGAACTTTTGGAAGAAAAGAAAGAAATTGATCTCTTAAAGTCATGTTTTGAACAAGTTAATGATCAACTCTTTCCTACTTTTGTAAGTGCGTGAGACGAAGTAAATTGCTTTTATGACAAAATTGTGTATACTTTTGTTATCTAATTCAAGCATGTTTGGCCATGATACAGTAACGTTTTCATTTCTCCGTGGTTTTGGTGCAGCACGACCAATGGCGATTACGTTCGTCGCAGTGCCAGCTACTAAAATAAACCTTTGAGTACTGTAAACAAAACATAAAGTCATTATTGAAACAAAATACTTTATGAAACATAAGGGTTTCATTTCAAAAATTACTCAAAATTTTTTAAACTGGGTTAACCAGTAATCTTACAAATAATTGACTATGTGAAGACAAAACACTGCAATTGATCATCTTTCAGATTCCATGAGTTTAAGCCCAGCTTTCCTGAATTACTTTGTTTACATGCATATTTATTTATTTAACGACGACGAGCGGCAGGCCGGAGCCTGAATGTACTCTTCGTCGCGTCATGTCGAGCGAATCAATTCAAGAATTACTTTGTTTTAAGTTGAGTAACCTATACATTGGTTAATAAAAAATTGAAAACACTTGAGTACAAATTTTTTGTTTTTTTCGTTAAATGCGACCGGACAACAATTATATAAGCTCCTTGTAAATACTGTAAAAGCATATGAAAATACCAAAACGTATAAATAATCCGTAGTCACCAAAACAGAATTTGTTTCTTTTTAGTGCCATCAGTTATATATCCGGGTTCTCTTTCCTCTTTCGACCTCACTTATTCGTTTCGAAATTCCTCAAGAGATCATCAATGAAAGTTTCAAAAAGTTGTCTGATTTTGAAAGCAGCAGAAGATGGTCTGATAACACAGAAGACATCAAGGTGGAAGTGAAAAACAGGCTAGATGTATTATTGCAGATCAACTGTCTTTTTGATTTCAAACAAACTATACTCCAAGTTCTACTGGCATAAAATGAAATCTTACGTGATGCCAAAGCGTTTTAAAAGTTTACCTAAGTTTTGATTCAAGGTAATTTACTACTTAAATGGATGTTCCAGATTTTCTGGTCAAACTTTTTCATTGATTACAAAATATTACCACAAAAATGCTTCGTGGGACAACGACGATGAAACATCTGAGGTAAAGGTACAGACATCAAGTTTTCCAAAAAAGAGCAAGTTCATCGTTTGTTTCAGTGTAGAGATTGACATATCTGGAGAAATAAAGGAAGTGTACAAACTGTGATCCAGTAAAAGGTCTATGTGAAGAAATAAACAAAGTATAATAAGTTTGTGAAATGTTTGGCAAAAGGAAAGTATAAACAAGCTTACCATATTTCGCAAACGTTTTCCCTTGTTTTGTTGACCATTTTTTGTTATGAGATATTGTCCTACTTGCTGTACTGTCCGCTTATGTAATCAAATTTTAGTTTAGAAACTTGTTTACAAGCAAACGGAAAAGCAGCAATGAGGCAAAATATTTTAAACACAAACTAAAGTCAGTTGCTCTTTCCGATATAAGGATTGCTATTAAAATTAATTACAGTTGATCACTTTTCTGCTCTACGCAGAGTTAAGTAATTTTCCACACTTTCCTTATGTGAATCGGTCTCTTTATTTCAGAAATGTTGTCAAGAAAATGTGATGTGATGCGTTAGTGAGTAGAATCTCCTTTCATTTTACTACCCATAAATGCTTCATTTCAAAATAAAGTGCTGTTCAGAGAAATTTGAAACATGCTGAAAACCGTGAGGGATTTCTGGTCTTGGGCAACCTTAGGGGGAGGAAAAGCGGGTGCAAAGTTTAATGAATTTCAAAACGTTGTGCCACTTTTCCCTGCGCAATGATGACGTGACTTCATCGGAGCTGCGAAACTCTATACCGCCCCCGCAAATGAGTTTTTCCCCACTTGAAACAATTTTGCATCTATACTTTGCAGGAGCGACTGATTGCTAGATCAGTCCGTTCATTCTAAACTGCTGTAGTGTGTGATTCGAATACGTATCACAGAAGATATTTCACAACGAAAACGCTAACGATTTTTTCTTTTCTTCCTGCTTTGTATCCAGTCACATCCACCAGATTAACATTCAGAGGAGGTTTCTAGACCGCTAGTTACTGCAGCATAAACCAGTCTGAAAAGCAGGGAAATCAACTAAAAATCTTCTTGCATCTAAAGCGATCTCATTTAGTACTAAAAAAGTGGGCAGACACCGATAGAAAGAATCCACGTGACAAATGCCTGGTCCATTCCAGAGTAATGTTTTTGTGGTCCGTCACTCTGGCTAGCGAAGTGTGCAGAGAACAAAAAATTCGGAAAAGTTGTAATTTTAGTTTTACACCGCAATTTCCAAATTCCAGTTGTGAGTCTTCATTAAAGCCCTTCTCATAACTTCATCTCTGCATAGACAACAGTGATACTACGACAATCTAGACAATGACTACAGTTAAACGCAGTCACGCTGATCCTCGCTTTAATCTTCAATATAGAGCAATTGTATTCTCGTTTTACAACGGCAAGCATACGAAAACCTCGAAAAAGGTACTCACATGCGTATGAACATCAACTCCAATCATCTCAACTACCACGTTTTCATGCTTCAAACTTTACCAAACTTTCACAGAAACAAAGTCTCTAACCATTACTTTCAAACATTAACATCCAAATGAACGTGCGCAATAAAATCTTCAACATTTAAAAGACAACTTCCGAACCCTACGAAAAAGTTACAATCTCTACAGCGAAATTTTCTGATTGGTTGAACCCTACTTTCTTTCCCACACAATTGTAAGTTGACCACTTTTCAATTTGAACAAATGTTTGTCTCCAAAATGTCTGACCCTAGTCCTGAAATTTGTCGTTTGGGTTTCTAACCAAATACGAACATATCTCAAACGTTTCCTATCGTTTAACATTCTCACAAGACTTTTTCATTTAACATCAAATTCGCAAAATAGGGGTTACGTAATTTCAGTTCAAAACATTGCACTGCACAGCCAAATACATGACGTTTAATTGGTTGGGCCAGCAGGACTCTTTTCACGGAGCACACCTGCTGCTTTGCTACAGCTGAGACAATTCCAACCAACGACGTATGGAGGCTATCGTACGTCCTCAAAACACGTTGGTACAACAATTGTTCAACTAGTAGACCCATCTTCTTCTGATTCGTAATTCGAATGAATCTTGTTGTCTCCTCCGTCGCATTGTATAGTTTGATTTCTGTCATTGTTTTATTGTGGTGCAATCCTCAGACACCTTTGCATGTCCGCATTTCCTGTTTTTGAGGTGCATTGCTTCATTGTTTATTTGTCACTCTGTTCTCTTGCGTCTTGGTCACGAGTGCGTGTCGCTTCCGGTGACTGGATGTTCCTTCAACTTTCTTTTTGGCATTGCGTTAGTTGCAGACATCCCTGCATGACTTGCACTTTGTCAAAGTGTTTCTTTTTTGTGTGTGATTTTCTCAAGGTGTTCTTCTTTTACGTGTGATTTTCTCAGAGTGTTCTTTTATGTGTGATTTTCTCGTAGCTTTTCTCCACACATCCTTTGTCCATCTTTTAAGTCACGTGAATTATGGTTCATTTGGCATGGCTTTGTCTTTCAAGTTATGTGAGTCAGGGTTCATTTGGCATGACTTTGTCAGGTTATGCGAATAAGTACAACGCTCAAAATAACGCAACAACAGGTGGGTGTTTTCTCAAATTTGTCACATCATTTTTCTATTAAGTAATAATTCGTTGCTTTTAGCCTACGCCATGTTAAGTAATGCTGGCATTGGGTATTTCATCAATAGCAATAAATTCTTTGATCAAGTCAGCATGATAAACGCTATTTTGTATTTTTTCTAGAGTAAGCATTTCATAACTTTTATGCTCATCCCAGTAATACCAAAATTTTCCAATCCGTTCTGGTGCTTCTCGTATATATCTTACATAGATTTTGCTGGCTTCAGTAATTAAATATGCCTAATAACTCCTTTACTTTTGTCAGCAGTTAGGCGTAACAAAACTCATGCCTGTCACCACTGTCCGTATTGCTTCTTGCCGGAAGCAATTCAGCCAAGGGCTGCGTAAAATCGTCATCGCCCTAAAGTCCACATGAGCGTAGCGTTCTTTTCACACTATTCTCGTAATATGCTTATCAAATTCAAGTTCATTTTATCTTCAATTACTTATTTTTTCTGCATGACACAACGTTATTTGTCGGCAGTGTCTTGCACGTTTCTTTTTGTCGTTGCCATGCATAATTACGACATCCTGATTATTGCATATTTATTTGTTCGCGTTTGTTTTGGTGTTGTTTACACCTTTTTCTGATTCCTTAATGACACAATCTTTCCATTGCTTTGCTCAGTACCGCCACTGAGACTCAACATTTCTTCAAATTTTCGTTTTCGAAATTATTCGACATCCCAATATGTGTTGCGTTATTCTCAATATAGTAAACATCAACTGCTCATTACATTGTTACATGTACAATAGCATGTCAATTAATTAATGCTCATATACGATACCAACAAGCACAAAACCACATCACTTTCCTTGCATTGGTATGATCGCTTGATAAATCCACAAGGTCCCCAGTCTATCTTATCACCGTTGCTTTACGGCTGTTTTGAAGTGTTTTATGAGCCAGTCATGTTATGGTCACTTGTTACCATAACATCACTCCCTCCTTCAAATGGAGTCTTCCCCATTTTTGAATAAGCATACAGTATGCTGAAATATCCTCTGAACGTTCTTTATTTTGTGTACACTTTTTTCTGCTTTTGGACATTTTTTTAAAGTTTTTTGGAGACGGTACCGTCATAGTTATGGCCATTTTCTTATTCTTTTTCGCACGTTTAATTCGGTGCAGGTGCTTTCCTTCGCAATTCGCGTGAAGGTCTCCAAGCGTCACCAAGGAACACTCCAGATCAGCCCATGCAGAACAGCGAGTGACCAGTTCGCTATCCACACAGCCACTGACTCAGCAGAAAAGCATCCCGTTAGCAAACTCTTTTTCTTGAAAAGGTTTTTACTATTTCAACGTTTTACCTGGGTGCGTCCACCCATAATTCCTTGCGTTCAGTCGTTCCATTGTCGGTTTTTCCTATTCATTACTAGGTTTGTCTGCTACAATGCTTATACTTAATCCTGCTTGTTTTCATACGGCTCTTTTAAATTTTTTTCGTTTGGGTACTTTTATAGAGCCTTGGAGTACCTAGTTTAAACCCCTATTGTCATATAGACACTCATCTCTATTTCTTTATTCATTTGGGTGCACCCCTAATTGTGGTTTCTTTTAACCTAAATAAATTTTGCGCATATACAACCATACTTCATACAATCAATCATTCTTCATGCAAATGATTTCATGCGGATGACTTCATGCAAACGATTTCATGTAAGTGATTTCATGCCAATGATTTCATGTAAGGCTAAATGACAATGATGCATGCAAAGCTGTCAAACAAGAAACTCTTTTTGCAACTGGTGCGAATATTGCGGATCCCAAATTATTATGTGTAGTGGGCATAAGGCCACTACAATGAATTCGGCCAAGACTTCGACTAAAGTCCCGAACGCGTAGCAGTCTCCCGATGGTAAAGACACCTTCCACCAAGTAGCATGCGATAATAAAGCAGCGCTCTGTGAAGCTAGAAGTCTGAGCCATCGGAAGTACTAGACGCATGCGACGGGGCATCGCCAGATGAAAGTCCCTGGGAGGAAATAGAACATCGAAAGTCGAAGCATAAAATGCCTAGATCCGCAGAATCTAGGGAAGCGCTTCTTTAGATCAGTTGGTAAAGGCGTAGCCCAAATTATAAACTCGGGGGCTCCCCCACAGACTTCGCCCGATGGAGCGCAGCAAAATCGAGCCCCGTCATATGTAACTTAATTTTCTTGTCACTTACCTCCTTTTGCTTTCTTAAATAATCATGGCCACATACCATTGTTTTTTTGAACGATACTCTGTTACTTTTCATCTTATACCGTACTCCTTTCCTGGTGGTCGCTCCGCGTTGTCTTTTCCTATAATCTCCAGTGATAATGCAGATATCGCTTCTCCAGTTCCACCTTTTTATGGACCACCCTACAACGACTTTGTTAAATTTCTGCAAAACCATCACCTATCATTTGTCATCACTTGCCATTGTTTCTTAGCAAATTTTCTTGCCACTTATTCACCTAACTATCACTATGTACTCATTTTAGACAATACCTTTGAGCTGGCCAGGCCCTTTTGTACAATTTTGTTGTGATTACACACCACATTAAAATTGTTTCTACATCCCTGTTTATTGAGAGTGTCTCGGAATGCTTTAAAAGCATTCAATTTTCGGTTTTCTCGCGTCCAAGAAAGTTTATCATTTAGTTGACTCGCGCGTTACAATTATTGTTATTATACGACTATATAATCCTAAGTTTACTACTGTAACTGCTAGGAACCTCGTAGGTCATAAAAAACGTTAGATTCCTCTTCCTTTCCTGCCCCAGTTCGGGTCATGGTTGACGTTAACATGTTTCTCAGTTTGTATATATGCTAACGTTTTCTAAGGCACTTTGCAGAATCAACATGAATTCCTAAAACATGCTAACAAGTGCATCAACTAGATTAGTACGCGTCTGTTGTGCCAGAACTGCCCGTTAGTGGTATTATTTTCATGGTCGATGTCTGTACAGTATAACAATACTTAGCAATATTTTTCATCCGTATCCACAATCGTACATAGGAACTATCCTTTTATTAATTTTTCTAATTTTTTACGCGACAATGCTCATAATTGCACTTACGCTATTCTTTTGACATATTCTATATTCGCAGTCTCTTATAATACACTTCCATTTCGATAAAACTTTTTCATGAATTTATCCACACACAATTATTACTTTACCTTAGGTTGGTTTGCACAATTCACAACATTCTACTTACAACATCACAGTACCAATTTCAGATACCAAGGCTCGCTAGTGGTTGGGGTCGATACTGTCCTGGCGGAGGGTGCAAGGTTAGGGTGTGTACGGAGCCCCGCGTTACCTTACGTTTAACGGCGGCAACACTCAAGAGCATTAATCAGTTCTGCTATCCGTCCCGCAGTTAACTTCTCTTTTCGTGCTCCTGAGATGCCGACTGCGTCTTCACCCGCTTATGCTACAGGACTTCTCCTTGTAACCTTCTCCAGTCCTTCCACTAGTTACTTCAGTATCCTACACCCTAGTTAGACATGTCTTTGTTTCCTACAGGGTAAACCCTAGTGGTTTACCGGTGCGCACGTTAGACGCCTAAGTTTCCTTAGTGAACTTGCTAGGTCAGGAAGGGATTTACTCATAGCGTCTACACCTTACAGTAGACTTCGGGTCGGTCGGAATGCCGGCTAAAGCAATACCCAGACACCATGGATGTATCCTGCCATCACTAATCTAGTTCTTAGTGTCGTACTTCGAGATCTCTCCTACTTGTGGTTTCCCGCCTTTTCCACTCGGCAATCTCATTTTTCTACGTGGTTTCCCACCTTTTCCACCCGGCAATCGTTTTCTTTTCGTATCCCTATCTCGTTTTTGCATACCTATCTCTTACCTACTTTCTTTTTGGAAGCACTAGACCTCCCTATCATTGTTTGACTACCATGATTACTTAGCTTACATCAGCATTTTTACCTGTATTTATTTCTTGGAGCCTTTGAAATTAGGCTTGCGCCAAGATTGCGCTTCTCCTTGCGTTTACTGCCAATAGTGGGTACGTGCCCAAGCTGGCACACGCACACCTTCTCTATCGCGCCTATGCATTTCCCACTTGTGACTTAGATAATCTTCTCAACCACAAGTTTGAGTGTCGAATAATTCCACTGGGTCTAGTTATCGTATGTCCCGGATTATAGCATGACCTACACCATTCCTTAACTTTTTGTCAACTACTACGTTATCCCAAGTTAGATCTTCGCGCAATAACACCCAGTTAATCGCATCAGCGGGATTGCAACCTTCTGATATCGTGTGTTTGGTCATATATTATCCCGCTTTTATCACTTTTTTCATCTAACTCCCGTGTGAAGGTTCGCTTAATCCAGTTCCAAAATTCTGTTACTTGTACTTCAGGGTCCCTAGTGTTTGTTCTACCAAGGCAACTGCCTTGTCTTTAACAAGACTGCTAAATTCCACAGCCTGCACAATTAACCGCAATTGATCTCTCGGTTTTTGTCCTGGAAAACCAGTTTAACAGTTACCATCCAGCCCAAAATACTACCATAGCCGTGCCATTCTGGCAGCAATTGTGTCATTTCAGTAATGTTCGGTTGTTCTGACTTCTTTGACGCCATTTGTAATTCTTTTAGGGCCAGTGTTATCAAATCTTGATTCATGGAGTCGGTTATACCCTTCAAGTTATAAGTTAGTGTCATAATATTACTACATTTTGTTTTAACCGAATAGTGCCCTGTACACAATATGGTTTACGTTAAATTCACTGTATAGTAAACCTAAAAGTTTTTTTTTAAATATATGTGTTTGGCAGTTTATCTTATCACCGTTACTTTACGGCTGTTTTGAAGTGTTTTATGAGCCAGTCATGTTATGGTCACTTGTTACCATAACAATGTAAATGACCTAGATTGCCACGATTGTGTTAACTATTTAAAATGTGGCGGATGGAGGGGATGTAGGACGTTGTCTTGTGGTTTTCACTGCCATCCCAACCAAACACATTCTTCAGTTCAAAATTTCGTTTTGTAAATGCTCAACTTACAGCTCTGTGTGTCTGAATAGACAGTGACTTTGTGCGTGATGATGCAAAAGTTCTACAAAACCTGTGGATGACTGAGCGGGGCGGAATATGGAAATTATCATGAAAAAACCTGAAGGGCTTTGTGTTCGCCGGTATTGAGCAAGCAAATGTCTGACTCAGCTTAAGTTTTTTACCTGAAATTTAGAGACTATTTGTTAAGTTTCTGAAGTATTCGTAATTTTGATCAACAAAGGGTTTTTAACTTTTTAAAAATGCTTAAAAATGAATAAATTATGTCTAAACACCCAAGGAGTAAAGAGAAAGGAAATAAAGTTGCACTTTTGGGCATCGTCTCTCACATTCAAAATTTCACTCTTACTTTAAAAGACAACTGTGAGATTTTGAATGTGCAAACCATTTCTTGTGGCTAAAACAGTATCTTAAATACACCTTTACAACAGTTGTGTTTTGCAAAAAGCGTTTCAGACAAATGATGGTCAAACTGTTGTATGCTTTATTATCAAACTTTTGTAACTTTTAAACTTTATTGCTACCAAGCGGCATTTATTGCATTTGTCTACTTCAGTTACAATTTGCGTTTGATAGTATTATTATAACCTTGTATTGTGTTATTTCACTATTATTTTATTATTACAAATTCGGCTTCGAATTAATCGTTTGAAATAAAATATCGAGAATTCTAATCTAAGCAATAAAATTAGTTTAACATAAACTCGAAATATGTATCATACGTGTGGCTGTCCTGAGGACCGCAAAAAAATGCCCTCCGCGGGCTGTAGTCTGCCCATCCCTGCTTCAATCCAATGTTCGTTCAGAAGCAGAAAAATTATAATTGTAACTCCGTTTATTTTTCAGTTGAAACGTGACATGGACAAAACTCTCAACAAACTGTTACTCGAAGAACTTCCCAAGTTGCTTCATTTATCTAATGAAGTGCTAGTGACATGCATAGCTACATTTATAGAACTTGTGAGAAAGTTTCAGTCCCAGTTGCTTCAGGTACGTTAAGTAAGTTTCGCGTAGATGTAGCTTCAAAGACGTGGATTTAAACAGTAAATTAAAAAAATTTTGTTATCTAGATCAAAGATATTTTTAACGTATTTCTTGAGACTAGTGTCAAACTTAATTGCATATTCAGAGTTTCACAGAAAGAAAACAAAGTTTCAGTGCATAGGCATAAAAACCTAAAGTAATGTCAACCATAACAAAAATTCCTCTGTGTGTGATTATGTTTCGCAGTGCAGACTTTATGGTAAATTGCAGCGCAGTTAAACTTTTTAAAAATGTAAAGAAGCATAAAAATAGAAAACCATCAACTATGCCTAAACGAGAAATACGTGAATACATTTGACAATATATTGGAACTGACAGTCAAAGATAAACTTAAGCAGATGTTTTGAGAAAACAAAATATCAAATATGCTCATGCCGCTAGATCCAGGGACCGAGTTTAAGGGGAGGACGGGGGCGACATGTCCCAGCCAACTTTTGGATAGGGGGCATAATATATTTTGTCCCCCCAATAGTTTGTGATAAAAAATAATGTAGTTGTGCAAATTTTGTGGTTACTTTACTGTTAGAAACGTTTCCTCACCATAAAGGCAGGGAATAAATAAGAAAAATGAACACTATCACTGTATAATCCGTGGACACAGCATACAGATTTACTATGTAAACTGAATTGTCATGATTGTTGAAAATTGTGTTGGTTATTTTGAATTACCGAATCTGTGTGCACCTAAACTGCGCTCAGTCACGAATTCCTGCACTGGGCTGTAGCCTGAAATCAGATACGGTTTCAGAATACCTCAAAAATCAGAATACCTCAAAAATAATAGCACAATTTATAGAAAATCATTCTGAATTTTCTGGGTACCCGAATAGCTGCAATAAATTTGTTTGAAATCGATCTTTATAAGCCATGAGATTGCCTATGATGCTGTAATAAAAGCAGTGGTGTTGGAGGTGTGGGTGCAGGGGGTGCAAGCGAACCCCCAAAAGTATGGATTTACTGAAAATCTGGGCAAATTCCCTAAAAATCCGGTAATAAATGGCGCCTAACGCTGTTTGGTTTCACTCAAGGTTTGTAGAAAAAGACATGAAGACCTTTTTTTGGAGGTCAAACCAAAAAAAGGTCTTCATAATCTTTGTGGGAGATAATTTGTCAGCAAAAATTGCACACAAACGTTTCGGGCAAGTTTGGGGAAATTCGGACAAAATTCCTTCGCACCCCCAAAAATTTGCCTGCTCCTACACCTATGATGAAAAGGCACCTCCGTCTCCATTGCTCCCATTATGAAAGGGCAGATGGGGAAATGCTACCGCCATGCCTACATTCTCCGGCGTCCCTGTGCATATTATTCTGCACTCTCTTTACTCGCTGTGGTAGGCTACAGTGTAACACTGTAATGAACATAAATTATCAGCGGTCTCCTAAGACAGAGCAGTTCGTACCTACAAAAATATCCGGCAACGCGTTATTACAGGGAGTAAAACACACTCAGTGCTACGTTATGGCAGTTCACAACTGCAAAAATACAAGGATGCGCGAATTTCTTGTCCAATAGCAGTCGATCAGTAGGTATGCGGCTGGGATGGCGGACACCCAGGGTTGACAGTTTGAAACTTGCTAAACTACACAAGAAATGAGAATGTGCATAAAGTACGCAAGAAAACTTTCGTTTTATATTGCAGTATGTGACTGTTTTATATACAACTACTGGGAGGACAGAACAGATCTAAGCTGTCTATATCTAAGCTGTTTCTGATGTTGGACCATACCAAACCATACTTTGAAAAAATATACTAGGCCTATATAGATGTTGAACTAGCAGGGCATGTACACAAACTTGACGTGAAACTGCAGAGTTTGTGTGGGAGTGGCTTTTCTCTATTTGCTGTACGTGTTCTTGCCAAGCCTTACCACATTGGAGTGAATTGACCAACAACACTTTGCAAAAACAAAGATGGGTACATTTCTTTACACTCAAATTTTAATGGCATGATAGGTACAACAAGTTGTTATTGTGTAATTTTGAAAATGGTGATATTGCATGATGCAATGAAACCAATTCACATTGTTTTTTTGTGCTTTTTTTCAAAAAATAAAAAAGAACAAAAGCCTGTTTCTTGTATAAAAACAAAAAAAAAATTATTTATAAAACAGGTGGGTTGTTTTCTTTTCAAAAAAACGGGTTTTTCTCAACCCTGATCATCCTTTAATCCTTTTTTGCAATTTTCCCTTGATCGCACGGTATGGAACAAATCACGTCACTGTGAGTTTGTTTGGGTGTGCGCCGCACACTTAGAGTATAGGTCCCTGGTAATGAAGAAGCTGAGAATTACTGCTATTTGAATACGTAAAAGTAAGTGTTGACAAAAAACAAGTTTCGAAGAATTAAATCCATTCAGCATGTTTTAGTAGACCAAAAACAGGAAAAATCATTTAGTTACAGCATTTAAATTTTGTAATTTCACTCTCTGGATGCCCCCCTGCCTTGCATTCCCGGGGCCGGTGCCCCGTTCGCCCGCCCTCACGCCGCTGCGTGGGGGCACGTTATTTCTGAAAAATAGGGGTCAGAGGCGACTGCCTTGTTACCCTTCCCTAATATCTATCCCTGAGCTTGGACTCTGTCTTGTTGGCAAAGCGCGTGTGACTTCATAATTCGAATTTCTTCCCATTAGGGCTTCAACGTCCGCCTGGTTGCATTGCTAATATTTACCAAAAGGTCTTATGGTTTGTTTTTGATTTGATCTAAGTGGTCTTGCGATTATTACTAGCAGCAAATTTATTTCAGAACTGACCAAATTTGAATTGATTATCACAATTTTTGAGCATAATTATGTCTATTTGAGCCCAACTCTCAGATTTAACTTGTTTTCATATTAAATGCAGTGCTAAGTGCTAAATATCTAGATATAGCACCACTGTATATATTACTAGTTGCTTCACTACCACCATGGGCGTAAACAGGGGGGCACTTGGACCATGTTCACCAAAATATACCAAGGGGGCACTTGGACCATGTTCACCAAAATATACCAGGGGGGCACTTGGATGTTCACCAAAATATAACAGGGGGGCACTTGGACCATGTTCACCAAAATATACCAATTCCATAATATTCCTCCCATTTTGCCAATTTTACCAAAAGGTCGTACTGCGGTTGAGTGAACATAGTGACGTCTCGAACGCAAACAATAAAGGTTTGTGGGTCCCTGGCTAGATCTAGCAGGTTTTTCTCACTGTTAGCTGGAAATTTTTCCATCTAGCAGCTAGCTGATTTTCTAGCAGGATTTTGAAACCCGTTTAGCAGGTTTAGAAGGTAACAAATTCCTGGCCAAATATTTGTTCCAATAATTTTTAGAGATGAAAACTTTTGCATCTTCTTCATCAAAAAATTATTTATCTTCTCTCTGATGCTTTATATTGGGCAACATAAAGACCACCAGGCACAACTACTGTAGTTGCCTTTAATCATTTGGATGCTTAATGTACCATTGCTGTTGCCGTTGCAGTTTCTATTATGACGCAGCGAAGCTGCTTCAAAAGATAATTGGATCATAATAGCAAGGAACTGGGTGGCTTGGTGAAGCCTAAATGATTTGCTTCTGTGCTTCGTGAGCGCATTGGGTTTGAAAGACTACATTGGCAGAATATATTTGTATCCCAAGACACACATGATTTTTACAGGTAGTTCAATTACGCCAGGAAGTCGTAGGCTTAATGTCTGGTCCATTGATAGGGAGTGCAAGACCAAAATTGATACACAGCTTTACAAGTCTATTTTGAACACCTCAAAAATAGCAGTTTTTTAGCAGAATTTAACTATTTTTAGCAGATTTTTGCTTAAAAATTGTGACATGGTTTTTAGCAGGATCTAGCAGTTTTTCGTAACATGATTTAGCAGGTTTAGATGACAACCATCTGGCAACACTGGAAGAGACGTCCTGACGTAGCCTTGTCTAAGAAACGTAGCCTTGTCTTGAGGTTTTAGAAAATGACGTAGCACTGCCAAGATGCAGTCAACATGCTTCCGCCAAACAACTCAACATCTCTCTCGACAAAATGCATGAATTTGACAAATTGAACGGCCTTATTGGACAGTTTCAACAACCAATGATGCAACATACTCTTGATGTTTTTGCACGTAAATGAATATTGCTTTACCGTAATCCACAAAGAAAATTGCTCGTTACCTGTAACTGTTGTCTACAGTGTTAATAGATTTAGCAGCTTGTAGCGCACTAAGGTTCTGCGCATGACAGTGGCGAAAATTTGTCCCCCGGTAAATAATCCCACTCGCTTAATGAGCCCACAACCTTCTGGTGCCGAGGTGAGCTTGATAAGCGGGTACTACTGTACTACGTACAAAGCGAAATTCTTTCCAGAGCAAATGCCAACAATGTAAACAAAGGTGACCATGTGCAATACAGCACAACTCGACTAAGCGGACGCTTAAAGGGGAACAGAAAAAAACGTAGACTTTGACAAACTGTCAATTTAGGCAAATATGTGACTGCATGTGAAACATGACTAAACGAAACACCCATAGTATTTTTTTGTTTATTAGCATGTCCGACCGATTTACCTAAGCTACAGTAGTATGCATTCAGAATGATATTAAAGGCGAAAAAGAACTGTATAAGAAGAGATTTAACTGCGTCCTACAGGTTCTGCTTAAAATTCATTGACTTTTACTTGTGATTTAAATAAGCAACTAGTTGGCGCAATCCAGTTTTGCGTTTTTTTCTATTGAATCCGTTCCTAAAGTCAGTGTTGGAGTCGGACAGTTACGTGTGCGCATTAAAGGGGTGAATTCCATGGGAGAAATCCGCTCCTAGTAGTTTTGTGTCGGATAGCGGGGATTCAGGTTGTTCGGAGATCGGATAAACGATGTCTGACTGTAATCTATTTTAATTCTGCTTCGACACGCTAAGACGTTTGGATTGCAGGAATTACGTTCAATCATTCCTGTCACTATGGCATTTAAAGCCACATTTCATGACGTCGAAGCCCTTGATTCGAATAAAGCAGAGGATATCATTTCAAAGTTCATCTCAGCTTACCACGAGGTATTTGCTAGTTAAGAAGATCACCATTTTGCTGCATACAAAGGTGCAAGTATATTAGCAAACGTTTGTCGCTGCTATTGGCTTTGCTTACAAATCAATTTCAGACAAACTATACTTGTGCATAGAGAATGATCAGTGCGAGGGCTACTTGCATGAGTTTCAGGCAACATAGCAAATAGAACATAACACTTTTAGTCTCGAATAAAAAAATCACATACGGCAAAGCAATTGAATTGCATAAAAGCGATGTTGAGTGAAGGACAAAGTACAACAAAATAAATGTCAAAATATGTGCAGAAAGAGAACACGAATCGATTATTTGGTATAGCTGGCAGTTTCATTGGATATTATTAAAACATTTGATTGTGTTATTCATGCTGGCTTCTCCTTAAATTTGTGCATACAATAATCAATAGATGCTTGTTTTATCTGCTTGAAACCTTCTTGTACAATTAATTCAAAATTTCTCGCATGAATTTTTGCCCTTGCGATATATTGGGGACAAATTCCAGCATACCTTACGGTTTCTTCTTCAATCTTGTCATGTTTCTTGTCTACTTCAGTGATATTCGTGTCTAACATAAAGTCTTCTTTTTGGTGTTTTAAACGTGTACTTTTCAGTCAAAGACCACGTCATTTACACGAATGCTGTACTTGTCCAATGGTACTCCTGTAAACTGGCCTAAGCAAAGGAGTATTTCGTGAAATGTTACAAAAAACGTGCCTTTTATAGGTAATAAACAATATTATCACTCTCCACTACCTAACCTTTAACAGCTTGACGCTTAAGTACGCTGAGTACCACTTTGGGCCTGCTTTTCTACCAAAATTTTCTGTAGTCTCCCAATTTTAAAATGCCCATATCAACGTTGCATGGTACAAGTTAAATAAACGTAAATATTTTGCTTGTGGTGCTTTGGCAAACACTTATTTCAATCTACAGTTTTATAACGAGAATCTCCTTGATATTGATTCGTGTCATGATTCCTTCCTATTTGACACACCGCTTTTCAAAAACGCTCAGTCATTAGCAACGAAAATTCCAACATGTTGATTGCACACTTTACATTACATTGTCCTCTCCAGGTGTTGCTTTAAATAACATCGAAGTAATAGGGCGAAGGCGGCGAATGGAAATGCAATTCTCTACTTTGAAAGATTAATTTGCTAGGGCTTCCCCAGCTTTTCATAGTTTTGCTGTGGAAATACTGTGAATAGTTTCTCCCTAACTTCTTTCTGATAGGGATTTTCAAACTACTAATCAAATTTTTTTAGTTCTTAATTTTTTTCAAGGTGACTAGCTTTGGAAACATTTTTGACAGATGTTAAATTTTGGATATTTTCAACTTCTTAGATGGAATTAAAAACTAGGAATCTTTTTGCACTGATCTGCCACAATTTGTTGACAGTTCTTTACATGTTGACAAATATTCAAATAACTTGCGACTGTGCCTTTCCTCAGGAAACAGAAAAATAGTTGTTTAACTATTCTGGTTTTTATGTTATAACTTGATAGCCCGAGTTTCAGTTCCACATTCGACCCGCCGACATCCATCTACTCCTATCTTGCGCTTCAGCTATGGTTCACGTCGGTAATTTCGTAATGAATGTTGCAGTAAGGTTTTGTCACAAGCATACGGTATGACTCTCATGAAACTAATTTCTTCGGTATGATTTGACTCGAAATAGAATTAAGTCTGCTAAGTTGCATGACGTGTGCTCAAATGCTTCACTATTTAGCCGGGCTAAATGCATTATCTCAAAAGAGTCGTTTCGATTTTCTTAATACATCGGAAAATATTGACTTGGGGTTAGGATGCATTTTCAGCAGATTGTATTGGGTTCCAAAGGTCAGTAAATGCATTCAGGAATAAATGAATCGATGTTTGTGACTTCACTTTGGTCAATTAATTTTTTTCAGTTTGACGTCCGATCTGTTTCCACAAAAGGCATTCCTGATGAAAACAGCTTCAAGATTTACTTGGATGCAATCGAAAAGCGGTTTCCTCGCTCATTCTCCAAGGATTATGGTGACGTACGTGTGGTTATTATAGTCGTATATAGTTACTCTTTTAGGGAACATTTAATGTTGGTTGAGTGAACATGCGTAATGTCCGGCTTTATTTTTGTTTTTGATAGAGAAACGTAAAATCATTTATCTAAAACATTGATAAATCTTAATGCATCAAGTCAAGTCCTCAACAAGGGGGAGAGCAACCTAGCAATTTCCCCCCCGATATTTTCAAAATCGTACTAGGTACAACATCAAGTTGCAAATCATTTTGCCCCCCTAAAATATCAACTGGTTGCAGCCCTGCAAATGGTTCTACTGTAAACCAACCGACTTTACAACATTCCTGCCCGAGAGATATTTTAAATTTTACAATCCAACCAGTCCTAAAGCATCTTTTCCCAAGAATAAAAATTAAAATAAGATAAACGTAGTTTATCTATCCAAGGTAGTGGTAGCGAGTACAAGGCAGTGGTGAAGGTTTTCATTCGTCACACAAGTGCGAAACGTGTTCTTCATGAAGAACAAGTTTCGTTGATGAAGCTCGTTTTTGAACACTCAGACTGGAAGCAGTAGGTAGAGCCAAACACAATAAGAAATTGCACTGACAATTTGCGAAGAGTGGAAAAAATTGGAGGTACCTTCCTTTGACCAGAAGTTCTCAGGTGTGCAATCACAAAATATTTGTTTCGCTGCTACGTTCTACTGGGCTTTAATTACCAGTTGAATTTCGACTGGGTCTACACATGTGTAGGGGAGGGTGGGGCACAGTAGAACTAGGGGCACAGTTGTTTTTTTTTTGATTTGTTCAAAAAGTTGAACTTTAAAGTTTCCATGGTGATTTAGTCTCATACCAGCAGTAGTACGAAAGTTAATCATTCCTTGATAGGAAGCCGTTGTTACGAGTGTTTTCGCTACCCAAAAGTAATTCATGAAATCGCATTTAGATTTGGGTTTTGCCCACGTTAATGAACATCTGTTCTGAGTTTTTGTGACGTTCGGACGGCGGTCCGTCATTTCAGTTGTCCTGTTCTATGTTGATTGTCACATCGCCCAAGCATTCACAATGGGGTGAATGGGTATGCAGCAGTCGATGGCAGGGGTAAACAAAATCGAAAAAGGTTAAGAAGCACTGGTTTAAACCACGAAGTGACATAAATGCAATAGAAAGAACGAAGCACCAACGGACAGCAAAATTGATTAAATACTAATGAAAACAACAAAATAAGTCATACATTAGAAAACGTAGGAATTCTGAAAATTGGTATCAAGTATATATTTCAAACACGCGAAGGTTTGGGAAAAAACTTGCGGGTGATTTACTAAATCAGCCCCATTTTTGGCACAAATGAATACATCAATGAAAACGTTTCAAAACAAGAGGAAATATAAAATGACAACATGCAATAATTTGAACATTTTAGGCAGAAGTAGAAAACAAGGCACAGAATCAAACAAAAACACAGAGAGCGAAAAGCATGCCCATATGCAGGAAATCCGGGGTGAGCACTTGGAAGTGTGAAGGTTGTAAAGTAAGACCAAGTACTGTAT
>Ga0210059_1004165_pt1 | contig 23301 bp, 15 predicted proteins | sample Ectturendosymbi2_FD_188042 | JGI IMG/M metagenome (GOLD analysis project Ga0210059, IMG submission 188042) | Ecteinascidia turbinata endosymbiont from Florida, USA - Sample 2 (SPAdes) (version 2) | ecosystem: Host-associated > Tunicates > Ascidians > Unclassified | place: Key West, Florida...
CACCTTGGCCCACTTTGCCTGGCCCTGGGCGCCAACCGTTAGGTGGTAGTATTTCGCTGAAGTTTTTACTGGAAACTAGGCTACAATCCGAGTCTTTTGATACTTTGGATGACCTCCTAGGGTTTCGGGTTCAAAAGTTGTGATGTAAGTTAGTAAAAATATTTGACTAATTAGCTAATTAGTTAATTAATTAATTTGTTTATTTTAGATCTTAACTATTGAACCAGAAACGCTAGAAAGTCGATCAAAGGCTCAAAAGACTCGGACTCGAGTCTAGTTTCCAATAAAAACTTCTGCGAAACACTTTGGCCTAGTGGTTGGGCCCTAGGCCAGGCAACATGAGCCACAATGACCCTAAAACTACTTCACTTATGACGTCACTCATAAAAAACCCGTACCCCCCAGGCAAAAATTTTTTTTTTCGAGTGCAATCTACTAGAATGGCCGATCTGTTTGAGCCCTTGAACAGCTCTCTAGCGCAATCGGCAGAGGAGCTAGGGCGTTGGTAAGGCAACCGAAAACTGCTGGTTGTTTTTACGAAAATCGCCAAAACCACCCAGACGCCAAGGTGTTAACAATGGCTAATTCTACCATTTCCGACTTCAACATTTCGGGCTTACGCTTATTCTGATAACAATAGTATAACATCATTACTGTACTGTCTTGCAAATTGTGGTGATTGTAGTATTTTGAAACGTTTTGCAGCCTTACTGAATGAACTTTGCAAACCACAGGTTGAGAAGTGCTAGCCTAAGCATTGCTAATGATTGCATGTATTTCTCTTTGGGGATAATCCACCAATCTGTAATAGCTGTTCATATGTTGCCTAAATCAGGTAGCAAGGTCAAATGAATCGTATGTCATGATTTACTCAGTGCAGGGATTGGGAACATCTGTATATACTAGCATGGGCCGCATGAGCTGTAGATCATCACAGGCAGGCTATGAAATTTTCAGATTGTATTTTTGAATGAAAAATGCAGTAATGTACAATTAGTTTTTTTACTTTATCACATCAATCCGATAATTTTATGCCCAGTGAGATTTGGGTAACAAAAGTTTTGACACAGGTTGTCCTGCAGTATGCAGCCTGCCACCTGTAGGTTTCCTATTCCTGACTTAGCGAGTTATTTAGAACAATGCTATGCACTGCAGGGATCATGCATTTCCCAGGCAAGATGAGTCTCATTTGTAAAGTGAAAGTGAATTTAAACAACTTTTGCAATGTTACTTATTTTGCAGGGTTCTGTGTAATTTCAATCATGTGCAATTTATATAATTTTTGTCTGGTAAGAAATACTTTGTTTACATTTTTCAAAAATTTTTGTGGGCAGCTTTGTAAGACATTTGGCAAGGTCTTGGTTACCCTTTACCTGCATGATTTCCGAAAGTGATGTTATATACATTGAGTTTTCTATGAATATTGTTTCATGGCAGTTTTAAATCAAGGTTCTATTGACCTTTTGGAACTTTGGACTTCCTTTGCTCTTCAAAGATTCCAATGCTGCAAAACCTCCCTGAAATTGATGTCTGCACTAAAAACTTTGTTCAAAAGTTCTGGTTTTACATCAGTTTCGTAGTAAATGCTTTTCAAGCAAATTTGGCTGTTTTGCCCTTGTGGTACTTCATCACTTGAATGTTGGTATGTGCAGTAGGTATCCTTGCAGAGTTATGAAACACAGCATGACAGGAAAATTTTGCAAATGCCCTGCTTTAGTTGTCATATTTTTGCATTACTTGCTAATTTGGTTCTTGGTTGTCTCCGATATATAAGGTTTTTAGCTTGATGAGATCGATCTTGTGTTATTAAATGCACATGCTAATCTTGCAATCCCCCAGTGTAGTGTAGGATAGTTACAAAAATTGAAGCCAGAAGTTACAGCATACAGTAATATATATATTGATTGCAGTTCTTCTACTGTTGTCTGTCTTTGTAAATCAATAGTACAGCATGGCATTTATTAGTTGGATTATTGACAAAGTGGAGATTTTGACTGCAGCACTGTTACTCTTGGACAGTAAAATCAAGGTGTCCGTGTCGTTGAGAGACCAGTAGATTTTCTGGTTGACTAGTATTTCTGCCTTTTCACAGTATAATTAGATTACCAAGCTTAAGCAGTTGTAAGTAAATAATCAAGTTTAAACACTAAAAAATGCTCACGTAGTTTTTCAATTAATCCAGTTTCTTTTTATCTTATCCACATGCAACTGAAACCAAGTAAGCACAAAAGCCAATCTTATGTTGGTCACAGTGTAGTCCTTACATTCAGAGTGCTAAAGCCTTAACAAATCTCATGTTTGAACTAATCAATAAATCTTTTGGCTGCCTAGTGCTGAAATTGTTGTGTTGCTGTGACGTAGTTAAGTTTAAAGTTGTTTAGATGCGTCACTAGGATCAGTGCAAGCCCAGTAACTTTTTCCTGAACCAATCTAGTGACAATCCAACCACTTGCCGCACTACTGTTTGTAGATTTTGTTGGCGAATGATTTAAAGCGAGGATAGATAGTGGTGGGCAGAAAAACCATAATGCTCTGCTCCCATGCCAAGCTCACAGTTAGATTCATTGTGCTCCATACATTGAAACACTACCAAAATAACTCTATTGCATATTGGATCTTGTTCTGGTGTCACCAATTGTGTGCTGCAAGTTCAGAGTGACATTTACGTTTCTGTGATGCTCATCAGTAGGTAGAGTGCCCTCCCATTGTATCTACTGTATTGTGTGTTTCTTTTATATTTTAAAGGGTATAATTTACAAATGCCAAAAAAAAACAGTAACATATGATTTAAAATTCAACAGTTTTTTATTCTAAAAATTAAGATTGTTTTGCAGTTTTCCATCATCAACATCTGTGAATTAATCATTACTGATTTTTAAACTTAATTTTTAATATACACAAGCTTTAGTGTTGTATCTAACATGGATAGTAATTCACCTGTGTCAGGAAATGAAAGTATGGATGATGAAGATGACGCCTTTGTACAAGAACAAATAGAGGGATTGGAGAAAAAGGTTGGCATATAGGTAGTTTACTGTAGCAGTCTTCAGAAGTTATCAGAGTTGGTGGTGGTCACACTGAAAAATTAAGTGCTGTCTGTAGTCATGTCTTATAAATGCAGTTTTTTAAAATGTTGCAAAAATGACAGCTTTTCTGTCAAGTTGGCATTTGTGACAAACTGTTGACTGAAACTCATTTAGCATTGTGCTTGTTTACTCTTGGTGGTTCAATGCAATGACGCATTGGAACTTGGGTTCTTACGTTTTTATTGTTGCATCTTTTCGTATTTAGCTCCAGGACTCGCCATTTGACTACCAAGCACATGTTGACAGAATTGCACTGTTACGACAGTGCGGAGAATTCGGAAAGCTCAACTGCGCTAGACAGGATATGCATGCAAAGTTTCCACTGACTCAAGTAAGAGTGCAACATTCTGAAGTAGATTTTCCGTGGAAAAGTGCAGTGTTTGCAAAGCGAACATTCACAAGTGTTTTGATTGCATAAAGTTAAACCGTACAAAATAGCCTGGTTGGCTGAGTATTTCTGTGGTTTCGCTTGTTTTGATCCCATAAATGTTGCGAGCTTCACATGTAAAAGAAATAAATGCCCGTGCCTAAAACCTGAGGGTTTTTGTAATGAGAAGTAGCTTTTTTCTGATTTTGAACGTTGAGCCGTGGAAAACATTTTTAGTCGCTTCCAGAAGTTAATTTAGGTATTGCAAGGAGTTGTAGTAAATTAGGCCTCAACGTTGTAAATTAGGCAGTAAGAAAAGCTAGTTTGAAAAATAGCTCTATTTTACTATGACAGCAATAACGCATGACACTTCGAACCACATGCATTACGTGTTGGTGAAAATAGAAAGTCGTCATAGGCTGCGACTAACCTTCATACTAGGATGCAACCAGAAAAGGTTTTTGAGTGTTTTTATCGCTCTAATCATTAAGACCACGCCTGCTGAACGGTATTAAGGAACTGTGGCTTGAGTGGCTTGAAGATGAACAGAAGTTCACGGAAAGTGAGGAGGACCACGAGAAACTGGCGGCTTTGTTCGAGCGCGCCACTTACGATTATTTATGTAAGTACTGGTATTTTTGCATCCTTATTTAAGCTAGCTAGCGAAAGCTCAGCTTGTTGTCTTTGTATTTATTGAAACACTTTTGCTCCACCTCCACCGCAAATCAGGTTAGTGCCGTCAGTCTTCAGCAATCTGTCGAACTCATTAATTCCAAAGCTGAAGTTTGAAAAAAACTTAAGGTGTTTAATGATTTTCCTTAGGATACGTGCCGTGCTGATTTCCCCTTTGGTAGCAGCACAAATCGTTGATTGCCCTTAGCGAAAACGGATTGAAAGTGTCTCTCGCGATCATTTTTTCTGTGCGTTATGTTGCCGTGTCTAATGTCGTTAATTCCTTTCAGCTCCAGAAATCTGGCTGGAATATGCGCAATATTCGATACGTCTGATTGGAAAAGCGGAGGGGATTCCCCAAGTATGATTCCAGTTTTGCTGCGGCAATTCGTTGCGTTGCGTCATTTTGTTGAATGGTTTTGCCGTATGTGATTGCTTTGTGTTGCACCTGAGTTGTTCAGAAGCAAGCCGAAATTGTTTATTTTTCAGCTTCGCGGAGTTATGGAGAGGGCTTTAAGTGTCGTGGGACTGCACGTGTCGAAAGGATCCTTAGTTTGGGAAGCGTACCGGGAAATCGAAAATGCAATCTTGACGACCCTGCAGGTGCGCACGTGAGCTATAAATTAGGAAGCATTGTCCCGCTAAGCAGTCTAGATTCTAACACTGATGATTTTGCAGCCTCAGCCGGGGAGCATATCAACGCCGGAAGAAAACGATCGGATACACGAGCAAATGGAGAGGGTTTCCAAGTTATTCCATCGCCAACTGGCAGTTCCATTGTTAGGCATGTCACTGCTCACGCTTCATAATTTGCGCTGAAGGGTGCAATAAACGTCATACAATTATTTTGTCTTTGCTTTGCCACTTGCGTTAATTTTTATTATTTATGTTTTTCTGGAACTTGCTTTTCATTACTTAAAGATTTGTGGCCTTAGCTCTTAAGTAAATGGAGTTCGAAAATTTTGTCGCAAGATAAAGTTATGCTTCTCCTGTGATTTTGTAAGATTTCATAGTGTGCACGAGGAAAGGAATTACGACCGCTAGGATTCATAACTTTCCTTCAAACAATGTATTAAATCGAGTGAGTTGGCGTGTGTACAAAAAATTATTGCGGTTTTCCGTTTGTTTTCGAGCGATTGAATGCTTTCCCATACGAAATGGATATGTTGGTGACAAGTGGCACTAAGTAATTTGTATGTTATCCAAAAATTCTGAGACTCTTCAGCCTTTGAACGCAGTTTAAAGCCTGGAAGCCAAGGATCATCAGCCTTATTTTGCAAAACAGCATAAAAGACACCTACTTTAAAGTTGGTTATCGCAGTGTGCTTTGTAGATATGGAAACAACGATGAAAGAATACGAGGAGTGGCGGACCACGTGTGAAGACGGTGAGATCTCCCCGTCCGTGCAACAGTCCTATGCTGAAAGCAAAAAGAAGCTTGAAGACCTTGCCAGTTTAGAGAATGCGCTGGTCAGCTGAAGTTATAAATTTGTGAGCAGTTTGGTGCACGAAAAGCAGAAGTGCTGAACAGCATAATGATAAAATTTAATGACAAATGCAAACGAAGTCAACAGACGAAACAGACATTTCGTTTGCTGTAAAAATGAACGAAAAACACAAAATTATGCGCCAGTGATTTGCAGCAAGCTCAGTGCAGTTCGTGTTTCACCACACATTGTTAGCAATGTTTACCGGAACGTCTATGTTGTGGCTTTGACCTAAGAACGATAGTTTTATCACTGAGTCTTCAAATGTAAGATTAAAATAGATGGCTCTAAAAAGCGTTTGAAATGCTATCGTTTTATTTGAACTGCTCAATAAAGCCAGTCCAGGTTTTCTGTGTGGCGTCCTGCTGCATATCTTGCCAGTTGTGGTTTAGTCACACTTGCTCACCTTGTGCCTATTTTTGCAGGATCAAGCAGACATGCCGAAACTGGAGCAATATCAAAGTTACATCGATTACGAGAAGAAGTCAGGCGACCCTGCCAGAGTGCAATGCATTTATGAGCGCGCTATAACAGACAACTGTCTAAACTCGCAGCTGTGGCTGCAATATCTCCAGTACCTGGTACGTTGCATTGTTGTTGTTACATCGTCGGTATGAGGCAGTGGTTAAAACTTTTCCATAGTATTGAAAACTCTCAGTTCATTTTCTCCAAGCGTGGGGAGCTCCTGATGAAAAGGACCACCGTACTTTAGTCAACCTCTGGTTGTTCATGTGTTGCATACAAACAGTGGCGGTCACGCATGGTGGATTCTCAAATCCCGACGGCTGCCCACGTCTTTTTCTACTGACCCGATATTATAACACCATGCCGCAAAGCAACATCCAATATGATGCTGTGAGACTTTTTGAGTACAACCACACATTTTCACCAATGCAGAACCGGCAATGTTTTTAACAGCTTGATACAATTTTTCGCTGCATCGTAAATGTGAAGCGAGAAATGTTGAAAATTCGGGCCGCAGCCAATATCGAGACGTGTCAAGTACAAAAAGGCAACCGTTACGCAGAGAAGGCAATTCCGTAAGGCCACAGCATGCAAGAATCGCTCAACAGGATGCTGACGTCTGCTTTAAACTATGCGCGGCTTAGGTTCATAGCAATGTATTGTTCTTTTCCAACGTTTATGCTTTCAGACTGAAACATTGAAGACCGGTCCTGTCGTCCAATCTGTCCACGAGCGCGCCATCCGCAACTGTCCGTGGGTCGCACAACTCTGGCAGAAATACCTGATATGTATGGAACGGAATCGCGCGTCAGTGGAACAAGTGCGTTCGTTTGCGTCTTTTTCTTTCGCTGCAGCGAATTTGCTCGGCATACTCGTTTTCACTGCGTTTTTTCAAACTCTGAATAATAGTTTTTGTATAAACCTAGTCGTAGTGGATTGGAAAATGAAGACAGGGGCAACGTGCTTTTCAGAGCCCTCGCATTACGATTATGAGCGTCGGATAAATTTTCTCTAGGGCGGGATACAATAGTGGATTTTTTCCAGGGGAAGCCAAGGTGCAGGGTGAACCAAAAATGGTGAAATTTCATTTTTCTTACTCGAAACTAAGAAAATGACCTTTTTTCAAAGAATTTAATAGGACAATGTCAAGTTTCCAAATCCAGGGGGTGTTGGCCCCCCTTCCGGCGCGCCCATGATTATGATGCTGCGACGTAACGTATTTTTTAAAGAATATAATGTTTTTCTGGCAACTGTCTGGTAATTATGAAAGTAAGAAAGTGGAGAGACAAAGTTAGAAACATTCTGTTGCATAACTGCAGGTTTTTAACGTGTTTTAGAGACCCGATTCGGGTCCCTAGAATTGAAAATCGGTTCCCTAGAATCAGAGAAAATCGGGTTCCTAAAATCAGAGAAATCGGGTCCCTAGAGGTGCATACTGGGTACTTAACATTTTCCTTAAAAAAAGCTGATAACTGCGTTGTTGCTTTACCAAGTTAGAAAAGGTCCGAGGAGACGCTTTCGAAGTTGGGTTTTCCTCCGCCGCTGATTACGCCCTCCTGTGGCAGACCTGCTGCGATCAAGCGAGGAGATATTGCTGTGGTGAGTTGTTGGCTCCGCTCGTCTTTCATTCTGGATTGAAGGGTATTGAACAAGTGTTGAACGTACATAGTCGATTGATGAGAATTTTGGCAGTACTTTGTTTAGCGGACGATGTCGCATGTCAGCGAACTTTGAAGAGACCATAAGATGGTAGATATTCGCAGTCATGCATATAAAATATTAATAAGTTGTATATTTGTAACGCCTTTCTTATGTTCGAGGAGTTGATTTATGCTTTACCCCACGTTGGCCGCAAGAGGTCTCGTAAACAATTGTGTAACGTTGGCAAGCCGTCTGCGCAAGCGCGCATGTTGCATATAACGATTTCCTCTGACAGCCCAACCCAATATGAAACCTTGTACAAACTCGACGACGCACTTGTTGACTGGACTTGCGCTCACTGGGCATGATACGAAGTTTACCGCCGATTTAGGGCCGAGAGTCAGCAGTTCTTATTGATTTCAGCTGCAGACGACAACGAGAAGGAGGCAATGCGCAATTTCATGCACAGAACTTTCGAGAATGCAACTTCCCATCTACAGAACACCGTCGCATCAGGTTTGAATAAAGCATCGTCGACCTTGCGAAACAATGAACCGAATGTGTTTTGACGTTTGTAGCTGTTTCATATACGTCGCCATGCTCGCAGCTTTAGTGCTGGTTTTCATCCGGTGTTCCCTCTCAAGTGCGCAAATGCCAGTACCAGTACATTTCCGCAGTGGAATCTGATTCTCGTACACTTGCGACACTCCCAATTGAATGTCGGGTATATATCGTTTATCCCTTTTACCGCTGGAAACGCTTCATTGGCTGTGCGCCTGCAAACTGAAACAAACATTTGCTCTGTGTAAAGTTTTCTTAGAGGGAACACTGTTTTCAGCTTACCCGACGACCAACAGCGGCAGTGTTCAACCCTGAAGAGCGAATATTTAGAAAAAAAGTGCGTAATCGTTGCGTTTGCTCTGCGCAGTTCAGTTAACAGCGCATGGAGACGCCGCATTTTAAGTAAATGCGATGTCGCGACGTTAATCCAGTAGCCGGAAATTTTGTTGCAAATTCGCCAACTCAGTGTTCGCATCATCAGCCTTCAGAGAAACCGGCGATCCGGAGTACACGTTGTGGTGCTACTGGGCCAGATGCGAAGCGGAATACTTGGGAAACGTCAAAAAGGCGAGGGGGATACTGGAAATGCTGCTGAAGGACGCCACCGTACGTCGCAAATGGAGCGTTTGGCTCGAGTACTTCAATCTTGAAAGGTTAGTTGTGAAGACGAGTTAACATGAAAATTTACTTTGCTACTTTGAATTGGAGTGGAAGATGCCTACGAAATACGCAAAATATACATCTTTGTTTAACATCACTTGTGGCTAATTTTGTTCTGAAAAGATGTTTTTTTTGGATAGATGCTGTATTTTGCTCAAGTAGATCAACTGGAGGTGAACGTGAAAATTCATCCAATTTTATAAGATTGCGAAAAAAAATTTTGCACCTCAACTATTCGCCCGTTTTCCTTCAAATTTCCGAACCCACCTCTCCGGATACGTGTGCTCGCATTATCATAATGTTAAGTCCGCCGCGTCGACTTTGGCCCATTTCCGGCGAACCCCCCCACACGCCAACCGGCGTCCGAAACAGACCAAGCGATGTTCTTTCTCGCGCCAGGTTCCACGGCGACGCCGAGCAGGCCCGAAGTGTGCTGCACCAGGCCGTGCAGTCCGCAGCGGCCGACGACGGATCGGCGGAGTCCGCGTGCTTCTACTTGTTGCGATTCGAGCGCGAACACGGCTCCCTGGCCGATCTGGACGACGCCGTCCGAAAAACCGACGCCAGACTCGCCAAAGTCGCCAAAAGGAAAGATAAGGTCTGTGCAGCGCGTGTGCTGTGCCCGCCAGTGAGTGGGAAACAGGGTTCAGCTGAAGCTGTGAGTGGCCGACGAGGAGACGCTGCTTGTAATCGTTTTGCAGACAAACGAGGCGCCGAGCACCTGAACGCGGAGAAAGGTTCTCGGCTCTATTATTTAACTTATTCAACAACGAACGCCAGGTTGAAATGAGCAAAATGTTTTTTGCTGAGTAAACCTTTGGTTGCAGTGAAACAGATTTGAGTGTACAGGACGACAAAAGACGGCAGTGCTTTTATTTTGTCGCCAGATCGCGTCTGTGTCGCAAGCGGACGGTAAACGTCACGATAACCGGGACAGCGGCGGCGACAAGCAGTGGAAAAAAGGCTCGAAAACAAACAGGTCGCCGCGCAAACGACAAACAAGTGCGTCGACTTCCTTTTTTCAGCGTAACCTCTGACTTGGAGTATCATGTTTTAACAAACGCAGCTTGAAATTTCATTGCCAAGCGTTGTGCGACCGAATGCTTCATCCGGCAAAGCGTTGCAAGTTCAAAAGGTCGTTAGGTCTGCATCAGGACCGCGACCAGCTGAATTTTCGGGAGAAGGAACGTGTTTTGAATTTTCGGGAGAAGTAACGTGTTTTGAATTTTCGGGAGAAGTAACGTGTTCGTAACTTGTACCTAACAACTAAAAAGTTTTTGACGCTTTCAAAATGTTGTGAAAATTTTGGAAGGGGAGCAACTGCCCGGTTTCCCTCCCCTGTTTGCGGGCCTAGTCAATGTGCTGGGTGAAGTAGGTTGCCGTGTCACCAATCCGTCAAAAGTCACGTGGCTTGTATCAGAGACCGCAACTCGGTTTCCCCAGCGTCGGGATCGTTACATTCCCACCAAAAAAAACGTCTTGAATCTTGTACTGCATGTCTGTTATTCACGTTTTCTTCCATGACTGTGTGTATTCCGGAGCTTTCTTTATATATGTGTCGTGTTTGTAGTTGTTTGATGCGTCGAGTTGTTTTACGCAGGTCACCACGATGAAGCTCCGAAAAAACGCCAGAAAACGGAACCAATTGGTGCCGCCGAAGGCCCCGCCGAATTCAAAGCTCCAACAGGTACAAGGTTAAAATCGTCGCCCACCCCTCCGTTCGCTTCGGACGGAGATTTTTTCGCCAGTTTTTGCCCGTTTTTGAACGCAAAGTCGTCTCGCATTTTTGGTCAATAAAGTTTATACCCTCTTACTCCCGGAAGTAGCCGGTTCATCAAAAATCTAGCAGCTCGTTTCAAGAAAAACTGCATATACCAACGTGAACACACTTACGACGTCGCTTTCGTTTGACATTTTGAAGGTCTCCCGATAAGGTTTGTCAAGAAGAAGCCTGAAGTCACTAAAGCGGATGAAGCTGCGGAACCGACGAGAACCGCTGCGCCTCCTGGTTACAAACCAGGTGGGGTTTGACTTGATTATTATGTTATTATCTCTTCTCAGACGACGGATCTTGTTTGTCTGCGGAACGATTACAGTTAAACTCTCGTACCTTGCAGTATAAATGGTTTCTAGATCGCGTTGGGCTTTGATGGTATGTTGGTGGAGTTGTACTTTCAACTCTATCGGTCAAGCGAACAATTCTTAAAGAAAACCTTGCATTTGTACTCTGCAGATAAGGGCAGCAGACAAGCAGAACCTGCACCTAAACCTTCAGCGCAAGACGTCCCCAACTTGCAAGCAAAGATCGAACGAGGTTAGACGTTGTGCAGATGTGTTTTAACGCATTTTCTTGTCTCGATTTAACGATTTTAGTCGTTTCTTATTGAAAACTTCGCAAGAAGTTTGTGATTTTGTTTCACGTGAACTGAAAGTCCAAATGAATGACTGAAGCGCGGGAACTATCATGTGTATTGAAACGGGTTCTTGCCCCCACAACTGATGTCGTTAAGTTTTACTCCCTTGTGAAAACCCATTAAACACGAGGTTATACCGAACCATTGCCGGAATGTCCTTCGGTCTTCTTTCGTTCGTAGACATCAGCTTGCATTTTTGTCACGGGTTCGAGACATGTCGCTGTTACTGATCTACTGGGACCTTCAGCGGAATCACCTTCAACGTTTTTTTCCCCATCAAAAACGGCGCATGAATTACCAGTGGTTGGTGTTAGTAGTTTAAGTGCAGGTTTCCTACGGGGTCTGGAAAAGTTGGTCTATCTTCCGTCCTGCAAAAGTATGGAAAAATCTGTTTTGGTCTGTTAATATGGAAAAAAAGGAAATAATTTTCCAGACTAGATCTTTTGACATGCATTTTGAGAATATTTTATTTTTTTTTTTATTAGATTGATAATTTTACTGTCATCGTGTCAACTAATATGACGCCTGTATTCGACCCGGGTATGTCATTTGGAAACGTCTGAATAAGTCCGGAAAAGGTCTAGAAATCTGTATTCAAAATTGGATAGGAACCCTGTAAATGCAGATACTGCATCGATGTAAGTAATGTTGGAACGCTCTGCTTTCGACCGATTTTCGATCGACGCCTGTTCATGAGTGGCAGCTTTCGCAGAACGTTATGACATTATGCGTAAAGTAGTTGTCGAGTGCCAATTACCGTCGTATACTTACCAACAGCAGAGAGAACACCCGACGACCCTCCTCACAACGAAGAGCGCACTGTCTTCGTGAGCAACCTCGCGTACGACATGGAAGACGTGGAGGAAAAACTCAGGAAGGTACACAGATGCAGGTTACCACGTTTGGGTTTTACATTAGATTCAAGACATATTACCAACACGTGCAATGTGCCAGGCCCGAAGCCTCGGGGATTATTCGGGGGCAGTGCCCCCCAAATTTTGTTGTGCCCATAAGCATTTGTTTTAAACATATAATAAAAACAAAAATCTTGCTCCCCTATAAATGTGTTTTGCTCCTCCATACCTGAAAATCCGGCTACAGGCTTACGATGTGCCCTTGTGCAGACGTTCGGCCCGTGTGGCACGCTGGAGGCGGTCCGCATTGTCCGAAACAACAAGGGAAAGTTTCGCGGCTTCGCTTACGTGCAGTTCGCAGAGAAAAGTGGCGTCGAAGAAGCGCTGAAGCTCGATCGCCAGGTTTGTCGCTCGCACTGGTGCCGCAAGTCCATCTGCTGCTGCTGCTGCCGCGTGTTGTTTAGGAGTTGGATAGCCTTGTCAAGCATGATGCTGTGCATCGTGACCTATTTGGTCACTTTTCAGTCGTTTTCTCAATTAACTGACCTAAGTTTTTCCAGCAGCAGCATTCAAAGCATGGGTGCGGAACCTGCGGCCCGCGTGAACATGCAATATGGCCCGCATCACAAATTTTTACCCAAGTTAGAGTATACAACACCGCGTCAAAATGAAACTCAGTGACAAGCATACACATAGACAGTAAGTCAAAAGAAATCTATCGCTCCTTGACGTAGTTTTCTCTCCCCGTTATCTTTTGGAAGATCCAGGTAGAATTTCAAGATAAAATTAAATAATTTTGTTGCCCGTCAGCGATATTCCATAATTCATGCGGCCCGTGATTGGACATACGTTCGCCATCCCTGACTTAAAGAGTAGTTCCGCCTTATCGTTGGGCTCACGTGGGATCTGGGTGTTTGTTCACTGAGACATTTCGGTCGGTTGTCCCATAATAGTATCGAAACTCACCGTAACGATATTCATTAATCCATATTTTCAGACATGATGACGAATTCACTAAATTTTTTTGGGTAATTAAAAAAAATTCGGTCTATGACAAAAAACCCAGCGTGGGAATCTTGAATGCTTGATAAAGACTTCCCCAGGATTGATTGCCAGCAATGACTTGTCAAGAAACTTTGCAGCGACAGTGATATTCCTTATAAACATACATCGCAGTCTGCTGCCTTCTTGTGCGGTAATTTTTTCGGCTTTCATGTATTTCTCTAAAATCTGGTCTTGTGCGTTTCGCAGCCGCTCAGTGGGAGGCCCATGTTCGTTTCGCCGAACGTTGACAAAAGCAAAAATCAAGAATTCAAGGTGAGCATCGTTCCAGCAAACTGTCTCATATCTCCGCACGCTTAGCTGGCGATCACCTGCAAAATCTCCTTGGCAGGCTTTCAAGTACGAGACGAGAATGGAAAGGCACAAGCTCTTCGTGTCCGGCTTGTCCTTCGACACGACGCAAGACAAGCTCGAGGAGCTTTTTTCTGTTCACGGCAAGCTGCGTTCGGTCAGGCTCGTCACCATGCGCAACGGAAGGTCGAAAGTGAGTTTTTTCGACTTGTTCATCTGGTTCAAAACTATGCGATGGGCCCGCAACCGGTCAATTGCCCTCCTTGAAATTTTCAAAGTCATGTTTGGTTGTGAGGTACAACAACAGTGCCCCCCCCCCGAAAATTTCAGCTGGTTGCGGCCCTGTGCGCAGCTGCGAGAAGCTTAATCTCGTCCGGGAACCTCCAAACGAGAAAGTGTCGACACTGGATCATTGCCTGCTCTGGCAGCAGGAAATATCTACGTTGAAACGGTGCATGTTTCACTGCTATTGATGCGAGCCAGGGAGATCGGCGGCTTGCTGCTGCTAACGCAAAAAGTGGCACGGACGTGCAATACGTTTGAGAAACCTACCAATGTCTCGTCACGTCATCCAAAGTTTTGCCTGCACTGTTCTGGAACATTGAGCATTTCCTCCGTTATCTCTGTTCACGTGATTATCTTTTGCCAGGCCCGTAGCCACGGGCAGCTTCGTGCGCAGTGCCCTCCAAATTTCTCTAGTGTCCCCTAAATTTTTTTTACATAGTTTGTGTCTAACGTATAATAAAAACAAAAATCTTTCGTCCCTAAAAATGTATTTTACCTTCCCCCGAACTTCAAAACTTGGCCCTTGAACATCTTTAAATGCAAATCGCTGCCTACATTTCGTCAAACAAATATCTCTTATCTCATAACAGCCGTACGTTTGTACAGGGCTGGGCTTATGTCGAGTACGAGAACGAAAGCGACGCTGCTCAAGCGGTGGTCAAGACAGACCAGACCGTTATCGACGGATTCACCATCAAGGTCGGTACATTACGTGTCGGCGAAGTGCCCTTGATCGGTCTGATTATATGGGCGTCTGTCGCCTTGTTCCGGGCCAGTTTTGTCCTTTTACGCTTGTATAATTCGCGATGGAAAATGATGTCACGCTTGACTGAATTCCTGTTTTATGCCAATCAAGTTTTCGTCTGTCTCGTTCATGTGGCGTTTTTCGATTTTTGTCTGATTTTTGCTGTCCTATTTTTACTTGAGCCCACCATCACTGATGAATGAAATGTTACAGACGAAGCTGTTTCCTGTACTTGTTCGTCCCCAACGTTGCAACGGTTGAATAAGATTTTGTGTCAAGTTCAAATCACTCCGTCTCTGGCAACAAAAAAACGCAATTTTTCCTGAAACAAAAACATTTCGAATAATGAGGCGCAATACATCAGCGAAAACTTAAACGCGATTTGAGCGATTAATCATACGTTCAGTGCCGTTTTCGATAAAGGCATATATTTAAGAAGAAATGCAAATTCGAGATTTCGATCTTAAGCTGATGTGCAAGTTAATTAAATGAATGAAGTTGTGCGCGATTACGAAACTGAATCACTGACAAAACGCAACTTCACCGCAGTAAAGGAAATGTGACCCCCCCCCTACCGTGATCCGCTGATAGCATTACCAATAAAGCTATTACAATCGGTTCTGAGATCACATGATATAGTTCTGAACTTAGTATCCATGATTATTTCTGCGATCGGTCTCTGACTGCGAATAATAAGCGCACTGCATGTCTTCATTGTTTCAGGTTGCCATTAGCAACCCGCCTGCTCGAAAAAAGCCTGTAGATGACAATCGAAAGCAACTTCAGCAACGACCTCCCCCCGGCGGGTAAACTCTTTGTTGTTGAAAGTGTGTTGTGTCATAAGCTCAAGTAGTAGTTGCTGTACCTAACTTGTTTTTGGGTTTTTTTAGCTCATCCGTCGGCTGCCAAACTTCGTAATTTTTGATAGGTGGCTGAATTATACGTTTGTGATAGCGAACATACCTAACGTCAGTCATTTCTTCGCCATCGTTCTCTCGGAAGGCGACAACAATAGATTGATGCGTTCATTGCATTCGAAATATTTGTCAACTAAAATTCTAGAAGGCCCAACCGTTTCGCTACTCCAGGTCCCAATCTACTTTGGTAAGGTCGTGACGGAACATCATCGGCTTTCTTAGGTTGTGGGGTAGATGTAATCTTGCCGTGTGGCACGAGTTGGCTTCACGTGTGCCAGTGCTTAGGCACGAATTGCTCGCACTTGAAGAGCTCTTAAGAGTTAAAACTTTCCAACTTTCCAATAAGTCAATCGCGACTTGCGCCCGACCTTTATCTTTCTGATTTTAGACGTGGCAGAGGAAGAACACAACTGAGCCTCATACCTCGCGCCCTCCAGCGTTCGGACGCAAAAACGCCCCCATCAGCCGCCAACGGGTCGCGGGCTGCGACCAGCGAGAAACCTCTCAGCAACAAAGACTTTGCTCAGATGTTCGTTAAACGCTGATCAAGAGCACTGTGTCTTGACGTCGGCTTAAACTTCTCCATCGCGTAAAACGGTATCGACCAATCAGCTCAGTTCTTGCTGTACCCAAAGCTCGCTTACACGACCAGAGCTATCGCTAACCCCGTCACGTTTCCATGCGTTGGGTTCCACTTGATTCAACAGTGGAAAGAGTAGGCGCCGTTTTCGATGCGCCTAAAATATGAACCATCCAGTTTTGGTTGCTTTTTTGTATAAAGGCCAACCACAGAAGTTGTTGTCGTCAAACTGTTGCAGCCTGAGAGCGATTATGATCGATTAGAACAGTGGTTCTCAAACTTTGATGAACCGTAGCCTCCTCCAAAAGACTGGCGAATACTTAATAAATCATGACGCTTGGGTTATGCAACACGGCAAAGCTACCTAGTGAAGGCCTCTGCTCGTGGTCCCCGGAGAACCGCTCCGTGGCCCCCAAAGGGGACTGGTTTTGTTTGCAAGAAGTTTAATCTGGTTTTGTTTGCAAGAAGTTTATCACTTTGGCCATAGTTCTGCGACCAGGTCAGGCAGACAGTTCATGTTTGTTTACGTGGCCAACCAAAAGACCCGGAGGTCAGCTTCTTTTGAGCCGGTTCTAACCACTGCTTGGCCGCACTAGATCTCGGGGCAGGTGTTGAGCAGCCATTCGATTGTCTCGTCATCCAGAACCGTCAGGCCGTGCAGTCCATGAGGATAAGCCCATGCAGCTGCATTGAGCCTCTCGCCATGGTGTATAGGTAGGTTATTCATTTTTGCCAGATACCCCTTGCGCTCGAGAATTCAGAAGAAACGGCTAATAAATCTCATTGTTCGCAAATAATGCTCTCATCAGACCTAGCGATGAATTTCCTCTTATCGAGCGTTAGCTAACGTGCTCAGTTCTTGTGCTAAAGCTTTATATCTGCGCTCTGCCATGGTCGTATAGCAGGCCCGTAACCAGCTTGAGGCACTGCGGGGGTGAAGTGTATTCCGAGAGGGGCCCAAATTTTTTGAACTATGTCCAACAGTTTTAAACAATACACAACGCATTTTTCCAAGGGGGGCGAAAAGTTTTTCAGGGGCGTTACCCCCCCTGCGTCCCCATAGTTACGGACTTGTCGTATAGTACGGTTGACTGAACACGATGACGTCGTAAAAACCACTGCAAAGAGCGGCACAGCGCTTAAGTCTTGCACTGGACTCCGCACCTGCTAGGGCCGGCCCTGCATGAGGAGGTTGACGGATGTGACATTGGAGGACATGGTCGACGGTTTGTTCTGCGCCACACTCACAGGCCGCAGAGGAAGCCATACCCCATTTGTACAAACAGCAGCGGAAACGCCCCACACAGGTGCTGAGGCGGTTAAGCCGAACCCAAGCTCTTCCTGGGAGGGTCGCGCCGAGGGGATGGGTGCCGTGTGCCGCACGTATATTGTTGTCAGATAACTGATGAGTTGTGCGACGGGTACAAATGGGTATCTTGATATGAGGCGCCGTGCATCTGCACTCAATGGACGGGTGAACGCTGACGTCAGGTCAGCAGACCATGGGTCAGTCATTACGTTTCCTCAACTGTTACAGCAGCACAGACGTGACCTCTGTTGTGGTTAAAATTAACCCCAACATACCGTTATACGAAAGACAATGATTTATGGTGGAAAAAGTACCCCTCTTTCACTTCGGAAAGGACTGACGAAAATAACTGTCTGGATTGTTTATAACACAACAATGAATGTTATAAGAAAACTCTATGGATGAATACTTTACTAACCTTTTCCATTACTAACAGTCATCGTAATATGTTGCGGAGTAGAAGCTACAATAAATTAGGAACCATAGTTAGGGATTAAAAGCTTTGTCATGAAGTAAGACGAGAAAAATACTGACAACTGTAAAGTGATACACTAACGAAGCAATGTAAAAGCAATAACGAAGACTCAACCAAGGCCAAAGCAAATCAACGAATATAGAGGCCTTGGGATAACAAACGAAAAGGGAGACTTAACAAAGAAACGAATGATTGACAAGTTCTCCGACAAGAATGAGAAACCTATTTAATGTTGTTCCCATGACATACAGGAAAAGCGTGCACCTGTCGTATAGACACTTGCAGTATCAGCTGTCGTGTTTGCGAAGGCAGGAGTTGTGCCAATTCGCATAACACACCATATAAAGCAAATATGGGAAATTCTCTCAAAGTGTTGTGTGCATGCATTGAAGCATTTCTCAATAGTCATATCTAGCAGGTGCTGTGTAATTTGCATGATGTCATTTTGAAAACAAGTATCGGGTCATAGTTCCGTTTAAAAAGAGAAGTAAAATACTCTCTGAAAAGAGCAGAGAGAGATTTTCAGGTCAGAGTTCCGTTCATAAAGAAACAAAAACAGATGACCATTCGTGGGCCCAGGTCAAAGTTCCGTTCAAAGATAAACTAAAATCATGTGACTAGAAGAAAGTTGCAATGCATAGAGAAACTTAAAGAAAAATAGGCTCCTAGAGGGGATAAATAGGGGGAACGGTGCAGGCCAAGGAGTTAGTTGTGTTTCAGCAACCGAAGGGCGAACTTGTGGGGCCTGGCAAATTCGTGAACCAGGATACACTTGTAGCCAACGCTCAAGGGAGCTTTAGTCTGAAATTATGCTGGCCTTCCAGGCACGAATGTTTCAGTATGGTTTGTTAAAGGTTGAATTTAGTTAAGGTTGTATACTGATATTATAGTTAGACTCTGTCAGAGAGCTCCGTAACTTTGTGTAGTAACGAAGTTCTGTCAAAATTTTATTTAAACTTTGGACTTTAACCAAATTCTGGCATGTCAGATTTGACGAGGGAATAGAGTCCTGTCAAAATTTTTCAGGATTTTGGACTTAGAAAAATCCCAGACAATGGGGGGTCATTAGGTTAGGATCATGTTCATGCGTTCATCTTCATTTATTTTTGGTCGTGTGTTCGTACCTTGATGGTCAATAAACATGTAACCCCGCATGAATGGGTATAACGGTCCTGTCACTAGCAGCTAGGGTTGGTGACATTGACTATTTGCCTTTGTGTAGTAGTCTTCCATAGGATCAACCTCGAGGACCCTGTCTAGTAAAAGTAAATATAAACGTTATAATACCATAAATCGTTTAGCATAACTTGTTTTGCACCGAGTCTCTCGTGGACGGGTACTCTAAGCTAGGTTATTGGATCCAGCGAGGGGCGTCGGCCGCAAAATTGGCGCCCAATGTGGGGCTCGAGGCGTCAAAAAAACCCATAGGGGGGCCTTAGGGGGTCTTCAACCTGTTAGGGATAGGAATCGAACCTACGACTAAAGTATAAAGAGTAGCTATAAGCATCCTTGTATAATTGCTTAGTACACTTCGGGCTTAGAGAGTTTCTAAGAACTGCTGAGGGCGATCCAAGGCCTCAGGGTGTTAAGTATGCCCTGCAGGGGGGTCCCAAATTGCTGGGAATAGAACAGAACCTTCAGGAGGTCCGACCACTTTAGGCCATAGGTGACCTGCGGGTCAGGCCGCAACTGCAGAAAGACTAGACCAATTGGGAAAAGATCCGATGATGCACAGCTAGGATCTTGTCCAAGCGATCAAGCAGTTGCACTAAATTAAAGGCACGACCGCCGAATTCCGAGTTGGCGGTGCCATCAGTTTCATTACGAGAGGCGAGCAAGCACTGAAACGCGGATAAGCCTCACCAAAACGAAACAATATGATTTCCGGTCTATGGAGAGTGAACCGGCTCCAGCTGGCAGCTCGAAAGCGAGACGAGGTGATAGTGGCTGCAGTAGCACGAGTCTGCTTTAATAAAGTCGTTTCACCCTTTGGCTTGGCGATCCTCGCAAGAAAGTCGCAAGTAGCCACTAAATGCAAACGCATTAATTCCGGTTAGAGATTTATATCAAACAGAGGCCGTAACGGTTATAAATACCGGGTCTACTGGAACAGGGTCCGACGATGCACAGCTAGGACGTTGTCCAGGTGACCAGCCGTTACACTAAACACTGTTAGAAAGAACGGTCGAGCGTGGTCTATCCTCGCGGTAGTATAGAGCCAACTTCTCTATAGGAAACGGGGTTAAATGGTCATTGCAAGACACAGACAAGATTGGAGAAACTTCGGATGCAGGGAAGTTGTCTTGTCTTAAACTAGGTTGGAGAAAGTCTTGGCGTAAGACTTGCCTTGTCAGCATAACGAAGAGGTTATGGGGCACCTCAGAGGTTGGAGAAACTTACCAAATTGCGGAAGTTGCCTTTAATGCTAAAACGGTCTAACAAGTGCGGGGGTGAGGCGAGTGCACCTCCGATCTCAAGGTACCACTTAGGAGAAAGGCATAGAACGGCGAAGCAGCAAAGTAGAGAGTTAGGCCCATATAAGGAAGTTGAATACTCGAAATTTGAAAAAAATTATAAAAGTTAAACTAAACAAAATTTTTCAAAAATTTTGGTCAACGTTCTGTTCTATACACCTGATTATTGCGTGAACATGAAAAAAATTAGTGAAAACCGAAAATTTGGTACTGAAAAAATTTTTGATAACTCTCGCTGACCAAATGACGCACATCGGGGTTTTGTATGAAAATTCTACGGGATTTAAGATACTTATTTGCCGATGAATGGTGGTTAATTTTTCGAAATGTCGCGTTGTTAATTAAAGTTAACCAAATGTTTTTGTTGATAAACCTAGGTCACCATATCAGAACATACGTCATGCGCGGATTAAGTTTCACAGCAGCAGTGTTCGAACCGATGACTAAGTATTGGAAGATTGGCCATAAGCTGCCTCACATGCTTAACAAAGACAATTTCGGACTTAGGAAAATTTTGAAAATATCTGAGGGGTAGGACTCTTCTGGCCCGTGTCCTGAGAGAGTCCTTGGCCTTAGGCCACTCATAATGACATCAGTGGATGGCCATAGGTTCGGACTTTGATTTTGGCCCAAGAAACATTTTTAGTATTTAAAATGCATGGGCCCGCTCAGGGGGGGCAAGATTCAGAATGCATGCAAGAGATAGGCGCTTAAACACGCTTTTTCGCCACTAGGAGCCAGGCGCATTTCAAGGGGTTAACGAAACTAAACAAACTAACCACCTAGAGTTGTCTCGTGGGGTCCTTTAAGGACAGTCCATCACCTAATGCAGTCCAACTAGGGCCCGTAAGGCCTAGGGGGGCTTTGAAAGTTGGGGGGAAAAATATTTTATTTTTCAAAAATTTAGAAACTTTACTTCGGAAATGGCATAAATTATATGACAGGACTTTGAAAAATGGTCACTGGTCCCAAGGGGGTCAATAGTTAGGGCCCAGGGGGGACAAATGTTTCAGATGACGTAATAGAACCGGAGCCAGTTTTTGAATGTATGCAAAAGCATAATGTAACGTTGATGAGCCACTACACTGGTTGAACTTCAAGGAAGGAACCAAGTCTGGTAATGCCGGACCAAAGCTAAGTACCCTGTATATAGTGAATATTTGACAATAAATAAAATAAAGATTTAGGCAGTTGATTAGGGTGTGGATAAGAATCGTCTGAGGTATGAAGTGTTCACATCTATTAATTAATGGCTTTGATGCACCGGAGAAACTTTAAAAGGGGCCAGCAAAACCAAAAGCGCAAAAGATCCGCATGCTGGCGTCAAAAACGAAAGCAAAATTTTGCTTCGTGCGAGCAACGCACCTGCAAGCCGCGTTAGCAATCGGGCGCACTTAAGGCGCCGTGCGGAAGTAATTCGATACGATTGATTAACAATAAATAAACAAGAGGTTTCTCCGGCTGCTGTGATGTCCTCTGCAGGACGGTGTTTTAGGGTTGCAGGGGTGTAGGACTTTGTAAGGATAAGGCGCACCATAGGTGCAACTCTACAAGTCACAATAAGGATGATCATAGTACACAACATGTGGCTTGGGTAGTCCTGCCCGACAATGCTTAAGGGAAAACGGGCAACAGTAAAGAGGGTCATCCTACCCTGTCCCTAAGTGGAGAATCAGAAGTGGCTTTATGACGAAAGACTTAGATCTTTTGTCATTTAACAGTGGAGCTCCCGAGTGGGTGAAAACCTACCGTGGATAGCCTGCTGAGTCTGACTTCATGGTTGGCCACCATCGATCGTGCAGCGTTAACCCTTTAACGAGTTGGCGATCAGGCATGCGCGTTGCTCGAACACACACACAAACATTGCACTCACGTCAGGAGACTGTCAGCAATGACGGGCGAATGACCTTAACCAGGGAATTGGCAAATTTTCAAGCATGTCCGAAAGACATGTGAGCTAGTGAGATAGCAAGACTTCAATCATAAAGCAAAGAACTAGAGTGTGACGTAAGGAAATGAGCGACTCCGTGTACCCAAGAGACAAGAGCGGCAGCAGTCAAAGCGCGACTGTGTTGAGCCGAGGGGGAGTCGATGAATAAGCAGGAAAATTGTGACTTAGAGTGAAAAAATTAGGGTTAGGAAATAGCATAACTAAGTACGCAGAAAAAGGAAGTAAAGCGTGACCGTGAGACTTCGAAAGAAAGACCTTTGACAGATAAGTTCTTGAACAGGGAAAGCGGAAGAAAACAGCAAAAAAACTACTGGCAATTACGATAAACAGATGCAATAGTATGAATGTTACAAATAATGGTGATAATAAAATGGCCACTGCCATTTAAAAAGGGGGGAGTAGAGCATTGTCATGCTCATCCACAATTTAAAAACCCTTTGGTCAAAATAAGGTTTTGTTAAACAGTATTCTGTGTAAGTAACGGTTAAAACTTAGTATCATAACTTAATGATAAGTGTATGTTTGAAACATGCTTTATTTGAATAATATTACATGTACCTAACACTCGCTAAGAAAAAGGAGCTTTGTTAATCAAAATGACTATTTCCACCCATTACCAACATACAAAAGAATGGTAACTAACACGATGTAAATGTCGTTGCAGGTATAGGAAAAGTTACTTAATGGTAATTAAAATAAATGATTGTAAAAGAAAGAAGAAAAAAATTTAAACGCAAGAATCTCCCTCAAGACGAAGCAAAGAGAGAAGCCAGAAGCTAAAGAAAGAATGCGAGCAATGCAAGTCGTTCGTGCTATGTTGGCCGCGAGAGAGCTAACGAGAATAACTAGCCAAAAATATAAGAAGAGAAATATAACTGTGTTGTGGTTAAAAATAACCCCAACATGTTAACACATGAAAGACAACAACGTTTGGAAGGAAAAATACTCCCCTGACAAGTTGACAAGAAGAGAAATACTTGCTCGAATAGTTATTTCATGTCAAAT
>Ga0210059_1004166_pt1 | contig 23295 bp, 14 predicted proteins | sample Ectturendosymbi2_FD_188042 | JGI IMG/M metagenome (GOLD analysis project Ga0210059, IMG submission 188042) | Ecteinascidia turbinata endosymbiont from Florida, USA - Sample 2 (SPAdes) (version 2) | ecosystem: Host-associated > Tunicates > Ascidians > Unclassified | place: Key West, Florida...
GCGGCAGGCTGGAACATAAAGAAGGTTTTTGCTTTCAGAACGCAATGAGCGTGTGGGGCGGTAAGGACAGATCAACTCTTGAAGATAAAGGGGGCCAACGCCACGCAAAGCTCGAAATACAATGCATGCAATAACAGTGATGCAATTGTCTTCGTCATCAAATCAATTCACGCGCGCTAGAAATTCCGTTGTAAAAATGCCGCACGTTTGTGACCGCGTTCGGCTATATTGTCAGCATGAACAATGCATTTCGCTCGCAGGCAGAGGCAACCCAGCGCTCGACCCCCCACCCCAGTATTGGGTGAACCCGAAGACGAATCAGTGGGAACCAATCAGCATCAATGATCGCGGAAACCTCGTCCCGCAAGTGTGAGTGATCCAAACCTGTGTGGACTTCCTTCATATGTTGCAAAGCTGTGGCGCAGTGGATGTTAAGCGGCAATCCGATCCAGAGGTCTGGTTGTCGGTTCACAACTCAGGGCTCGCAATAGCTGGACTGCTGGCAGGTCACACCTTCGGCAGCAGCACAGTTAAAAACTCACAACGCTAGTTTGAAAACTGTCGCTCCAAACCCTTATCTGTGGAGAAACTGGCCAAGCTAATGAACGGTCACTAGGGCTGCCGCACCCAGCATCCAATAGGCACATTTAGTTGCCCGGAATACGGCGCTCTCATAGCTCGTAACCGTTAAGCTGCAATTCGACGAGGACCTCAAACTACACGTACATGATCAAGCAATGATCTACTGCGCGGTTGTGCGGATGTATGAAAGTGTAATGTGTATTATCCCACATGCACCCCTACCAACGACCGCTTGCAGTTTATCAAAACAGAGGTGGCGTGGTACGGTCTCCACCAAAACGCATTCGTGTGTTTCACGTAATTTGTTCGGTACGTCATAAGAAAATATAAAGCTATGGACTGAGTATTATTTTATTACAATCAAACGGCGCATTTCGTTCAAAGCTGTGGCGCTGTGTGAAGCAGCGCGATACTTTTCGTGCACATCACAAATTACAGCATTCTTCCCAATCGTTTTTCTTTTTCATCAGTTCCGTTTGTGCCGGCGCGGTAAGTTCACGTTTGCCCGGGCAATCACACACTGTCTTGATTCAGGTTTGTTCCGAACCTAATCACTACCCGCGCACGAATTTCAACCTGCAAATTGAAGCTCACTTAGAAACGCCAGTTCGCCCAGAGGCGTGGCGGGTAAATATGGCATGCTAGCACAACAAACGGCTATCAGAACGGCCTTTTGCAACTATGTTTTCGCCTTACGCTGGGAAGCTGCTTGGCAAAGCAGTGGTTCCCGAAGTGGAGGTAAATTACCCCTGGGAGTAATATGCGATTCTTTGGGATGTAACGCGGAACCAAATCCGCAATGTTCTGAATTATGAACGATAGCTGCAAAAGAAATTTTCAACTTGACGCAAAATATTGAGGGTAATAAGACACATTCGCTACCTTGATTTGCATAACGGCTCGAACAAGTTTGGGAACCACTGGATTAGCGGTATTCCAGCGACTAAAAAAGCATTTTTGGTTTCAGTTAAGCGTGAAGTTTGCTACCTCTCCGCTCAAACTTTAGTTTTCCTGCAAACCGCGTCGCCAAGTGGGCGAGGTTTTCGTTGGGTAGGGTCAGCAGGATTCATTACATCAAAGCATCTGACCAGACGAAGCGATGCATACTGTTACTTGGGCAACTCTAAAATTTAAGAACCCTGAAGTCTTTGGTAAGGCAGCTGAAGTGGATAACTTCGACGAACGCGCTTTTTAGTTTTCACTCATGCTGTTTTTGGGTCGCTCTTGAACTTCACATTTTGTGGAACACGATCGATAACAAACTGATTCACCTGCACTGCACCATCTTATTGTGGAGCAATGGAGGATCATATTCCCCCCCACTTGACGGGAGCTGTTGGAAGCAGCGCCCCCAGTAGACAAGATACTTTGGCCCTTAGTAGACAAGATGCTTTGGATTGAATCGAATCATCCTGCAGCTCTATTTCGCTCTCAGTTTTTGCAATGCTTGAGTGGCGTGATGACTGTGGGAGACAGCAATAAACCCAAGTAGCAGCATAAGTGGATTTGTGAATTTTTTTCTTTGGTGGGTTAAATTCGTCACTTGCAGTTTACAGAGTCATTTTTAAGCTTCACATTTCGCAGCCCTTCAAAAAACGATGTATACGCTATACATTGCCAGAGTCGCCACCCCGACTAAGATTACGCGTGTGGATCTCATAATGTCACTTCAGTTCATTACTCCTTTGTTGGAGACAGCGACATCCTGTCTATTTTCCACGATCGCAAACATCTGTCCACGCCGACCTACAATTTGTTCAAAAGGAAAATGGAACGTTTTATGCCACGATTTGATTTTGTGAATTCAGCTATTGGCGGTAAAGTCGATCGTTAAACGGTTAAGTTCGATAATCCTGCGATAACAATCGCATGTAGTGCCAGTCGCCAGCTTGTGTTACACCAACTGTACCCTTCCTCAGCAAACCGAGGATGATTTTTATCGTGTTTAGGCTCTCATCATGAACGACACAAGAAATTATGGTCTTGGAAGATAATCAGATTGTTTTTGCGAAAGCACCCTGGGTGCTGCGCAGTTTCAGTAGATGAGAAATGTTATCATGCAAACGAACCTTTGCGGGTCTTTTTTGTGCTCTGTGTAGTGATCAGATTGGTAAATGGTGATGTCGCAAAATGCCTCTCATTCGTTTTGTAAAAGAGCTTCCATCAAAGCGAATTTTGGTTTTAACTGCCGTCCCTGAATTGCTGCCAATGAAATAATTCTGACACAATATTCGTTCACTATTGCAACAAAGGTCTCAGGTGCCACAGCAGGGGTCGCCCACATTGGGCCCGCCGGCACCAAGCCGGCCACATGGACCACGTGGGTCGCCCGCGGGCCTGTTCTGACAAAAGCGTAAGCATGATCAGCAGGGCAACCAAAAAGTCAATGAAGTCAATAAAGTCAAAATTAATCATTAGGTCAAAATTTATGGTGGTTGGCTCAAGCTTTTCTTGTAGCACAGTTTTTTTCTCTTTATCGATATTTTATTGAAACTACAACAACAGATATTGATATACTTTTGCAAGTTCAGTTGCAAATCTGTAATAATAGGGTTTGTTGCGATTTCGGACGTAATAATGTTGTTTTGCCCACTACTGGACGATTGAATATTATGTAGAACAGGGGTTACCAAAGTGGGGTATATGTACCCTCGGGGTACATTTGCCTTTCTGAAGGGGTACATTTAAGGTTAGCAATGACAGAAGGGAAAAATATGTTTATACATTATTCATTTCAAGTTATTTATACATACTGTATGAATTTGTCCGAACAGTTTCATGTTACTAATGGAGTTAGACATGGGAGAGCATTGAGTCCATAGTTGTTTGTTTGCTGCATATTTAGATCAGATGATTTATCTCTTGAATTAAACAGCGTTAAAGCTGGGTGTTATATTGGTGAAGTCCTATTAAACACCTTGATGTTTGCTGATGATATTTGTGTGTTTTGTCCAAGTGCATGTGGGTTGCAAAGTATACTAGATTTGTGTCGTTTTATGCAGAGTCACATGAAATTATTTTCAACTGCAGCAAAACTGTTTGTATGTCGTTTAAGGCTAAGAGTGAAAAAAGCACGGCCCCGTTGCTGACATTGGGTGCACAAAGAGTAAAATCTGTTTCCAGCTACAAATATTTGGGGATTGTATTAGATATTCAGTTTTCAGATGACAAAGACATTCAGAGACAACTGCGATATCAATATTATACAGTAAACAAGCTGCAAGCTTCTTTTTCTCGATGTTCGAACTCAGTGAAAAATTTACTTTTTCGTTTCTTCTGAACATCCATGTATGCATCACAATTGTGGTGTGATTTCAGAAAGGCGTACATCCACCGATTGCGTGTGACCTGTAACTTTGGTTGCAGAGCTCTGTACAACCTTCCATGGCGAGCGAGTGGTAGTAGTCATCAGGTAAGGTAACACTCCTATCTTTGAGGCCTTATTGAGAAAAAAAGATGTACCTCTTTCTTGAACGATGCAAAAAGTCCAGCAATGTATTGTTACGCGCTTTGATGCAGTCAGATTGTTTATACCGGTATTCGTCTTTATTCTTTGAACACTTCTACCGCATTTCACTTTGTGACTGAGTGCCCGGACGTTACAGTGTCAGTTTGCGGACGTGTGCAAGCCACAACGCATTCGTACTTAACCAGACCTTAACCAGGGTTGGACTCTATTTCTTAACATGCGATTTTCGTGTCCTCATACTCAGGATGTCGCGTTGTAGCAAGTGTTGCAAGTTAGTGAACAATCATGTTAAGAAAGTGCAGGGATGTATTGCTAACGAAGAAGATGTGGGAAAGCATCCAAAAATAGCCATTTTCAAACAGCTTCAAAGTCATTTTAAAGCAAAACGTGAAATACGTGTGGGAACGCCGTTCCCACGCGTTCCGCCCCACTACACCCCTGAGAAAGAGTCTCCAGTGTAGTGTAGTGCGAAGTTTTACGAGTTACCGAACAAGCGTCTGTAATCCTGTGGTCCTAGCACCAACGCCATTACAAAACGTACTGTGTCTGTTATTATCTATCTGCGTTGTGCTGATAGTGTGTGCGTGCGCTCAATGGACTTCGCGTCTGGTTCAAAGAATAAAACATTAAAATAAATATCAGTGAATATTATTTTCAAAAATCAATATACGCTTATTGATAAATATATTTTTGTTATCTTCCTCAGCCTTTTTTTCGTAATAAGTTTTAGGGGCATGGGCGTTGGGTCCAAGGCGCCCAGGATTTTAAAATCTGACATTTTCCCATCAATTTTTGCAAAAAAGGTTGTTTTCTTAGTTTCAAGTGGTGAAAAGGTAATTTTACCACTTTTGGCCATCCCTACAAAGTATTTTTGGTCCACCCCTGGAAATTCCACTATTGGCCCCTCCCTGAAAAAAATTCTTCCGGCGCCGATGTTTAGGGGCACATGCTCATCTATCAAAATGATGAAGGGGTACATGGCCAGAGAAAGCTTAGGAACCCCTTATGTAGAATAAGGTGGTAAGGCAAGAAACGTGGTCTTGCAATACATGGTTTGGTAAAAGCTCAATCCATTGTGCATATATTGTTTCAACTTCATCATATTCTCAGGTTTGACTCAACTTTAGTTATTAATGTACTTATCAATATATCATCCCTAAAGTTACACAACCAATTTTTTTTTTAATTGTGAAGTATGAAGTGCATGGATATGTTTCTCAGTTAACCTCAACACCTAAGGCTGAATTATTTTGCAGTTGCAAATACAGAAAATTTATAGGTCAAAATAAAGTCAAAATTTGTAACTTGCAAAGCAAAAACGTAAAATTTTATGTCACAAATAGGTTGCACTAATGATCAGTGTCTTCACATTGATGAATATCTTTAATTTTTATTGATGATAAGATTAATTGAAGACAAATTTAGAAAATTTTTATTTCAGAAGCGTATGTATCAAACTGGTAGCCATTCGCATGAATTTGTGCCAAGAAGTAGCTCCCAGTTTCAAAAAGGTTGTTGACCCCTCGGCTACAGCAACGCATGCGTGACATTAACCAGCTTCGAAGTTTTGCGGATTATAATACGGAATATATAGTTTCTCGAACCTTTGTTATGTGGGTCGGATGGCAACTGTCCATTAGCGCTTTTGTAGTTCAAACCCGGTGAGAAAGTCTCTTGCGCAAGCTGCATATTGCTTAGACTCAAAGCGATTGACTGGTTGTCCATTTTCGTGGTTGAGTAATCGGTGAGCCAATGAACGCGCGATAATCTCTCAACGCTTCTTTTCAAACGCGTTTGACCGTTGTTGTTCTTGATCACTTACGCTTGTCCTTGTGATGTAACAATGCTTGTCTCACTGCTTCAGGTTGTAAAGAAGCAAAGGTAGACCGTGTCGAGTGTGCTGTGAAAACAGCAGCTGTACATGCGCTGGAAACACCAGTGTTGCCAGCGAAACAGAGTGACCGAAACAGCAGTTGCCGTATGTTGATGGACCTTTTCCGTAATTTGATGTGCGGACATTCAGTCATCGCGCCGTTTCCTGACTTGTGAACAACTGGTTACTATCGCGCGCAAGCTAAGACGGATACGCATCGGTTTAAATCAGACATAAGCAGCGGTGCAGACGTTCTGATCTCACAGGGGATGACATGTCAAGCCTGACATATCCAAACTGTGAAAGCTTTCCGGCCGTTTTTCGTGGATCGTTTTACATCAGTCTTCGTGGTGTATCTAACTCGGTGTTCCGAGATAAATTCAATAAATAATGATGGATAGCAAACGTATTTCTTTCAGTGATTTAAATCTGGAATCGTTGGCCCGGATCAGGGATTGCCAAACTTTCTCTTTCCATGTACCCCTTCAGCATTTCGATAGATAAGCATGTATCCCTAAACATGGGCACCGGAAGGATTTTTTTCCAACTCCAGGGCCAATGGTGGATTTTCCAAGGGTAGGCAAACAATTTTTTTTCAGGTTGGAAAAGTGGCAAAATTACATTTTCACCACTCGAAACTAAGAAAACAACCGTTTTTGAAAAAATTTTTACCTTTTTTTATGAAGACAACAAAAATATATTTAGCAATGAGCACAGTATGATTTTTGAAAATAATATTCACTGATATTTATTTTAATCTTTGAACCAGAAACGAAGTCCGTAGGGCACAAGCACACACTATCTGCACAGCATAGATTGATGATACCAGACACAGAACGTTTTGTAACGGCGTTAGTGTCAGGACCACAGGATTACAGACACTTTCTTGACAGAGTTGTTGGCTAACTCGTAACACTCGGTACAACAATACATCCAGAGTAGGACACGAAAATCGCATGTTAGAGTCCAACCTCGGCTGAGCCCTAATGACGTACGAATGCGTTTGTCCTGCACACGTCCTCAAAATAACACTGTAAGGTCCGGGCACTCGGTCACCAAGTAAAATGCGGTTGTAGTGTTCAAAGAAGGACGAATATCCGATCTGACTGCATCAAAGCGCGCAACCATACATTCTTGGTCTTTTTGACTCGTTCAAGAAACAGGTACCCTTTTTTTCAGTAAGGCCTCAAAGGTAGGAATGTTCCATTGAACCTGATGACTATAACACTTGCTCGCTACGGCAGGTTGTACAAAGTCCTGCAACCAAAGTTATATGCCACAAGCAATCTGTGGATGTATGCTTTCGTGAAATCACACCATAATTATGATGCATACATGGACCTACAGAAGGAATGAAAAAGTACATTTTTAACTGTGTTCGACATCGGAAAGAGAAGCTCGCATTGCTGCATAATATTGATATTGCACTTGTCTCTGAATATCTTTGTCATCTGAAAAATCAATATCTAATGCAATCCCCAAATATTTGTAGTGGGAAACAGATTTTACTGTTAGTACACTCAGTGTCAGCAACTGGATGACTGTGCGTTTTGCAGTCTTGGCCTTAGACGTTATACAAACAGTTTTGCTGCAGTTGAAAATAATTTCATGCGATCTTGCATAAGCCTGACACACATCTAGTATACTTTGCAACCCACGTACACTTGGACAAAACACACAAATATCATCAGCAAACATTAAGTGGTTCAATAAGACTTCAACAATACACGCAACTTTAATGTTGTTTAGTTCAAGTGATAAATAATGTAAATATCCAGCAAACAAGTATGGACACAATACTTCCCCTTGTCTAATCCCAATAGTAACATGAAACGGTTTGGACAAATATGTATGAATAATTCGAAATGTACAAACATTTTTCCCCCATTTTTCCCTTCTATTGCTAACCTTAAATGTACCCCTTCAGATAGGCAAATGTACCACTAGTGGCACATGTACCCCAGTTTGGGAACCTCTGGCCTAGATTAAGAATCAAAATTTATGTTAAATGTTGTATTCCGCATTTTCACTCATCTATTCGGGTAGGGTAAAGGTTTGCTTCAAAAGGCGGCCTATGCACTGAGTTATTGAATTTATGAAGACACAAGTCAATAATGATAAAACGTAACACTGCTGTGTGCTTTTGTAGTGTTATTTGGGCTGGATTGTACAGTTAATCCTTAATCCGATATTGTTTTTTCATTTGACTTATTTTGTAATGTGTTGTTGAAGTGAACAACGAAACAAAGTTGCTGGGGTTAAATTTTCTTTGACATATGCTGAGGAGTACTTCGCCTTTCCCGTCATCTTGTGAGAATGAGTCGTTTAATTTTACGTGAGAACGGAATCTTAATATACATGCATAAGGACTCATCTCAGGTTTATGCAAACACTAACAAGACCACGCACAAAATGACACCTGAACAGAGATTTGCTTAAGCAGTGTACTGCTTCCCTATGCCTTTGAGTCGCACGCACTTCACTCTCCGTTAATTAAAGATCGAGACGACTGGACCTCACAAAAGGTTGCTTTTAGCTTTTTGAGCTCTGCCGCAGCGCCAGGCAAGAAGGCTTCAGCACCAGTTTTGCAGTACAAGGTCTTGGCATCAACCGTCCTTGTACAACTCGAGACCTGCCAGAACCGAAGCGGGTTGACTAACCACTTACTGCAAGCTGGCCGTAAAGGGTAAACACGAGAAAGGAGCAAACCTCCCGATCTAAATCGCCTATGTTGACGTTGTGTAATGTTTTCTGTGCGGGGAAGTATTGAAAAACGTTTAGAACCTGAACGTATCAGCTGTTGCTTGACGTCGCGCGGGTTCTTATGGTAACAACAAGAGACAATCCGTACGTACTTGCTGTCAATCTTCACGGTAACGCTATACCCTGAAAATGATGTAAACAAACTTGCAGCACGAAGCCTGGCAGTGGCGGTGTGTTTAGCGGTATCCAATCGGGCCTAGTGAGGGTAGTGGAAAGTGTCTTGCTTTGCAGTTAGCCGCATAGCACTGGCAACGTTGCCCATCTGAAGTTTCACTCATTTGGGCTGACGATTCTCACGGGACCTCAACTGCTGATTGCTTGACGATTGAAGAGATGATTGCAATTTTGCGAAGGAAATTGAACCTTCGTTGATGTTTTACCGTCGATAGCTCTCACGCTTGCTACAAAAACAAATTAGACCCTCCAGATGAATGCGCACTAAACTCCAATGGGAAGCACAGGTGTCTGCCACTGATCGATCTTATATGCTTTACCTTCTACTGAATGTGCTTTTACAACTAACAAAAAATGCTGTTACGTTGAAGTTTCTGATCACAGAGTAGGACATGACGATTTATCAGTTTTTAAACAGTTTGTATAACTTTTTTTCTGGTATCAATAGTTCATGCAAGAATATACAATACTTTAACAAACTTTGAGATAAAATCTCTACCAACGTGACAAAATCGTGGCAGATGGCGATGTTCTTGCAAGAAGCTTGTTTGCGCTGCCGCCACGCAACAATCGATGCTCACTTTAGCAATTTACTTCACATTGAGATGTCATTTAGCACAGGTTAATCTTCGAAAGCCTGAAGTCATGCGTTTCACGCTTCAGCGACGATCGCTGTCTCACGTGACCGACGACCGCTTGCTGATGTGCCGAGCAAGTACGAGCTGCTGTCGATGATCAGTTCATTAGCGTAGCTTTGATTTAATAATTGACCTGTGACGTGATGTCCACGCCATTGCTCCTGGCGCAACAGAACATCACTGCGCAGTGCTACCAGCTAAATGGATTGTCAAGGGCTTTCCATTGTTCGTTGCCTGTGGACTGCTGCAGTAAACAGTGCTTTACTAATGTTCAGCACGTGTTCAGTAGCGGAAAGACTTAATTTTGAGGTTGTGGTATTTACTAGACTGATGAGCTGTTCTTCAATTTCCTCGGTATAACATCTAACGCTTGTAGCGAGATGCCCAGTTGTTGAATTTCGAAACAGCAATTGGCGTTTTTTTTCACTTTTGTTGTCGGCGTGTGTACTGCTCTAGTCTGTTTCGGGAGCTGCTGGGACTGGGGAGTAAGCGGTCGAAATGTTTTCAATGCGCTCGTAACAACCTCTCGCCTATTCTGATACCCTACTTTTTTTCGCTGAGACATTTCGGTTGTTTGTCCGCGAAATAGCGTAGAAATGTTCTGTTATTTGTTCGTTTTAGGACATTTTGGCACACTGTAATGGCATTACGACCGAACCGACTTGATTTTTTTCGCTCATTTAAAAACAATTCGGTCAATGGTCGAAAAATCACCGAAAAAACACAGCTGATGCCTCGCTATTTCCGTGAATCTACCTTGTATTCCATACGAATCCTTACGGAACTTCCTTACTGAAGCAAAACGGTGATCAGTACAAACAATCGTTTCCACAAATCAAGACAAGTTTAACTTGCGTCCGGTTGTCGAGGGCGGTTCCTGAAACAACAGAAACAAACCAGGAAATTCTACCAGCGCGGCTAAACTGCACAAGCGTGACGTCACTGTCAATAAAACGAAACGTGCAATTGCAATTCTGATAAGATCAACATTAATAATAATTAGCGAACTTCACGCTATTTTCAGAAATGCTCCTTGTTTCGCTGGCAAAATTATGGTGTTGCATTGAGTACAGTACATTTAGAAACCGAAAACGCTACAAACGATTAATAGATAGAGCAGGAAGCTTATAGCATGTTCGCATGTAAAAACAAGCCGTACACCACGTGCCAGAGAAGGTGACATCATTGTGACGTCACACAAAATAATCGCTGAAATTGTGTTAATGGATGCAAGGGGAGGATGCAAGCTTCTGTGACCTGAAACTCACATCAACTGGACTTTAGCGCTGGAGTGAAACTAGTGTCGCCACTCCCAGTATTTTTCCTCTAGATTTAGTGTTTTTGCATTTCATCTAGTGTTCTAGTGTTTTTTCACAGCTATCTAGTGTTTTTTGTATGAGTGAATGTAATTTGTTACACAATTTTGTGTAACTGTAATTGTAATTGAGACTATGATTTTGCGTAATTGTAATTTGCTAAAAATTCTGCCTTTATTTCATCTTGAATTACACAAGAGCATATAATCTGCTTTGAGTCAAACCGCTACGAGGTCACTGTTGTTATCTATTAAAAGTTTCAGTGACCTGTGACAAACACAAGCGATGTTGCTTTCTCCCGTTTTCTTTGTCTTTATTTTACAATGAGTTGCGCAATGTCTTTGCTTGCATTGCAACGCATTTTCTGGCTATTTTCATTATGTGTAAATTGGCTTTTTGCTGTTGCAGCAAACTTATTTGTAATCTAGTGTTTTTTTGTGAATCTAGTGTTTTTCATAATGAAATCTAGTACTTTTCCGTAACAACAGAGTGACAACACTGAGTTAAACTAGTTTGTGCGTCTAACGGCGGTAATGAGAATGTCACGTCAGGTCTAACTACTGGCTCAATTGCCAAACATGGAGACTTCTACGAACGCAACCCATGATTGTTATACTGCTTGCACATGTGTGATGCAACGTTTATGACACAACGCTTACTATAATTGTGATACAAAATGTTGGCGATCTGCGACAACACACCTCAATGCTAAGCAAAGTTTGGTGGTATCTGGTGCATAGAAATCAGCAAATAAAACGTGGACGGTTTCCTAGCATTTGTTCAATTGACGAGCACGATCAATTTCCACGGCACAAAGGTATTTACTTTCTTCGAGCTATTTGCAGACATGGTCAAAGCACGTGAAATGAACCAGCAAACTTAACTGGCAACAACCTGATTTCGGACACAGTGCAGTGTGGCGCAAGTTCTTAGCAACCTTTCGTTTGCTTATCTACGTGCGCACCAGTGCTTAAAGCGGCCACGTCGTATGCTTTATCTGAGAACTAACTAGACTGCTGGAGTTCCCGAAAAGGGGCTTATCGTAATTGGACCTTGTGTTTTGTGGCAGGTTTGCCGGCGTTCAGTATTACTTGATCGCTCTTGCTGTCTTCATGACCATCAACTCGATCGTGTTTCTGGTGGATTCGGTGAGAAGCAAGAAAGCTGTAAACGACAGGCACTATCAAGGCAAGAGAACCGGCCTGTCAAGAATCAGCTGTACCGGCTGGGTAAGTCGTTGTTTCCGTCCCAACTAGGTGTTGGCCTCATGTCTTTGTATATTTCCGATCAGATTGCTGTAAAACCATCCGCACAAATCAGTAAAAAAAACGTATATTTGGATTTTTTTCAGTCTCGTTTAGTCTCTCTTTCTTCCGCGCTGGTCGACATCTTTTGATTACCATAGCCTCTACGTTGATATACGTAAGGGCGATGGAAATGGTTATCGCGAGTGTTATTAGCAGCGTCCTGGCGAAAACACAAAAAAAGTGGGCTGACGCGTTCAGTCAAAAACTACACCCTCCAGTCAATCAGATTCAGGTTGCGTGCGGCCATAGTGCAGATGATTTAGGGCTCGAACATGAAGTTTCAAAATGTAGTTGAACGCCATCTCTGTATGAATGGTACAGCGTAGCGTACTATCATCTCCGAACACTTGTGAAAGCACTTGACATGCAAGGTTGCTCAAACCGGTGTGACTGAATGGAGAAGTGCTGAAGTTGGTTGGTGGACAAGTTTTAAACGTGATGATTGTCGTGCTCTGCGTTCAGTCAGAGGCTTTACTGCATCAAAATTGAAAGTTCAACCGCTGAATGCAGATTCGAAAAGGACCATTTCACAAAAAATTCAGTGTTTATTCCAGTGGTTCTTAACCTCGGGTAAATTTACCTCTGGGGGTAAATTTCATCTTCAAAGGGGGTAAGTTTGCTGAAACATACCATATTTTGCGGACCATAAGCCACCGGATTATAAGGCACAATATCAAAAATTAAATGCTAGCTGTTCTTTTTTCGTACATAAGGCGCATTAAATAAAGCAAAACTTAGTAATTGTATTCAACTCTTTCACAACCACTCCCGCTGAGTACCCGAGTCCCCAATGGGAGTTAAAATCTGTCATTACATACGAGACAGTTTAACCTGTCACACATGCCTAATCCGCTAGGCACGAATAGAATAAAATGAAATTTGTGCACGTGTTGATTCGATGTGCGCCAGTGTAGTCAGGGGCCCTGTGGAGTAATACGATTTGTGGTACAGTGCATCCTCGATTATCCGGCCATGTTGGGCAACCTTTTTCCAAAATCTTGGCCGGATATAAAATAAGAACTGTTAAATATACAAAATAAGAACTATTACGTAATAATATACCATTACGTAATAATATAAACTTACAAAATAAGAAACGAGCTTCTTGACAACATTGTTTGTTGGCTTTCTAGTTTTTTTTCTGCTGTAAAACGTGTAGATTTTAGACTAAATAATTGAATGTACCTCCCTGTTCAACCCGGCCGTTTAATCGGGGGTCGGAAAATCGAGGATGCACTGTATATGCTAGCTACTCTCAGACGCTGTTCATTGCAATTGTTGTTGGTTTATTACGTAACACGATGGTTTGTTTACAAAAATGTTGTAACGAGCAATCAAATAATTAGCGCCGTTTACCACACGCGGTTGGTTCTAGATGAGAAATCAACAACCAGATTCATACATGAGGCGCACTGCGTTATAGGCGCACACCTTCAATTTTTGAGAAAATTAAAGGATTTGAAGAGTGCCTTATGGTCTGAAAAATACGGTAAATTGTAGAAAATGTTAATTTTTATAAATCATTTTAAACTGTAAGAGTTGGTTAATTTCATGTTTTTAAGAAAAGAGCACCATTGAGTGTTTTGTGGGTAAACTTGGTAATGTTGTTATCATAGGGGTTAAGATATGTGAGAAAGGTTAAGAACCACTGGTCTATTCCTTTCTGACATTATGACAATTTTCAGGCTAGAGGGTGTCTTTAACTGCGCGAACCTTTTTCACGTGACAGCTTAGCTTTCCTGGCGCGTTCCTTTTCAGGACCATTCTCAACCGTGTCGAAATGGTGCACGGTAGACGTAGTTTAATGAGCGGCTATGTGAATATTTTCATGCTTTTTTAGATCCCCTGTACGCGCGTTCGATGGCCTTTTCCCCCCTTGCTACCTCTTGACATCATTTTAAATCCACGAACTTTCGGAAGCTGTTAGCCTGGCATGCCTGTGTGATTTATGTGTTTTGTTGCATCATTAACGATCTTATGTGGATAGTGTGTTCATGCTCTGCGATTTGAGATAGTATATCTTAACCCTCACAAGTTGCTATACAATCATTCCCGTATCAGTGAAAAATAAAGAAAGCTGTTGATCAGAACTTTGCTGGGTTAACTCTTCAGTCACCGATACATCAATAATGGTTTGCGTCACTCAGTGTTAGATTTAACTGGAATGGGCACAGAGCTTACACAACTTTGTTAAGCATTAACGCACGTTTCCCTCGATCGCAAATTTTTATTGTAATTTTATGAGTTCGTTTCAAGCTAGCTTAAAAATCCGCCAGCGGCAAACGCTGAACAATGTACAAGTTGTTGATTTGAACAAGATGTTTGTGGCATGTTCATACTTGTGGAGACGATTTTTTCGTGTCGGATCGTTTCACCGTTGTTTTGCTAGTTCGATCGTTGGTTTACTTCAACATTCCTTGGTAAACTTTTAGAACGAAATAATATTAACCGTGTGCACCAGCAAGAGTAGGGTGTCAACTGCAGTCCAGATCTTGTGTTGAAAAACACCCTGGTCAAGTATATTGACGGTATAAAAATATTATGTGATTGAATGTGAACGACAGTGAGGAGTTGCAAAGTGCGGGACGGACACATAGAAAGTATTCCTCCAAGAACCTGGCCACCTGTATTACGTATAACCTTTACACCAAAACCTGTTTTGTAAAACGCGCTGCAGTCAGGCTCCTCGATTGCAAATAATAGTGGCGTGTTAAATTGTGCGAGAAGCTTGTTCGGCGTTGATTTGCGCGCAGACCTCGCTTCTGTTCGTCGTCACCCCCATCAAGAGTAATAATGAACTCACGGCTTCATCCAAACTTGCCCTGTCGAAATAATCGTCTCCTTTTGCATGAATTGAATATGTTCCCTGCAAACAGCAATTTCCTTCTCGGGTTATCATAGTTTCAGGACATTTTTCGGCATCACATTGTCACTACGACACTTCTCACCACTCCTCACCTCTCACTGGAGGTGGTCGGAGTCACTTTTTCAGACTCCGACTCTGCTCCTGTTCCAAATTTTTGATTCCGGATCCGGGTCCGGAAATTTTTCAAATTTGAGAATCCGACTCCTGTTCAGAATCCGGCTACAATCGATCCAACCGAAGTTTACCCATGTGTTTACTTAATAAATGACCACACAGACTCCTGCTACTGTTGACCTTGAAGAGTGACTCCGGATCCCTGTCCGGTTTTTCGCAAAATTTTGACTCCCGATCCGGATCCGAAGGAAAATCGCAGAATCTTGCCGGAGTCGACTCCGGCACTCCGGATCCATGGCCACCTCTGCCTCACCTCTCACCATTCCTCAAGCATCTCCTCACTCCCACAAATATTTCTTGACGCTTGCGTTCGTTTACCACATGAAAATGCGATAAACAAGCGTTTTCGTGTCAAAACGGCACTGTCCCGTCTTGATTGTGGTTTGTTTGTATTTAGCTTGCCGGTTATTCGGTCTTCCTCGCTTTGATGTGGCTGGTGATGGCCTGCTTTGCCGTCATCCCGATCCTGATGTGGCGCATCACAATGCAGCGATGCTGGGACTTGGACAGCTCGCTTTGGAGCCCGGGAACTTACCAAGGGATCTGTGTCAATCTCGTGCAGTATGGTAATACTCTGTGATTTCGTGTCTGTCATTCTTTCGCTATTTTTAATTGGTTTCGGCTTCCATTAGTTGGTTTTCGTTCTTTTATTGGACTCGGCACGCGACTCACAACTCTGCTTTTTCACAGGGAAAGTTTCCTTGTTGGACGCGACCAAATATAAGTTGTTTGTTGCCGTCTCGTGTACCTAAACTTAACGGTTTTCCCCTAGAAACTCTTTTCTGCGCAAACATTCAATTATTTGCTTGAGCAGTTCATCATGTGTGCGGTGGTCGATCAACTCTGTCAAAGTATCTCGTTCCGCTTCGTTAACCGTACGACCACTGATTTACTTTCATCGTTTTTGAATCCGACACGCTATCGTCTTTCAAACGAGAAATGCTCTTTTGCTGAAACGCAGCTCGTTAACCGATCGATCGTGGCTTGGAAGCTGCGGCGTTGTCGATGAGATTAATATTTTTGTAGTTCTTCAAGTTAGCTAAAAGTAGTCTTGTTTGAGGTGTGCGTGAAAAAATATTTCAGAACGGTAGTTGCCTGTTACGTGGATCTGACCAGATGAAGGCAGGCAGTTAGTTACGGAAAAGTTGAATATTTTTGTAAAGTTTTGAACGTTTTGGCGTCATTCACACTTCTGCAAACAAAAACGAAACTCGAATTTATTATGGCGATACAGTATCCTTTACATTTTAGTCGTAAAACCTTGAAACAGTGTCCTTTAAATTTCAGTCGCAAAACCTTGTAAATCTTCCCGTCTTGGTGTGATGCCGCAGAATTATCACATACAGGTGAAAACTGCCAGGTTCCCCCCCCCCCCAGCGAAAGCGAGGGTGTGAAAACGAATGAAGTGAAAGGTTGGAACATTGACACGAGTACTAAAGTACAAAATTCCCAACTTGGCTTTTGTTTGCGTGTTCATCAGACAATCCACTGTCTGGTTTTCCATTCGTAACGACATCCTTATGCATATATCAGGTCGACCCACTGCTAGTCGAGAAGTGTGATTCTAGGACGGTGTTTCTCAACGGGGTACCCAGTGGAAAAATATGGGGTTCCCCAGAAGGAATACCAATGTGTTTTCTTTCAACCCTCAGATGCACAAACAACAACGACCATCACTTTGACTAATGACATAACCACAGGCGAATGGTCCGCAAGCCAATAGCTTTGGGAAGAGGCTTCCCTAAAGTGGGCAGACTACGGCACGCGAGCCGCATGTGGCCCTCGAGGGCATTTCGTGCGGCCCGCAGGACAGCCACACGAATACAGATAGTACGTTTTTCGTGTCCATGATGAAGTAATATTATCGATTAGATCAGAATTCTCGAGATTTTATTTCGTCTATGTGTACTACAGAGTCAGTGTGAAATAAAACTATACAAGGTGATAATAATATTATCGTTTATTCATATTTTTGAAACGTAAATTGTAACAGAAGTAGACAAATGTAAGATATGCGGCCCCGGTAGCAATGAAGTTTTCAATGTGGCCCACCGTAGATATGTCTGCCCACCCCTGCTCTAGAAGGTTCACATAGCAAATTCAACTCTGTCGTAACTTTGCGTTCTCTCTGTACATTCTCAGTTTCTCGGGAACGCAAACCGCAGTGACGCGGCTTTGGTTTCTTCAAAAAAGTAGTATTATTGCAACGCTGTAAACTTTCGAAACATTGTTAGGCACTGCAGAAGTGATACTGTAAGTTCAAATTAGTGCACGCTGAAAAAGCGTCAGTCGTTTATAAGCAAGACCTCGTGGAATGGGGGTAAGGTTTACAAGCGCTGCTGGCGTGACCGATGACGCCACTGGCGATTCACGGCCTTGCTGGCGAGTTTCACTTTCGCAGACCCCGTGCGTTGGCGACCAACTTCTCAACTTTGCCATAGCAACCGATGGGAATAATCATTGAGACCTCCCAGCGAAAGAGAAGGCCGTGCAATCATTCTCCCGACACTTTGCAGCTGCAGTGAAAGTCTACACTACGTCCTCGAGTGTCCGTCAACGTCTGGGCAAATTTCACTTCTGGGTGCGGGTTGTAGACCGGCATGTCTGGAACTTCGGTTTTGTTTAGTTTTGAACTGTTAGAGGTTGCCACCGATAATAGTGTTTTAACCGACGATAGTTGATGACCGTTTGTCGTCTGTCAAGCGCTCTGCAATCCTCCCTCACATTGTCCTTTGTTCACTACAGGAATGGTATTCTTTAAAGAAACCCAAGATACCGGATATGCTCTCATCTGCGGCCCGGGCGGGAACTACAATCCTCCGTTGGGTGACTTGCGGGGCCTGTGCGACAACGTGAGTAAAACCAGCAAATGAGGACATTGACATGAAGGCAGTCGTAACACATAAGGCTTGGAAGAAATATTACTACTGTAGGTGTTGCCAGGTGTTAATTTCCTCTGCAAGCGTGACCTCCATTCAGTGTTCACCGCAACGATCCGTTCCGCACTTTGTTTTCCTGTTAACGTTGCGAGCTTAATTGGCGCACTGCATATTGAAATTGCAAAGCTGTTCATATTGCATTAAATACGGAACAATATAGTTCGTCATCATGTAAAGAATACTTTTTTCCAACCCCATAATGTCTTGAGTCCAATGCTCAAAAAGGCATAAAACTTTCGCGCATCAAGCGATCCAGAAGCTTGTTTGGTGTGGCAGAAGTCATTACAAAACTGTTTGTTTTGGAGTATAGAACGATACTGTTTTGTCTGTCTGTGTTTTGTCCAAGTCTTTGTCGTGGTTGCCATAATGCCAACCTAACAATAGTATGTAGCGTGGCGAGTCACGGTTGCTATATACCTGTTATTGTCAATTTTTTTTGCGCAAAAAGTTCTACAGTTTATCTCCTGCTGTTTCAAGTTCAGTTTCATCCGGTTTAGTTGTAAATTTACCTTTTTTTATGCGAGTTTCGATGTGCAAACACTGTTGTTGAATCTTCTCTTGCTTTCCGACGTCACGATTTGACGACGTGCGCTCGAGCGATTGTTGCCAAAGAATTGCGAATGCCATGTTAACGAGGTCACTCGTTCACGCGTGACTGCCCACGTACGAGCCACTGGTGAACTTCACAAGCGTAGATGTAGTCACGCCCGACTAACCCCGGCCGCACCGAAACTCCTGACGACCCCCAAACGCGAAAGGTCGTAGGGAGTTCGTTTGTGAGATTCTGGATCCTGTCTTTCAAGTGTAAATTAAAGGTAACGATGTCACAAGAACGCGGCATCACCGCGTTTCGTGAAGCTCCGTCGGATTAGCTGTTCAGTCGTCTGTAAAGCAGTTTGCTCTCTCATGTGCGCAGCGTGATTTGACGCGATGGCTCTTGAGCGCTCTTCGAGCATGCGAAACTACGCCTACACCACCACTGCTATTGTGCCAATGCAATGGTCTGATAATGATAGTTTTTGTAACACGTTCGATAACTTAAAATGTCGACTATGCCTGGTGAGATCAACGCATCGTAGCATCACCACGAGGAAGGAGTTCGGTGTGGTTTCTCAATGTGGTTAAAATGTAAATTGCACTTTGCAATAATGCGCCCGCAGCGCACCGTTATTGCAGCGTCAACAACAGCGTTCACTACGTACATCAGAACAATTTTCAGTGCATTTTTGGTTTTGTAATTGCCAATATTCCCATGTTAGTTCACTGCTCATCTCCAATACTTCGTTTAGTGCCCGCATGCAGCTAAAAAATACCAAAGCACCGATATTCTAACACTAGCAGATGCTTGCTTCATTACGACTCAAGTAAGCGGCAATACACTGCCTCAGGTGGAGAAGTTCAAGCACCTTAGGGTGGTATTCACGAGTGACGGAAGGCGGAACAAGGAGATTGACACAGGGGTTGGTAAGCAAACGCAATTCCGCGTGAGCATTATCGCTCTGTGGTCACAAAACGAGAGCTTTCAAACACCGCAAAGCTGTCGGTTTTTGTATCGGTCTTTGCTCCGATCCTCACCAATGGTGATGAACCGTGGGCAATGACTGAAAGAGTGTTATCTTTAGTGCAAGCGGCTGGGGTGGGGTTTTTGCGAAGAGTTCACACCGGGACACTTCGCGGCAAAGTGCGCAGCTGTGAAATTCGCAAAGCTCTAAATGTCGTGTCACGTCTCCGAATAGCGAGATCTCAGCTACGATTGTTCGGCCATGCGACCAGTATGCCCCAGGAAAGATCGGCGAGGCAAAACCTGCTGGTTGCACCCAGGGGGAAGTGGTCAAGGTGGTGTGATTACAGCATGTCCGACCCGACTTGGTGCCGTCATGGTGTGAAACCAGCAGAATTCTCAGAGATTGCTGAAAACCGTATGAGGTATTTCGATTCCACCTGGGGCTGTTGTCCCTGCTACCCTCCCCCAGAGGAAAAACAGCTTTGAAAACGAATAAATGCCAGTGACTGACCGTGGCGAACATTAACAAATGCACAACGCGTCAGGTACAAGCAGATGTGAGTGAAACTTAGGTTTGTGGCGATTCGCTGAAACGCGCAAGAGTTGAGTGTTTTGCTTTGCCGGTCGCTCAACCATGGCGCGCTTAGCTTAGAATTAGATCGACTGTTACTTTCGCATTCTGCTGCTCCCTGTGCACATTGTAGGTAGGTGTTAAAACCTCATCGCTTGTCAAATTGCGATTGTTCGCAGATAAGCAAAAAGTACCTCGTATTTTTCAGTACTACACAGACTTCGTGCTGTACCTAGTTGCACTCGTCGGAGCCGGCGTCGGCTTGATCAGCATGGTAAGATTCGAATCAAACATTGATGTCTTGTTCATGGTGACATTTTGTTTTCAATGCATCGTGCGAACCGGTCAGTTTTGCGAAAAGTTTCTTGAGCTATGCCCGTGCTAAGTTTATCGGTGTTGGCTGCGGAGAAAGCAGACTTTTGGCGTTCGCGATACCAGAGTTTTTCACTTCAAAACTTGCTGAGCTGTTGAGCATTTGAAGGTAACCGAACAGATAAATTGTACGGTTTCCGCAGCACCCCTGCTGCCGAGTTAATTTCCAAAGTTTTCGCTTTGACTTGGTGACGTACTTAAGGAAGATTAGAACTCGACCAGGGTTTCATCTGCCGAAAATCACATTGATAAATCCAGGCTCAACCGTTCGCGCGCTCACTCGCTTCGCAAACCGCTTTTGTCGCGTGGCTATACGCCGCCGTAATCAGGTCGGCCAGCAACGTCACTTTCTCGCCGAGCGCGTAAAACTGGTTCAAACGTAATTCGCTGAATCACAGCTCTCCGCAGCCCCCTAGCGACAAAATTCCGGTTTTTGCAACGTTTCAGGTCCTAGTGTTTTGTATAAAAGTATGACATAATCGGGCGGCCGCAAGTGAGAATACCAACAGATTTTGTCGTTTTCCGAACGCCTTTAGCTTCTATGTCAGGGTTCCCAACCTTATTCTGACCATGTGCCCTTTCAGCATTTCGACAGATGAGCATGTACCCTTAAAATTACTTATAACAAAATATATTTTATCATGACTTAAAAAAAAGAAATAAATGATTTGTAGATGCATTTTTCCCTTCTATAACTAACCTGAAATGCACCCCTTCAGATAGGCAAATGTACCCCTAGGGTTACATGTACCCCAGGTTGGGAACCCCTGATTTATGTCCTTGTCTGATTACCATTTCATAGTTTCAGAGCTTGATTGTTTCGATCTTTTCTTCGGCAGGTTTTGTTCTCAGCGCGGCACACTTCCAATTTCGTTTACCTCAAAATCCGGCGCTGGGAACGCCCCTACACTCCCCCCGATTACTCCACCCAACCCGACATTCCCTACGTGAAAAGCTTACCAAACCCCAACTACGAGCACAACGTCATCCTCCTCAACCCCAACGAAGTTCCCAACGACGTCGATGTCGGCTCGTACGACCACAGGATGTCGCCAGGTACGCAGCTGTGACGTTGAAAGACAAAACAGGTTTTTGGCGACGCGTTTTGCCAAGCGGCGTTGATGCCACTTCATCAAGCTGCTTTCGTTACGAAGACATAAAATTGCTTTGCGAACTTGCCGCTATTATTCTCCAGCACGAATTCCTTACTGGGAAAGCTTGCAGGTGCGCGTGCTGCTTACAGGCTGCACAGCTGGTCTTTAACTGCAAAGATGAGAACCTTCTTTTGCAAGTGGCGATTTTGAAGTACACGACTCACAAATGGAGAACCCATTTTCGCAGTGTAAATCCGACTGAAAAGCACTCTGCTCTAGTAAAGAATCGTGCATTTTTCAAAACTCACCCTCTCAAACAGCCGCACATCGCTGGTTAGAAAAAGCAAACTTTTTCGTGTTCGCACGCAAACAGCGCCGTACAATAAAATGATAAGTTTTTTATCAATTGCCAACAGCGTTTTTCTGCCCATGCGTCGAAGCTGCCTTCAGCCCCAGTGCTTCAAAAACCACTTGCTATCTTGAATCTCGACGCCTTTTCAATGCTGCCAGACTCCTTTCATTTTGTCGTGACCTGATGACCGGGATAAGGGGTTTCAACCTTGCAGGGGGTTTCGGTTAACGTCGCTGTCCAAGGAGCTGTAAGTCGCGTAATGGATACCCCGTCAGTGTAACCCAACTGTGAAAAGCGAGTCGTGGAAGCGGTCGATTTATCCTGCATGCGGATGCAAATCCTCGTCCTGAAAAAAGCTTCATATCGGGGATGGTTCTTGCTGCTTTGAAAAAAGCTTTTCAAGATTTCCTGATAACGTTTCAGAAAAAAATTGAAACAGGATTTCGGCAAAGTTTGTAATGTTTTACGATTATCACTGGCAAATTAACATTTTTACAAAAATGTGTGGTTTGGGAAGATTTTTGGAGATAAATTCTGAACTGCTATGTGTAATAGAACTTTTTGTCTTCAGTTGGCGAAGCGTTTGAAATGGATACTCGTCGGTACGATGAAGGAGGAGATGGAGATTACAGGAGTCGAAGTAGAACAAGCAGTAAGTTGGTCGCGCATACCCTGCAGAATGCACAGCGCGTTTGTTTAAAGTGGATACTTGCGCAGAAATGTGTTTTTCGCTGCCCGGGTGATGACAAGGAGCGAGTGTATATTTTTACTTGCGGTGTGTTGTGTATCTGTGTTTACCGGGATGTGCTCTGTGTCTTTAACGCTTTGCTGGGATGTGTTGTGTCGCTTCTGCCGCAAAAGGCATCTTCTCGAACCGCAAAGGTGAAAACGCAGCGCACGAGAAACAGCTAAGAGTCGTTTGTTTCGCTCGTCACACGTCATAATAGGCGGTGTGCTGGTTGCGATATTGCAAAACAATGGCTTGTTTTCTTTTTTCGGAAAATTGCAAGCAGCGGTCAAATCCCAAAACCTGCCTGCGTTCGCAAACTGCGCAACAGTCGAATTTATTTTAAGCTCCACGTTTTTGTTCGACTTACAACCGCTGCACCCCCTTTCCTTGACCGCTGGACCCCCTTTCCTTCTTCAGAGCGCTACAGTCGCAGGTCGTCCTGCAGCCCAGACGAAGAACCCCCGCCGGTGTATTACCGATCGTCGTCAAGTATCATGTTACCACGGAAACGGAGCGACGAAACCGACAGCGAGGACGAGAAGCGTCACCGGCGCCACAGCCGACGCCACCG
>Ga0210059_1004167_pt1 | contig 23292 bp, 24 predicted proteins | sample Ectturendosymbi2_FD_188042 | JGI IMG/M metagenome (GOLD analysis project Ga0210059, IMG submission 188042) | Ecteinascidia turbinata endosymbiont from Florida, USA - Sample 2 (SPAdes) (version 2) | ecosystem: Host-associated > Tunicates > Ascidians > Unclassified | place: Key West, Florida...
TAACCAGCTTGGGACACCAGGTGTGGCGAAAAGTTTTCTGAGAGGGGCCAAAACTTTTTAAACTCTGTTCAATATTTTTAAACTATCTCCAACAGACTTTCCCAGGGTGGGCGAGAAAAAAAATTTAGTGGGGTTTCGCCCCCCCCGGTCCCCCTTGGTTACGGTCCTGGGGCAAAGTCGTGACCGCTAGGCCCCGACACGCTTAGCGCAGTTCGCTCATATTTGCTCGCTTTGCCTGGAGAGGCAGGTTAGGAAACTTATTAGCGGATTGTTGTACTATAGGTCGTTATTACGTAACAATAGCACGGCAGTAAAACTTCAAATGTTCACTTCAAGTTACGGTAGTAGGCGTTTTAGCGCATGTGGCCAGGGCTCGCACTGAGGGTTTTTTTCCACCCAGATCTATTTTTTAGTCGACCTGTGTGTCTAGGCTTTTATGATAAATCGCGTTAAATCTGTGTTTTTTGAAGTGATAAACTCATCAACAACTTCAATGTGTTCAATAATAGAAAGATAACTTTACATTACAGTGTTTACATGAGCACATCAGGTGAGAAAGTACACATATCGGATAAAGCAGAACGTGTTCAATCGGTTTCATATTTTTATATAAGATCATTGTCAGTGTTGTATGCAGTGGTGTGTTTAAGGAAAGGCAAGCGAGGCACTTACCTCGGGTCCCCTCTGCGACTGTAATGTGTACCTTTCTTTCAAAGGGGCCCAACAGCAACTGCAATGTATAAGTAGGCTACTTTGCTTTCAAAGGGACACCCAACAGCAGTTGTAATGTGTAAATACCTTGTTTTGAAAGGGTTCCAGAGTAACTGTAATGCAAAAGCACTTTTCAATGAAAGGGCCCCCTAACTTCACTGATTTCTAGTGCTTCATATTTCAATTTGGGGGATCGAAGCTTTCTCTGGGGGACTAAGTGGTGACGAACTAAAATTTGGGCCCCTGTGACAACGTGGGCCCCCAATTGGGGGTATGGAGTGCGGCTGATACGGCTCTGATGCCATGGGTCACGAGGCGGCTTTCGCAGTGATAGCTGCACTGATGGCGAGTCAGCGCAGCGACTCGCGTGAATCGTTTCAAGGCACCCATCCATCAACGGCGAGCACGAGGGTGGACAGGCCGAAAGTAACTGTTTTGAATTTTGCGGTAGGTCCCGACCGTGATTCGACTGCAGCCTACCAGCTTTGGTGGCGCGTACTCAAACAGCTGTGCAGAAAATTTCTCTTAGCTAGATAATAATGAATGCAAAAATCCGACTGAAGCAATGCGTGACAGGAGAATGTGCGATAATTTTTTCACAAACATTAAGAAAAATAATTTTTCCAAGCTACCGAGCAGTTGACGGCTAAACATGCTCAGATTTCTCTGCCTCGTGTAAAGTTTGATAATTGCTGCACATCACCTTTGGCCTCGTCACTATTCTGTAATTACGTAATTATTGATCAGGCCGAAACTCGACTTGGTCTCTGTGAGTATTCTTCTTCATGATGCCGTTCGTGATTGGGCCTTCTGCTTCATGACGTTTACAAAAATTGACTGATTGGCATTACTGTCAGATGCAAGACAGATGGTGTTTTTGTCCCAAGGGCAGAATAACAGCACTTCCTATAACGCTGTGCTCTGTCACACTCACATTTATAATATTGTTAAATTGCGAAAAAAAACTAGTTTGTTACTGATATCTCGTGGTGAAGGTCCAAACAAGAGCCAAATTCTGCAATATTCACCCCACGTGTTTTTACGAATGTGAATGAGCTTCTCTGTTGCTTGCATTGAGTTTAACTCTTAATCATTTTACTGTGGCCCATAATCTGTTCGACTACTTGCAAAGGATCAGCACCAAATGCGTTATAAAAATAGCTTTGAGATATTTTCTACTGCACAGCATTAGTTTTTCAAATTGAAACCGTCCAGAACCCAGTTCAGGGCATTAATTGACGCTGTACTAGTAGTAGAACGTGTATGCTTCACTTTTTACCTCTCGTCCTCAGCAGATGAAAACCCTGGTCCGTATCTATATGTAATGTTCAATCCTCCTTTCCAATCACTTTTCACAGCCTTGCCTCCTAATCTGGCAAGGTACTTGACAGCGTCAGCATACGCTAATGGTGTCACTGGAATTTTTGGAAGTAAAACGGATTTCTCGTCGGGGAACCATGCAGTGTCTGTACAAAACCTTATTTTCATTGGCAATTGTCTTCACTGCGCAGAAATCACACAAACGTGAAAAATATCCGTTGTGCATAAACGTATTAGAAACTTGATGTCTCATTCACCTCAAATAGGGAAACTAGTGTCTAGCGTAACGCTTTACAATCACAGCAATTTAGCATTGCAAAACAGCAGCAATTACTGATGCATTTTCAGTAAACAGTCATTTCTGCGTCAGCGTATTTCACAGTGGGTGATAGATGTTACCTACTGACGGATAATTGGGCGTCCTTGGATCTCCGTCAACCACCCATAAAGAACCACGTTGAGCAGCAGTTTCTGGAAGATACCAGTCGTCAGGATAAACTCCTGCCCAAGGCACTGTAAAATCGGCTGGGTCCGAATAGAGGATGAGGCCAATGCAACCGTATTGCTCAGCGTGTTGTGCTGTAGACCATTACAAGAATTTTGTTGTTGCTTTTTACGAAGACAGCATGTGCTTCAACAACTAAAACAATCACGCATTTGCAAGGATAAACAGATCTCGGAAAGGTACAGTGGGTTTGTGTTTTGAGAAAATAGTTTTTTGCAACAGAAAAATAACACTCCATAGCAATTATAATTGAACAAAAATCAGTTTGCGGTTTTACGTTCCGTAGAACCCACTATTCAGTTTTCGAAGAAAGGCTTCGATAAAACCCTACAGCATGCGTGTCTGCTGAAATATAAAAAGATCCAAAGCATTCATTTTCAAACAACTCCGTCCAAGGTATATTGCTTGTCTTTCATAAGAATAGTTTTTTATGATAATATTTTGCACGTGAATTTCGGTCTGGCGCAATAGTACAACATATATAGCAAACATTGTAACTGGAATAAAATTTGAACTGATCACCAGGTTCGGAAATTTTGCAGAAACTGTTTTTAGAGTCGAGCAAATAAATTTGAAAAGTTTGAAAATCTTACAAAAGAATGGAAAGTAACCAACAAACATATCAGGATAGGAAAAGTAAAAGTTGTCAAAGTCAATGGTTCTCATCAAAAATAATGGTGGAATCCAAACACGAAGTTGCAAACCCAAGAACTGAACAGGGTTGTAGGCAAAGAATTAAAACGCACGTATTAAACGTTAAAGCACCTTGCTTTTCTGCAAAAGCAGTTTTTGTTCGTAGAGTCGTGCAAAAAATCACCCGACTGACCTTTGTCTCCACGAAAAATGCGGCCATATCTTGCTATGCAAATCTTTCCGCTGGTATCGAGATTAAGAGTTCGATTCAGAAACATGAAATCGTCAATTGTGCCGAAATTAACGTACATGAGATCTCCCTTGATTAAATATATAAATAGATTGTTTAGTGAAGTTGTACACATAGAGATTATATGCATTACTTTTTTAGTTAAGTGCCTTCATTGAACTTTTCAAAAGCCGTACAATTTTCTCTTCATCTTCTTAATCTTAGGAGTGGTGGAAGAAAGTCATTGCTGTGTTGTTTGGCTTACGCCAGCTATGTACAACCGCATACCGCCGTGTCGAAGGTTTTGTGCGGCCCAGTTTAGGTTTCTGTTGTAGTAGAGCCGTATGAAAGCCTGTTGGGCTACCCCCAAAAAATCTAGATGGGGCTCTTTAATATCAGCAAGCATTTAGGCAGCTGCGTGCTTTTTTGAGCCAGTTGCAAATTAGCCTCCTGATAGCCAGTCTCAATGTAATCAACTTGGTGCTTTCGCCAAAAGCTGATACGTGGAAGTAGTGCGTCTGCTTCCCAAAACTCCCTCTGCCTTCACTGTCCTCAACAGTCTGGAAATTTCTCACACGCTTCTAATAAGAACGAATTTATTGGAATCTGACACCATCCATCTTCATCGTGACATATAGCAAGTGAGATTAAATCTGAAGAGGCTTTTTAAGACCGACGAAGCGAGCGTTAAACTTATCGAGATTATCCCCGTTTTTTCTGGCCGAAACTTTAAATTGGACTGCCTTAACACAGTCTTCACAGACATATGTATATTAAACTGACGCAACAGCCTTCCTTCGTTTCAACTTTACATAAACTGTTTTATGCAGCTTTCACGAAAACGTTTTTAACGTTGAACTAGAACTTAGTCTCTCTATCTGTACGCAACTACAAAGCGATTGCACAACACTCCAAAGCACATTCATTATGACGTAAATTTCCCCGAGAATTTCAACGCACAAGGGCGAAGCCATCGATGTTAAGTGGTGAAGGTCAAGACTTTATTAACAATTGGCCTTTTTCTGACGTAACCACAACTTTAGAAAACACTGCTATAGTGTCTGAACGTCCGGAATTATTTTTCGAAATTAACGAATCATGATATTACATGCTTAATCTACCGGCTCTGCATTGAGGGAAAAAAAACAGAAGAGTAAAAGTCAAAGGTAGAGAGACGGCTCTAACTTACTAACAGTAATACAATACACATTGTGGGGCCCCTACGAATAGCCGCCCCCCCGACCGGGGGGTACGGGACTGCCTTGCCACGGCACTGTGTTGTAGCGTAGGTAGTCAACATACTGAAAACCTGTCCTTCATTTTGATAATCTTAAACTTTACATTTTTGATGCAGGTAGTACTCGGTGACACTTTATCCTGTTTGCACCGCGTGTTGGAAGTTTTCTATATGTCCACTGACACCATGGTGCAAAACTTTTTACTAGTTCTCCGATATCTATCCTTGTTCCATTGACACTAAACTTGCTATGAAATCACACTTCACGGAATGGTTAAAGGTGTCAAACAGGCGTGAGCATTGCAGTTAGGATTCGAACGCTTTCAGTACATTAGCTTAAACGAAATTCAGTTTGCTAAGATCAAAGTAAGTCATTCAATGTGCGGCCCTGGTTAGGATAGTGACATAATTTTTGGCTCAGTAAGCAATTTCGGTTGGGCATAGGTGATTTTATAAAGTAAAGAGTTTTTCTCCAAAAAAACTACGATGAACAGAACATTTTGTTTTTGATTTTGCCCAATTGTAATGGCCCCGTGCACAATTACAGTACAACAGGATATTGTTAGCACATTCCTCAGTGGTAGTTTAGCTACCCTTTAGTGGTTTCCTGGGTTTAAACAACCACAGGTCAATTTGCTATAAAAGCATTTACGTTTCAATTCCTTTGTTTATTGTTCAAATGCTGATCAGGGCAGGCCAGGACTAAAATGATCATCGGCTTCTTTCGATAAATTTGAGATCCTAGGTAGGTTATAGAAGTACAAACAGGGTGAAAACGTAAGCAAACAACCACAAATGTTTAACTGGCTAAAAAAGTATGTTCATAGACTTTTTTGCGATTTGCAAGTAAAACAGAAAAGCTCGCTTAGAACGTTGTTCTTTCATTGGACCAACTTTCACAGCGATACTAAAATATTTGAAACTGATATTAATAAAACAATTAATTTTGTCTTTACTTTCATACTCCAAGTAAAATACAAGCCATCACCTTACCTCAGGGTCTCCTGCAGCAGAATAAGCATTGTAAGGATTAACAACATCTGGGTTATTTTGCTCTTCATCAATAACAAGCTCCTTTTTCTGGGATATGTCGACTTCAGTCCCGTTTTTCAGAACAACAGAGACGTAATTTGAATCATTTTGTTTTGGATAAGAGAGGAGAACTTTGTAGGAGCGAACAACAACGTTTTCAATCCCGAATTCTGTCCATTGTGTTTTGATGTAGTTTACCAGGCTGACTTCATCCTCATCTTCCCCAGCAATGTGAGGCTTCTTTGTCAAATATCTGTAAGATTTCTCCGTGGAAAGATAAGTTGCAACGAACAAGAATGATATCAATTTCAAGCTTGGGACTTGATGCTACTGATTTTATTTCAAAAATGTATAGTAGATGATTCAATGTGCACATTCTTTCAATAAACCATTGATGCTGTTTTGCTTTAAAAAATTGCACGATTTTTATCAATCAAGTATTTCGGAAAGATACTTGTAAAAACTAAGGTCAAATAGCTATTGCGATTATTCGAAACAACAATTCGTCGTGGGAGTGTTGTGCCTTGTACCTGCTCCAGCTTTATGCCGGTACTCTGGCTTTCCTAAAATGTTGCTCTTTTTAAGCTATATTACGGAATATTATAGTGGTTTGGGGACTAGCTCCAAAATCCTGCAACAAGAATTTCATAGTTACGTAGACACATGTTCCACGATGCTGTTGCAGAGCGTCCGTCAAGCATCGAATAAAATTGGAGAAATTTTTAGCTTTGAACAGATGATATAAGAAACACCAGCACACACACTAAACAAAATGATGCGTATTTAGAATGGGAACAAATCTTCTAAAAAATTTGTTTCAAATACAAGGAATCAAGTGAAAGTTTAATGATGATTTGTTATGCATAATATATTACAAGGCAGGCAGAACAAATACTACTTTGTTGAATTACCATTTAGTATAAGCACAAACAGTAAACATTATTGAAATATATCTCCTCTACTTATTGGAGGAAATTACACGATCCTAAAAAGATTATTGTATGATATCTGTTTTTTACTGGATCGCTTTTGTAATGAAAATCCCTGTACAGTTCATAAATAATGAAATCACTTTACTATTGCTCAATGCGACGTTTGGACACCCAGTATTTGCATGAGACACGGCATGTTTTCGTGAAGAAAAAATTGAATATGTCAATAAGGCTGCATTCATCATATCAAAGACCTTTTCGGAATTGGCGCATATAATCTAACCTTGTTTGCCTAACAGATCAAAATTAGACGAAATATGTTGATATTTCAATGTTGAATACGACAAATGGTGAAATTGGTGTTATTAACAGCTTATTTAAAGCCTAAAATCGTAGAAATATACTGTACTTAACCTGTGAACTTAATCCTTTGTCGTGTACCAGATCGCAGTTTTCTAACAGTTCGTCATACCGTGTATTGACATGTTTCAGCCGCGCACGTCACAGGTCACTATTTCAAGCCCTGCATTGTCATATGTTTTTGTCGTATGCACTAGATATCGGAATGCATAACCGTGGTATAAACAATGAAGCCTTGAGCGATATTTCAAGCTTGTTGTTCAAACAAAAAATAGCAGCCTCACCACGAAAAACTGGCAATATAATGCATTTAAAAGCCGATCGATTCATTTTTGTCCACCAGAAGTATCCATAATTAGAGATCTAGCGCTTCTGGAAAAATGGGCCAAGTCTAATTTAGCTCAATAAGCGCGCATGCATTCACTGATGGTCTAATTGAACAAAAGAAAATGAATTCATTAAACAGTTACTTGAAACTGCGCCTGAGCACAGCTTGAGATTGTCTTTGCTTATAGTAATATTCACAGTACTATAACAATAAAAATGCTTGCAAAATTATAATGCTATTACGTGTTCCGTTGGATGCACTCTCAACCAAAAACGCAGTTTGAACTGCTATTAACAATCAAAAGATCTTCCCGCCGTCAAAACCCCTGTTACAGTACAGTCACAAAGCATTCTGACCCAGGCAGTTTGCGCAGAATTAACATTATTTTAAAAATTATCACTCTTTTCTCAGGCAATAATGGACCTACTTCGGGCGCTGGATATTACTTATGACACGAATTTCACATCTGTCAAAAGAGTTGAAACAGTGTATAGGTATTGTCAAAATATAATGCCGCAATTCTCTCACGCACTAAAGATGCGTTACTGTATAAGTCATGGAGTGTTACATTTTTGCCCGCCTCGAGCTCCACGTTGTGGAACAGCACTCTCCACAAAACCTCATACTGAGAGCCCGCACTCCCATGGTGCCACAACCACGCATTCTCACAATCAAGGATGTAAGATCAGTGGAAGAGCCGAGGTAAGTTAGAGATTATTGAGAGTGATGCGATGTAAATATTTAGTTGAAATTCGTAGATTTCATGCATTTTTGCTCCAGTGCTTAGCTCTTGCTAAAATGTTCATATAGGATTTAAGGAAACAGCAATAAATACGTGTTGGACAACTCGCTCATAATGTAGAATCAATGCACTGTATTGCACCGTAAAAAGTTGAATTGCAGAAAATGTCGAACTGGTTCCAGGATTTGCAGCCTTATTGTTAATAATCACGGCCCACGCGAAAATACTTCGCGCCGCCAAATACTGCATATATTCGTTTATAGCAGGGGTTCCCAAACTGGGATACATGTACCTTCAGGGATACATTTGCCTATCCGAAGAGGTACATTTAACGTTATCAATAGAAGAGCAAAATATATTTGTATATAATTTATTTCCAAATATTTACACATATATCAGTGAAAATTCTTTTGAAAAGTCGTTGTATGCTTATTGCTAAATATACAGTACCTATGAATAATCATGATAAAATGTATTGTCATAGGAAATATTAAGGGTACGTGTGCATCTGTCGAAATGCTGAAAGGGTACGTACTTATCTGTTGAAATGCTGTAGGGGTACATGCTCATCTGTCGGAATGCTGAAGGGGTACATGGTAAGAGAAAGGTTGGGAACCCCTGGTATATAGTAACATCTGTGTTAAATGCAGTGCATGTTCAAGGTAACGGTCATTCTGGGGTCACTGGGTCATTCAATCATCAGTTGTCGATCAGTCGCTTTAAGCTATTGATTGCTGATGTCTAAAAATTATACAAGGTCCGATTACATTATTCATACGGGAACAAATTACTGATTGGTAATCCTGTGAAAACGGCCAAATCGTTTCTTTCCATAGCGGAGGATTTTTTATGGTATGATTAAAAAATATTTATGTACACAATACACACAAAATACACTAGATGAAAATGCCAGTCGATTGTGAGATTTGACAGATGTTTCACTTTGAATCGAAAACGATGCTTCTTTGACAAAAATTCAAATCAATCGTACAATCATTGAAGGTCGATTTTACTTGTGACTTATCTTAAAGGATATGATGACTACTCTTCAGAACATGTGTACTAATTGATGTTTGAGGTCAATTCTCGAATTGACTGAAGAAGCGTTTTGGTGTGCTTGAACCGCTAGCAGGGTCAAAATCAATCAGTGCGTCAGAAATAAGCGCAAGAAAAATTCAACACAACATCTAGATAAAAAAAACTGTGATTGCATTGCTGTTCACGAAGTTCAGTGTTCCTAAAATAAAATCAAGAAAGTTTCAAGTTTACTGTCTTCTTAAAAAAATCGACCGTTTGCTACAAATGTGTCTTCCTGACACGCCAGTAAAGACTCTTTTGTGTATGATTTTTTCCTTGTGTTACTACCTTTCGGAATGCAGCCGTGGCGATGCAACTATTGAATTTGTAAACAAACTTTGAAACTTTGATTGCTTGCTCGTAGTTAGTTTTATTTGCAATCAAAACACGTTAGCTTAGCGCAAATCGATTTTACATTTTTCGAAGTGTATGTACAATGCTGTCAAATTAGTTTACAGGGCAATGACTTACAGTATTTGCGATGGCATCTTTGGTTTCGTAAACTATCAGATCGAGTGTGAGCTGCATCTAAGCAGTTACAGCTAAGGACACTGACTCAAAAGAAGTAGTACGTACTCTGGAAAATAAGTGCAGTTGTTTTTCTCCACGAGCGGTCTTTCTTAGGTAAATACTGTCGCAGCATTATAAACAGAAGGTGGTCGGTATATATGTGCAACAGAAAGCAGCAATGCTTTACAAAGTGCAAAAATTAGCTTTTTGGTTATAGAATACCGCTTTATTATTTTGCAATTCAGATTATTTGCTAACCACTTCACTTTTGAGGGATTCTGTGAACTGGCTGTTTTCCTCTGTAGCAAATCACGTTGTGCATAGAACAAAGTTTTTAATCGTGCAATAAGATGGAAAGTAAAATCCCATCCACATCAAAGCGTAAAAACCTTTCCAGTAGTGATATTTGGAGCGCTCTTCAACCGGTGTGCACGGTAAACCTCGGGTGCACCAAAATATGCGTGAGGTGCAGCACTACGAAAGGGCTCACATGGGTGCATCATGAACTTTTCACACTAAACAGATGCTTTTACAAAAACTTTCTATTAGCAAAAATGAACCATTAACCAACCAGTGACTTTCAGGATCTAACCTAGACTTTGCGTAAGCATCAGACCATGTCAAGCTGACTGTTGTTATTAGTTGATTATTTGTGATCCATAAGTAACATACAATGAGCCATTATCAATTGAGTTATGTAGCTGAGTTACTGAATTAGGGTAGCTGGTTGCTCATTTAGGTCAGGGTACTTACAGACATGGGTGCAATTAGGTGGGCACACGGGGGACGTGTCAGTAAATAGGGTGCATGAGTTCGTCAAAACATCTTTAAGGGTTCACCACAACAAAAAAGGTTGAGGAGCACTGATCTATTGGTTACATTTTTCTATCACTGCGAGTTAATTGCTTTGTTTCCATTCATTCAACACAGATCGAAGTTTTGCGCAAGGCCATGTAGCAGGTCAGAGAGCCCGCTGGCATTCGCTTAGTTCGAGTAACAACTGTCATCTCGATTCACGAACTGAGTAATTTTGCTCAAGTGGTATCTAGCTTTATATTGCATGCACCTTGATGTGAACTACTAAGAGTTTTATATCGTGTAAGCAAAACTATTTGTTAAAAATTAAACAACCTTACATCGGGTGAGAAAATCGTGCAGAAGTTGTCTTTGAATTGCAGTGTTTTTTGTCTACACCACATTTTATGATTATTCCAGTGGATTTTATTGCACTGCAATTCAAACAAATCATTGAAAAAATTTTGGTCAGTTTAATATAACAAACAGAAGTAAATTCGAATTAAGTATGAACTTAAAACTAAATAAATATGGCCAATTCCGTCGTTGGACGAAGATGAAGTCATGTAGTCAAGCGAAAACAAGTACAAGGTACAATTGCACGAACTAGTAAGAATATATGGTACACAAAACCACACACACATCAAAACCTACAGTAGACAAACATTTGTTTATAGGGATAGGTTGTCTTTTCCTCAGCCCTACGCATTTGGCCTTAACCCCCTCCGTCCTGCTCCGGCCGCTTTTTTGACCAAGCTTTCAACGCCATAACTCACCAGCCGATTGAGTTAGAGTGGTGCTCAAACTGTCTACGGATTCGGCTAGTCTTCAAGTTCGGATAGAAAAAAAATTTGTTTCCGACTTGGGGTTCTCTGTGGGTGACGTCACAAATGGGGCATGTTTTCGCCTTTTTGACCAAGTACACCTGGCCTTGGGCGCCAACCCCACAGGCCATTATTTTGCCTGAAAATTTTTTTGGAAACCAGGCTATAATCAGCGTCTTTGGAGTCCTTGATTGGTTTGCTTGCTTTATCTGGAGCCAAAATTATGGCTCAAAAACCCCATTTTTGACAAAAATATGAAAGTTAAACAAAAGGTACTTTTTGCCATTTCAGGGCAAACTTTTCCCTGCCATAACTCGACAGCAGATTGAGCTAGAGAGCTACTCAAACCCTCGAAAAACTCGTGAAATCTTTTTCATTAGAAAACAAAGTTTAAGTTTTGGACTTGGCGTTTTTGGTTAATGACGTCATATCTGGGGTATGTTTTACGTTTTGTTTTATGACGTCATCGGCCGATTCAATGAGCCCATATTGTGGCTTACAGTTTCATTGGATTCTAGACTATAATCCGAGTCTTTAGAGACCTTCATCGACTTGCGAGAAATTCTGGTGCCCAAATCATTGGCCAAAAAAACAAAATGTTTACAAAAATCTGGGGATTTCCCTAGTTAATATTCGGTTATTTTGCAATAACTCTTGAACCAGAAACGCTAACAAGTAAATCAAGCCCTCTAAAGACTCGTATTATAACCTAGAATCCAAATAAACTTTGAGCCACGGAATCGGCTCGATTGGTGGGCTCCCAGGGGTTTTGACGTCATTAAAATGTAAACAAATATGCATGAACATCCTCCCATTACGTAAACATAAACAAAACACTCGACATCCCAAGCTTCAATTATTTTTATCTGAACTACAAGACTTTCCCCATCTATAGACTGCTTGAACAGCGCTCTAGCTCAGTCTGCTGGTGAGTTATGTCCATATATAATATGGGGTAATATATCCAGCGTCAGCGTTTCTGGGGGTAGAAAGTTTTACCAGTTTTTGGTTTGAGAGTCATAATTTTGTCTCCAGCTGTGCTAGAAAGCCAATCAAAGGGTCGAAAGACTCGGATGATAGCCTAGATTCCAAAAAAATCTTGACCCAAAAAATGGCTCATTGGTTTGGCGCCCAGGGCCAAGTAAAGTTGGCCATAAGGTCGCGAAAATATGCCTCCATTATGACGTCAATCACAGAGAACGACAAACCCAAAACTGAAATATTTTTTTTCAATCTGAACTAAAAGACTTGCCGAATCCGTAGATGGTTTCAACAGCTCTCTAACTCAATGGTCTGGCGGGTTATGGCGCTTCAAAGCTTGTTCAAAAAGGTGGCCGCCGCGGGACGGAGATGAAGGTGTTTCTTGAGAGACTTTTCCCCGCAACTTCCATTGCAATAAGACTGCAGAAGTCCTAAGTCCTGCCCAGAGTGGAACCAGGCTCAGATTTTGACTTCAGAGCTACCATCACAGAAGCGGGTGCACCAACCACTGCCACAGGCTGGCATGAACTTGAAAACGAGTTTCACATCGCTGTATGTATTTTCGCTATGTCTGAACACGCCGAGGTGCTAGTGAAATTAGAGTCTGTTTTGTATTACCTTAGAAACTTTGGCTGAAAGTGGAGAATCTTGATACAAGTACACCGATTAATCTTTTCATTTTGGTGCACAAACCGCTGCATGTTCGTTTTCGTTAGTTGGTTGTGAATTTGTGCCATGGTTTGGAAATCACCTGTTGTTGGGGATAAAATGGAGATGTATTTATTGAAAGTTTGCTAACAACTTGATTGTATTTGTCTTCAGGACCTTACAAAAGTTTCTTTACATAACCCACTCAACCTTATGTTCCGCAGGCGTTCTTCGATACAGGCGCGGACACAGGGGGGGTGCAAGGGATGAACCCCCCCACCAGACCTAAAAAGGTGTTGACATGACACTTGATTTCATTAAAAATCATCGCCAAAAATATTTTTATACTGCACATTACTGAATCGCTGAATATACTAAAAGTTAACTTGTGATGACAATTAGTCAAAAACGTTTCTTCGTTTCATTAGATCAGCTGGCCTTGTTTGTTGAACCTGATATAAAATAGTCAATGGTCGCACGGCGTTCGCAATGGGGGCAAAACGGACGTTTTCCTCCATGGAAATGGGAATTAAGAACCAAATATTTCTGGAAAAAAACTGAAGTCGGCATCTTAAATTCCGAGTGATTTGATTCATGCAATGACTGTTTCTTTGCCGGTGTGAAACTCACACTGCACAAGAGTCAGGTTCGCAGTTATAGTGTCATGCAGTGATGAGCTTGCAGTTCACTCATGTCCCCTCCTTTGCCTGCAGAGGTGGGTTGCGAAAGTCGCGAGTGGATTGTTCTACTGTTGGACTTTATTACGTAACGATACCATGGCAAGAAACCTGCAAAAGTTCACTTTATATTACGGTAGCAGACATTTTGTTGCATGAGACTGCTGAACGCACACATCCTGGCTGATAATGCAGCGAGACAGTGACATGCTGATAGTGGAAAGTCACTTACGTTTATACATTGTGAAAAGAAGCACGAGTCAGTCTATACATAGCAATGCTTCAACAAGTTTGAAAAATGCATTGTTGATGCGAGTGTGACCAATGTGCCTGAGTGTCAAACTAAACATATGCAGGCTTCTTTTCATGCAGTATAAAATTACGTGGCTTGTTAGAATATATCTATGCAGGCTTGTGGGAATACGTCTTAATCGTTAATGCTTAGTTCTGATATCTGAGTGAATACTGAGTGCAAAGCTATATTTGTTGTGGCGAGTTTTCATAATTTATCTGGTCAACTTTCCAAAACCTGCCTGGTGTCCTAATTTTAATAAGTTCGTCCGTAATCGTGTCAACATACAGGTCTACTTAATTGTCCGGTTTATGTAGCAAGGTTTTCTTGATCGCTTTGGACGAGATCCCAGACTTTTGCAGCTCTTGTTTCTAAGTGATGCTGACAAGTCTTGCCAGCTGATCCCGCAATTAAGGGGAGAGCAACCGGGCGCAATCCCCAGAAATTTTCAAAAACATGTTCAGTTGAATATATCAGCTGGGTGCGGCCCTGCTTGCTAAATAAAATAAAGTCATAATTTGTGGTTTCGTTGAAAATCATGGCAGTCCAGTGCTTCTTTCTCTACAGATCATGGCAATGCTTACTTGAAAAGAAGTGCCCTGCGTTGAAAATCTGCAGATAACCTACTGTGTAAATTGTTGTAATACTAATACAGCTGGGTTTTGCTGCCAATTAAGCGTGTTTTGGTGATTGTTACCGTAACATGGGGCATTTTCGTTGTAGTGTCGAAAGGATAAAGCTTTTGTGAACGTCCATTTGTATTGTATCGTCAGCAATGTTCCCTCTGAGTGCGCAAATACTCAGGCCCACCAGAACTGTTGCGCAGTGAAATCTCATTCTCGCGCACTTACAACATTCCAAAGCAAAGGAAAAACACGCAAACAAGACGCTATTTGAATGAAATGTTATTTTGTTCATATTTTGATAAGATTGTATATTTATTATATAATTCACAAAGTTTGTAATCCATTGAAAACTCCACTTACTCAGCCTTAAAATAATCATGCTCACTGAAACAAATGTTTGTTCAGTGCAAAACTATCTTAGAGGGAACACTGGTCGTCAGTAATTTGAAAAAATGAATAATGAAACAAAATGTCGACGTTGTCCCCCCTGGAAAAAGTTCTGCGGACACCCATAAATGATCGTGCTTTCTCGCTTTCGTTTTTTCGTTACTTTCGTGCTTTCACTCATTACAAATTGTTTGTTTCTTTCTGTTCTCTTAATTTTGGTTGCAAAATAAACAGAATCAACCCGCTTCTTGTTATTATTTCATCAAAATTACCTGCAATAACAAATGTTGTACACAAATTACTATGTGTGATGTAGACTATTCCAATCGACAATTAAAAGCTGTAAGGTTCCTCATTTGAAGAGCACTAATCTAAACCGCATCCAAGTGACTACGCTCACTTACTGCAACATAGAAAAGTAAAAACAGGACTTACGCACTATGCTGGCCACTGTCACCGGTAACTGTGATGTAACAAACGTAATCTACAATGGGAATAAGTATTATGTCGTCACGTGGGCTGTTTATCTCAAGTCCTTGATGTAACTGCGCCGACGCCAGTGACTACGTCAGATCGTTGTTACGTGCCACATTTGTTTGTTGGTTCCGTAGCGGTGCAGTGTTAAAGCTTGACCAGTTTCATCACCCAAGCTTCTTCTAAGCTAAGCATAGATTTGTTTCCTCGTAAATGTACGTATGCAAAAGTGATTGATATAGGTAATGTTGTCCTGTGAGGCATTGGGTTCATTGCAAATCGATATCGCATCCCCCCACCAAATTAACCTGTGTACGCTACTGCTTCCATACCTTAGTCTTGTGAAGTGTCATGAAAACCTCGCAGAAAAAGACATAGATCAAATCACTGCTTGTACAAAAAGACTAGGCTTATCCCAATTGAAAACATCCTACTTTTATGAAGAGTCGGTACATTTAGCAAAATTGATTGCAACAAAACCATGTACCTCAAGTGCTCTTTTATATTGTTGATTTTCATAGACTTCATCAACTTGCTTTGTATAGATACATCTTCGTGTGGTTCAGCAGATTTGCTTTGTGTAGAGGGATGGCTGAAATATCCGATTATAATGCCCAATCCAACGCTGACAATTATCGCAGCTGTACCTAACACAATCATCCACGTCTTCGACAACATCCTGCTTGCCAATGTTCTTATTTTACACTTTTATGACTTTTTATATCGAAAGCAATAATAACCTAAATGGCTCATAATTGAAAATCAACCTGAAAGTAAATGGAAGGGTTAATTGTAAATTTAAGCTATTCATCTTTTGCTTTACTCTTTTTTCCAAGTTTTGTATTCACGACCTTCCAATTTTCTTGTCTTTTCACAACTCCACTTAGCTTCAATGTCTGAATAGTGTGACATGCCATTTATTATGAGCAAATCTTTCTTGCGTTTATGAGCGTTTTATCACTACCGCTTTTTATAAGATCAATTAAGTTTTCTCTTGTCATCCATCGTAGAAGCAATCCAAGCACAAAAGTTAAAAACATTTTTTTGAATCATTTTGCATATACTTCCTTTATTTGACAAAGTTGTTCAATCCAAAGTTAACATTTTTGCCAAGGAGTGTTGAACCTTAAACGCACCGGACAAAAGGTTTCCACCTGCTGCTGGCACATCGTATGCGTTCCACGAACGAAAAAGAAATCTGTGAATGTTACACATTTTCAACAATCGATCTTGTCTTCTGACTGCAGCCAAGCTTTTGGGCAACCTCTGACTGATTCGCTCCTTCCTGTGACCACACAGTGAATCTTTCCTAACTGCTTTGCCCAGTGCCTGACGGGTTTGAACAAGTAGAAAGGCACACTGCTGCCAAATAAACAGTCATACAAATGCGATATTCCGAGCCTTGATCACATGGAGACAAATATTAGCACTGTGCGTTGGCCCGTGACGAAACACTAATGTTAAACTAATGTTTAGTTTTTTGTTATGTGATTTACGAGCTTGCTTTTCACGCCATGAGCCGTGTCAGAAGTGATAATTCAGAATTCCTTCGGCATCGAACGGCACGGATAATCTTGGCAAGTCATAGGCTTTTGTTGGCAATCGCTATCCTTGGCAGACCTACATTTTCTCACATTTTGATTCATGGCTTTGCATTTCAGCTTAATCGTGATATGAAACAGCAATACGACATCAATTATTCAGATCACGCAGTTTAATTTGGAACAATTGGAAAAACCATCGCTAATATTTTTTGGTTGAAACTGATTTTTGTTGTATACTACATACTTTATTGAAAATCAATAAGGCTGATTCTTCCCTGTCGTCGTCATTTCATATGAGTCGATATTTGTTCTCATATCTCTCAGCCAAGTTAAAATAAGTTATACTACTGTCAGGTAGTGGAATTCGGTGTCGGCAAGCATGGCCATAAAACGGCTCCGTTTATCGAACTATTACATAAAAATCATTTAGCAAGAACCGTAAAGCCGCCAGATAAGAGAAGAGACTGAAAAAAACATGACGTGGATTGTAATGAACGCGACAAAAGGACAGTCAAAGTATCGGTAGACCAGTGTTTTTCAATCTTCTTTCTTGAACGGAATCTTACGCAAATGTTTACGTTGCTCATGGAACCCTATGCAATGATCCAAGCGTCCATCCTACTTTCTGTAATAAACCAGATGGATAGAAATGTCGCATCTATGTTTTATTTCTATGCTTTGGCGGAATCCCTGGCAGCCACTCGCGGAACCCTGAGGTTCCGCGGAACCACGTTTGAAAAACGCTGCGATAGACAATGCAGGCCAGAGTTGTATACGGTCTCAGTTTGAAGTCCGAACGCGCCCCTAGCACGAAATCGCAATCCCGAACCCGGCCCGAGTCCGCCATTTAGTTTTGAAGACCGATTTTGCCCGAAAACAAAATTTACAGAGTGAGTCAAGATATGCGCAACTGCGGGATATTGATAGCGTAGCAAAATAGCTAGCTACTATCATATTTGGGACTTTCGTGAAAGTATTGTACAAAAATGCTGTCGCAGTTGCATTTCACAGGGTTTGACATAAAAACCTAACAATTGTCGATCGGGTTAGTTAGACAAATCTACCGCTTATGTTTATCAGATGCATGCGTCAATTAGTCGCTCAAGAGTGGGAAGAACACAGGATCCACGTCCTTATTATTATTATTATTTTATTTTTGTCTCAGACTCATGGTCCATACCACAAGGGTAACCGAATAACACAAGAACACAAAACTGGTTAGTCATATAAGACATTACAGAGTCGGTGTTGGATGAAAAACAAAGTCAACGTTGAGAGAGGAGCAAAACACTACAGCATGGCAGCAGCCATTCATGCATTCACTCATCGTCATAAGGAAATCCGGAAGCGAGATTCTATCTTCAGGTTTTGAAGTTAACGGTTAAGATAAAGTCAGATGTGGGTGCTCAGCGACGCACAAAAGCATGTACATTGTCCTGATCGAGGTTTAAAATGTTTTTCCGAGATATTTAGCTTAAGCTTCACAACTGTTTGTTTTCACTGAAAGAAAAGCAAGAGGTGTCGAATTGCGTTTTACTGGTTTTTATATTCACTTTTTTACGTGTTTTGCTTGCACACATCGACGACAGAAATCGTGAGGCGCCAAGAAGCACACGGAAGATTTTGGTTGCTACGCACAGGCATTACTGAATAAGAACAATGCGCGCAAGTTTTGAAGAAGGCCTACTTCGGATGCATATGTCTCAGTTCGAGCAAAGTCCCATGTGACTTTGATGGAACGTGTGTTGGTTTACATCGCAAGCGTACAAAGATAAAAAGCGCAATCATAATGGTGGTTACGATCGTAATATAATGGTGGCTACGATCGTAAATCGTAATGGTGGTTACTTGTACAACTGCATTATTGACTGCAAAACGCATACAGCAGATGGTTTTGCGGGAAAGCGCTTTTGAAAATCTTGACGGTAGAACTGCAAAGTCTGCTTTTTAGAAGCGCTTTTCCACATTCACCATATGCTGCAAATTGTCAAGAGTTTTGTGAGATAGACAAATGGCAAATGGTGACTTTGATCTAATACTATTTGATGAATTTTATCATAAATTTGGCATTAGAGGAATTCCCTTACAATTATTTCGTAGCTAGTTGTCCAATCGCAAGCAAATTGCAAAGGTGGAAAGTGTGCAATCTGGTTTAGTTGACATTTCAAATGGAGTGCTTCAGGGGTCTGTTCTGGGACTGTTATTACGTATCACTGTACATTAATGATTTACCTAAAGCCTCTGCATTTCCTACTGTGCTATGTGCTGACGATGTTGATATTTGTCTGTCTTACAAAAATCTTGACAATTTGCAACATATAGTTAATGTGGAACTGATTCAAGTAGATAACTATTTGCGTTCAAACAAATTAACCTTAACTTACTCCAAATCAACATTTATGCATACAAAATCTTTGAAAAATAATAGCAACCTATCGGAAACTTGTTCGTTCCAATTTAAAAATTAATGACAGCTACTTTCAACGAACAACATGGGGAAAATACTTGGGGGATTTGATAGACAGCTCGTTAGATTGGTCATCTCACGTGCACTACATAAAATCAAAACCAGATAATGCATTTTATCTATTTTATAAAATTCGAATTGTGGTATCGATGTTTTAAAGATGTTATATTTCAGTCTTGTCATCTACATTGTCATCTAAAATAGGCTACTACATTGTTTCATGGGGCACAGCTACTAATTCCGTTTTGCAGCCACTAGAAGTAGTGCACAATAAAATTCTACAAACTATCACATGTAACAAATTTAAATGTCACATTACATCTCTGCATAAATCTGTCAATATTCTGAAACTTCACGATATTTATAAATTAGAATTAGCTAAACTGATGCATAAATGTCACCATGAAATATTGTCAACATCATTTAAAGTCTTGGTTCAGAAAACGGCTGAAGTTCCTTGTCATCTTACAAGACAGGCAACCAACCAAAATTATTTTATACAAGTTTCAACAAACACTGGCCAAAAAAGCAGTTTCTCACAGCGGAGCTACTCTTTGGGCAAATGTAGAGCAAGAATTCAAAGATAAATCCCATAACGCCTTTATCAGGCAAAACCGATTATTTTTGTTGTTGCAATATGAATGAATCTCCGAAAAACATATTATTGGATACACCCTGTTAAATTAAAAAAAAAGTACAATCACTTCATCTGTCTTATCGTTTACGCATACGTTTGGTATGCGTTTCTGATTGCTCGTGTGATTTGTAACGTGGCGCTTGGTATTTTGTGGTAGACAAACTGCACTATTTCCAAGGTCCTTATCTCAGGTCGTTTCACAGTAATACGTAATTGTGTCTTTGTTTTCACTTTTTATAGCATTTTCTAGCTGGCTAGGCTAGTTGCTACAAAAGAGTCAGAAAAGTTATAGTTTGTTTTACTACACCGTTTTTCTAACTATCCCGTTGTAGGTTCTAAAACATGCCTCTCTTCAACTTCCCTGAGCATAGACAACAGCAGACCATACATAGTCATCAACAATGCCTGCAGTTATCAAGCATTGGGATCACTAATGTGATTTCTAAACAGAGCGAATTGTATTCTTAGTTTACCAACGGAAAAATTGACAATAATATACATGACATTTCACTACTAACACTATGTCATGAAAAATACTTCACTGCATTCACTATTCTCACTGTGCAGCTAAACACTTTCACATAACAGATAACAGTTTATCAAACAGTAATCGTATTTAAAACACAAGTTCACAATGCCTCAGCTTGTAACAATCAATTTTGATATTTCCGGTATTTGCATCGACGCTTGTGCAATTTCTTATCAATTGGTTGACCGTCAATGGTGCATTCCTTTTGGTAAGCTTTGCGACTTTCTTGAGGGGATTGCCTGCTTGTATATGGGAATGTCTTCTTTAACGTTAGTTTCCTATTTTAATTTTAGTCCAAATTTCAAGGTTCAGGCCATCAAAATTATGTTATCACCAATGAGGTGAAATGTACGAATTTAGATTGTGAACCAGTGTGTCCCTCTTAACACTGGCTGCTGGAGCATTCCCTAGTTTCACAGCACGAAATCTATTCGCTGTGGGCCTGGCTGCCCCAGATTTGTATGCTGGGCGTGCAGCCACTCGCGAGGACCGGTGTACACCCAACCAAGCGCTCCCTTATCACGAGATCAAAGGGCTTCCTTCGGTACAACGTGTACCCGGCTTTCAGGCCATCTGAATTTTTGTGTCCAATATTTTTATATTTATGCACCCAAATTGTCACGTGGTCCAACGTCAAATCTGCCCTTATTCTTACTTTATTTGTTTTGGTAGAATTCTACCCGTGTCGCAATTGTTTTTGGTTGAATTCAACTCTATCCCCTAAGTCGTCTTTGTATGGTAAAACAACATTTGCACAGAAAATTCGAAGTCACCTCATCTTACAATTTCACACGCACACATTAACTAGTGCATCATCAAATTCTGGTAAGTCTAACAATATTGCCTCGTTTACTAATTCATCAATTTGTCCATTTTCTAGACCATCACTGAAACTATTTACTAGGTCAGCACATTCAATGCTTGACCGTATCTCAGATACATTCAACTTGTGATAGGTAACATTAATATTCCAATGATGTAATACTTTACCAAATAACACTGGTACATTTCGTATATACTGTACTTTTAATCCTTTTATGTCATGTTACCTAAGGGTCATCGAATTCGTATACGTCAAAATAAAAAGAGCATTCTGTATTATGATCAGCGCGTTCAAAGCGCTTCATACCGGTGTCAACTCGTGTACATCATCCTTTCCGTCAATCAAAATTAAAGCGACATACTTGCACATTATATTTTTCAAACGCTACAGCATCTAGGAATAATGCAATATTGGCAAGAAAGTCTTTTTCAGTACTTTCGCAATTTATTTCCTGCTTCACCAATATCATCAGGTTTTGACTTTTCACTTGTTTGCATTTAACAGCAACTCCTCGTACCACTTTCTTTAAACGTCTTCGTCTATTCACGTGCTTGCATTTCACGCTTCGTTGCATTTCGTCATGAGTTAGCGTTGCGTAACGCACCCCACTAAAACAGCAATGCAATGCTTGTTTTAACTATTTCCGGCGCCTAATGTTTTGATGAACCTTCGCTGTCATTCACGTTTTGCCCTATATTTGCAAACCGTCCGTTTTCCAGAGACTTCGTTACGTATTCCAGCGTCTCATCCACTGTTTAAAGGCAACTGTTTCAAGGTCGATATCGTTTACGGTGGCTATTACTTAAGTTCATACCTTCATTTAAATGTTCGACCACCACTTTGTAAGCGCTTCCCTTGCATATATTTCTTTCTGTAAAACATGAAATGGTTAGTCGTAACTGCTTTTCAGTCAGTCTCACTTCTTCCTCAGCAGGTGCTTTCTGTTGTGAGTACGGTTACCCAAGTCAATTGTTTCTTTTAGCCAACTTGTTACAGTATAAGAATTTCGTAATTAGCATTCAGGTTTATCACAATTTCTTAACTTCCTCATATATGTTTACATATCAATACACATTGTGCAGTTCAATATTCACACTATAACTTTTTGTAAATCGTTAATATAGAATTGAATTGAATTGAATTTATTGACAAACAGCCAATGAAGGCAGGCCAAGGCATGAAGAGCTCATTGGCAACGCAAAAACACAGAAAAAAATGACACACATACGCACAAATGAAACAGTAAAAACAGAAAACGAGTTCATATTAAAAGGGTGTATTTCTGGACAAAAACAAACACGTTTGTCTAAACAAGCGCAATGACGGAATTTTAGAAAGTTTAAGGTGTCCGAAGAGAATTATTTCGACCAATTCAGCTGGATTCAATGTAGCAAACTCAGAGTAGGAAAACACATTTTCCTCGGCGAGAATCTTAGAGACATTTGTTAACAACATTCGGCGTGACGCACAGGTGAAAGGACACTCAAGAAACATATGAACTTCAGTCTTAATAGCACCACATTGACAGATCTGATTGTAGCGGCCATCTATGTTCAATTTACTATGTCCTAAACGAAGCATACACAAGATAGCAGTTGCGTTAGTATTGCAACCGTGCAAATGCCAAGCATTAGTTTTTTTGGTAAGGAATAAATCAGATACTTTGGAGCAGAATTGGCGTGAACTTAAATTATGAAGATAAGTGGGTAGAGAATTCCAGAGTTTTGAGCCTTTATGAAAAAAAGAATTATGCAAGGAATGTGTTCTACAGGAAGGTAGTTGAACGTTTGTATGGAAGCGTGAAGAGTAGTCGGAAAGATTTTTAAAAAATTTTGGAGCAAGCGAAGATAGGAACGATGGACATGGTCCAAAAAGGATGGCACGGAAGGCTTTAAGAATGTGAAATTGACGACGGATAAACAATGGGGTAAGACCTAAGTCTTTCAGAATAATCTCATGGGATGTGGTCTTA
>Ga0210059_1004169_pt1 | contig 23291 bp, 14 predicted proteins | sample Ectturendosymbi2_FD_188042 | JGI IMG/M metagenome (GOLD analysis project Ga0210059, IMG submission 188042) | Ecteinascidia turbinata endosymbiont from Florida, USA - Sample 2 (SPAdes) (version 2) | ecosystem: Host-associated > Tunicates > Ascidians > Unclassified | place: Key West, Florida...
CTAGAGAGCTGTTCAAACCCTCCACAGATTCAGCAAGTCTTGTAGTCAAAATCGAAAAAAAAAATTTTTGCTTGGGGTTTGAGCTTTTCTGGGGGGAACATCACAAGTAGGGGTGTTTTGGCATTATTTTGGCCATCTTTGCCTGGCCCTGGGCGCCGTCCCAATGGGCTATTTTTTGGACTCAAAATTTAGTTGAAAACTAGGTCCGCGTCTATAGAGCCTTTGATTGACTTTCTAGCATATCGGGAGCAAAAATTATGGCTCATAGACCAAAAATTCACCAAAATCTTGCTCACTCAAAGGTCACTCTTGGGGGCATTTTACCGCAGGCAATAACTTGCTGTCAGATTGAGCTAGAGAGCTGTTCAAACCCTCTAAAGACTCGTGAAAGTATGTAGTTTGCATCAAAAAAAAAACGTTTCAGTTTAGGATGTTTGTTTTTAATGCTTATATAATGATAGGATGGTTATGTTATTTTTTGCTGACGTGAGCATTTTTGCCCGACCTCCCTTTAAGACCCGCAGGAGCCATTTAAATGACAAAAATTTTTTTGAGTTTAGCTGTTTTTTGGTTACTATTCTGGACTTTGAAGGGTCCGAATGGGTTTTTAGCATTCCTGGTTCCAAGATTAGGGCCAAGAAATCTTAAAATAATTTGGGAAATCCTCAAAAGTATTGAGAAAAGCCCCTTACCAATTAGCTGTTTTTTGGCCTAACTTTTGAACCAGAAACGCTAGAAACTCAATCAAGGGCTCTAAAAACGCGTATTCTGTCCTAGAATCCAAAAATACTGCGAACCAAAATATTGGCGTGTGGGATCGAATGATGACGTCATATAATTAACCAAAAAACATGCCCCTGTGATGATCCCATTGGCCCAAAACCACCCAAACAAATTACAAAAAATTTTTTTTTATTTTAAACTACACAACACCACTAGTGATTACGGGGCTTGAACAGCTCTCTAGCTCAATCTGCTGCCGAGTTATGGCTAGCCAAAGTTTGCCCTGAAAGGGCAAATTATGCCTTTTCTGAAAAGTTTTGAATTAGGCCAAAACAGGGTTTTTGATCCATAATTTTGGCTACAGATATGCTAGAAAGTCAATCCAGGGCTCTATAGACGCGGATTTTTACCTAGTTTTCAACAACACTTTGAGCCAAAGAGTGAGTCAATGGGTTGGGGCCCAGGGCCGGGAAAATGTGGCCAAAATTTCCAAAACATGCCCTCTTTGTGACGTCACCTCCAGAAATCCCTCTTCCCCCCCGAAAACGAAAAATGTTTTTTTTTCGATTTATACTACAAGACTTGCTGAATCCGTGGATGGTTTGGATAGCTCTCTAGCTCAATCGCCTGGCGAGTTATAGGATTGCAAAGCTCTGCAAGATTTGGAGCTTTCGCGGGACGGAAAGGGTAAACAGAGCTTTTAATCGCATTGCTGTTAACAGTGATTATTTTTAATTCGCTGCGGTGTCAATCGTTATGATGTTGTGAGTCAAAAGCAGGCCATAAGTTAACTTGAATTTGTTTCCAAAATGTTTATTTGTCTTTGAATCTTTGAGTTGGATTATATATGGCCTGGGCCTAGCCTAATAACAGTGATAGTATATTCGGTTTAGACAAAATTTGGTTTTCGGATTTGCATTGGATTTTGAAATATAACTTTGGATTGGATTTGAAAAACATAAATCCCTTCATTTCTGGAAAAGACTCAAAACAGAAGTATGAGGGCGAGTGGCATGATCACAATATGCAAATATTGCATTAAACTGCGATAATGTGTTTATTGTATTGAGCCCTGAGGTGTGCAGACAATTGAGACTAATTCATTTGAGACCATTCATTTGCGAACACGTTCATTTGTGACCACGACATTTGTGGCCTGTTCATTTGAGACCACATTCATTTGAGACCACATTCATTTGAGACTACATTCATATGAGCCCATATTCATTTGAGACCACAGTCATTTGAGACCACAGTCATTTGAGACCACAGTCATTTGAGCCCAAATTCGTTTGAGACCACAGTCATTTGAAACTACATTCATTTTAGATCACATTCATTTTACGCCATGTCAAAGTGAAGCTGTTTTGATTTACTGTAAAACAAATTTTTATGATCTACCTTCCACTTCTTTGCGGGACTTGACGTTATCTGCTAAAACACTCGCGTTTGTAGAGATCACGTGTCAGACGTTTTGCTCATATGCAGTGGCATTTCTCTTCTAAAAAGCCACGAAATTTTTCTACTGTGAGTTTTTCGACCAACGCAAAACATTTTTTTCTCGTCTTTCATTTTCAGTTGGAAACTAAAGTTATTTTAGTGGCGCCTCGATAAAGAAAATGGGCAGGAACGCAAAACATGTAATTCTTTGACGTGGTCTAAGTTACATTTTAGAGGGTACAACGCTCCATTACAAGCCCGAGGTATGATGAGTTTTCTGTCCTTGCGGTGTTTTAAAGTGGGGGTAGAGCCGAATTAAATGGTAAGGGGGAGAAATGGTTGAGAACCACTGTTGTAGAAGTAAGAAAAACCTTAACTATCACAATATCTTACTTTCTAGTCAGAATGATCAAACCGGGTCTGTAGTAGTGTAGCGATCTGAAAAGAATTGAGATGTAATGAGTAGGTATATAATAAAATATCCATAGCTTTTGTAGCTGCATGTAGTCATGCTGTTAGCAGGGAGTATGATTAAGATATGATGTCATTACATATTTAACAGTTGGAGATCGAATAGGCATAATGAAAAGAAAAACAAAAAACGAATGAACGCAGAATATGGTGAAGAAAATGTACAGGTAAAAACGCATGCTCATGTACATAGATGAGTGGATCGAATTTAAGTGAAGGAATTTCAATTTGGTGTGGTTAGAGAATTTTTAGCAATACAAAGAAATTAAAAAATAGTAATAAAAAAAGTAAAAAAGTTACAAAAACTAATTAGTGAGGTACAAAAGAAAACAAAGCAAATCAGAAAAAAACAAAAAGTGTACTTCATGCCGGAAAGCATAGAATATGCACACAGAAAATGCGAAAATGTAAATACACACAAAAAATAAAACAAAGTTACAGAATACTAGAATACACAGTATTGTGTTCTGGACCGAGGAAATGTTGCTGAAGTTCATAATTGGGAATTTTTTTCATGTAGGAGGTGTTTCTTAAATTTCCATTTAAAGGTAAAGGTGGTTGAAAATTTTAATATCGTCTGGTATTGAAGACCATACTTTTGGGCCAATAAAATTAAGAGAACATTTTCCTGAGGAAGAGTTAACTCTAGGTAAAACCAGGTTTCTAGAGGTTGCTAGTCTTGTGGAGTGATAATGAATTGAGCTGAGTGGAATAAAATATTCATCAAAATGATTTGGAAGCAGTTTGTTATGATAAGAGTGCATGAATTTGCCTACTGAAAGACTACATAGTTTGGGAAGGCATAAGATGTTTAAGTGCTGGAAATGCTCTTCTAGTGGTCCCAAGTTAGTTGGATTAATTCTTTTTATAGCTTTATTTTGGAGCTTAACAGGAGGCTGAATGGTTGCATTTGAAGCACATCCCCAATTGAGGATTGAGTAATTAAGGTAGGGATGGATCAATGAGTTATAGACAACTTTCAGTACAGGTGGTGTTGAGTGCAAAAGATAAGAAATCAGAAGTTTTTAGCAATTTAAAAAAAGTCAAATGTGAATTTATTGCTAGGAGTCATACTTTTTATTCGAACAAAGGGCTTTCAAACACTTCTTCGCATTTGTGTTAATGCAAATGTGTGCGTGTTGGAAAGAACACATGACAGTCCACTGTGTGTTCTGCTCTCTTTGCATGGTTTACCCTGGCAGGGCTGTTAGCTGGAATCGTCAAGACTGCAACAGGCAAAGCATGTAACGAGTGCAAATGCTCGAACACAAATGTAGTTTTCCAAAGAGCCATTTTCTTGATTCTGGTTGAAAGAAATGCCAAAAGGTCCTCAGGCATTGACGGTAAAACCAGCCACTGCCCTTCCAGAAATTGTTTATATTACCGTTATCATGAGATTCCTTTATGCCAGTAACTGTTCTCTTAGTCGTCTGAACTTGTGATTGTTGTTTTTTCGCTGATTTCCTCATGGTAGGTCTGCTGCTTGTAAAAAAACTACCAGATTAAATTACTCCAATGGGTTTGGCATATTTTCTTAGTTTTGTGTACTTGATTTATTTCCTTTTCCACTGAACTTGAGGAACACCGAGACAATTAAAATACTAATGTGCGAAAACCAACAGAAGCCGGAGCCACACTCATGAAAACCAAAAGCTCCGGAGCTGAAGCCATGTTCATGAAACGAAGAGCGCCGGAGCTGTGTCATTTTCACGACGGCTTCGCAGCCCTGAAAGAATCCACGCTGTAGCAGGGCACGTAGACGAGATTAAGGCCATGGCCCAAATGCACCCTGGCTACACCTACTTAAAGTTCACTCTTCACAAATCTAACACTTTCATACCATTTCATGCACACTGCATGATGAGCCTCGCAATCAGTGGCGTAACTAGAGGTTTGAGCCAGGGGGGCAAACTTACCTGAAAGGGGCCCATTAGCCACCGTTTGTTATGCAATATTTAGTTCCCAAACACTCATATACGTTATTCCACAAAAGCAGAAAATAATTGTCGGGTGATGTAATGAGATTTAATTGGGTAAATGATTAAAGTATCATTTCACGTAATACATCCTATCTAAAATTGATACCCACCAATGACTTGTGACTGGGTAAGGTACTGTAGGCTTATGATTTGTTGTAAGACCCACCACATCCTGGGGTGTAACTAGGCTAGATAGCGCCCGGGGCTGGCAAGAAGCAAGTTTTGCGCCCCCGTGTTCGAACCTGATGTTTTTCGGAAGCAAATGCATTGTCCTGCAGAAAGCACTTGTGACATTGTTGGAACATTTCGGCGCCCGGGGAATTGTGCTCCTCTTGTTCCCCCCTCATTACGCCCCTGACCACACCTGAATCTTCGTAATTAACTCCTAAATTAATTCCACTTTTCTGCTAAGCACCAAATGCTTAACTGAAGAATGGGGCATTAGGGTAAAATCTGGGTACTGCCTGAGTAAACTACAAAACAAATGTAGCAAGTTCAATGCGGAATTTTTTCAGCAGTTCGTTGATCTCTCCGCAACAGTAATAAAACCACATTCATTTAACTATTAAGCAAACGAAGCCAAACAATTTCATCTAAATATGGAGTTGCACACCAAACAATTACAGTACAGATAGGTATGAACAGTGCCGTAGCAGCCCAACTGTGCCCCTTAAAATGCTGCTGAGATCCTCCTATTGGTGATTTCTAAAAAGAAGATTTCTAAAGTGTTGCTGTATTAGCGTTGTTATTCGTCATGGCTTAGTTGTTGCTGTAATATATCTATCGCAGAACTGGATACTCAACTAGCGGACCGTGGCCACACAGCAAAACACAAAATCACTGTATAGTGGCACAGTAGCACACATGAAAAATATTACATAACAATAATCATGAAAATTTCATAAGCAATGTCACATTATAGTGATATCAAAACGGCCTGGAGGGAGTTTTTTGGCATGTAAAACCCTTTATGACATCAACCAAAACTAAACAGCGCACATATGAAGCTTCGATTGACAACATGGCTAATTAAGATAGTCTGCTAGTCTGCTATCTGTCATATGAGACCTGTTGAAGGTTTTGACCAGCTTCAGTTTGCTGAAACTCTTTTCAGCGCTGGCAACGGTATCGGGAGAGTTTAGCAAATCCAAAGTGCAATAAATACGTTAAGATAAACTTCATCAAGACGTGTCTTGAGAATAGACCTGAACAAAAGGAATCCGGTCTTAATCATTGTCATTTAATTAACGACGATTATTTAGAGATGTTGTAATAAAATGCAAATGTCAACAAAAATTTACAGGAAATCAGAATCAAACCTATCATTCAGTTATGAAAACACTGTTAGTGTAACCGAAGGAACAAACCTGAAGCCGATCAAAGCAGCGCGCCGCGATAAATATTTTCTGTCATTAGCGCTTAAGTTAATTTTGCTTGAAAAGCTTGCGCGTCGTGCTTTCAACTGGCCGAAATACGCATGCATAAACTTCTCAAATAAGATATAAATGTTGACAAATATGGACTAAGGGGCCTATGTGGACGCAACATGGTTAACATCCATAATCCACTAAGAGGTCGTCCACAAATGACGTAACACCCTAACGGGGGGGGGTTACCAGATTTGTGACAAGGGGGAGGGGGGAGTCAGTAGTTTTTTGATGTCACACGAGTCGTTTTGATATGCATGCTACACGCAATCATACCAGAAAGGAAAGGTGTGGAGGCCAAAATGTTTCTATTCCATTTACAATAGATTTCTGTTGCAACCAATGAGGAAATTTTGTCGATATTGCTAATGTATTAATTGTGTTTGTAGTATATTTCCGATATTCAGCCAATCTTTGTTGGATTTACAGCTGATGGCCAACCAGCACCGGGTTTAGATGGTGGGGGGCCTGGGGCCCAGGCGTGATGGGGGATCCCATGTGCGGATACATAATCCTTAGGTAGGAGATTATTGAAGAAGTCATTAGTATTCTTCGGATCAGTTAATATTATATTTATGACGTAATCTTGTGACGCCACATAAGTTAACTCAACTGTAACACAACTTTTTGATACAACATGATATTTGACTATGATAACCGATTTGTGAAACTTATACAAAACAGGTCACCAGAAGCATCGCATCACCTTTTTTTTTGAAAATTTGCTTTTGGGCGATCCAACGTTTTCATCATCTGCTCTAAACGCCAATCCTCAATCAGCAGAAAAATTTTATGACAGAAGGCAAACGTTGCAGAAGCGATTTCCAATATTTTTCGGATTGATTGACCTGACAGGCTAGCTCCGTATCAATTCTTCCAAGTGATTTACATCTGCGACTAAACGTAACCGTGGTATGTACGTGTTTCATTGATTTCTCGTGTCTCCTCAGCAGGCCCATAGCCACGGGGAAAGTTGGGGTCAATGCCCCCCTCAATATTTTTTGTTCCCTCAAAATTTTGTTGTACCCAGAAAAATTTTTATTGAAAATGTAATAAGAACCAAAGTCTTGTCCCCCTGAAAATGTATTTTTCCCCGAAAAATTTAATACCTGGCGACGAGCGTGCTCCTCAGGCACTCAAGTGCGTACTTCCAGTCGTAGAATCCTTTTCCAACAAGGAAATGCGCACATTTGGTCGTATTTGCGCACATCAGTCTACAAGTGACACAATAAACATAGCCTTAAGAAGAAAAACAAATCCAGCTTCTGTCAATTACTCCGCCGTTGTAGTTCTGGCGACTAATAGGATTTATGGTGCATTTCCGTAACGAGTTATGGTGCATTTCCGTTACGAGGATTTATGGTGCATTTCCGTTGTGGAATATCATGGTTGAAAAAAAACTTTTCGTCGCAATGTCGAAGAGTACTGTTTAAGTTTTTAACCAATAATCCCGTATTTGTTGTTATATTGACTATCCAGAGAACGATATCTTTGACTCCCGTGATAGCGGCAGCCATCCTATCTATCGTGTTTTTCGATGATGCTCCTTGACGTTCTTCTGCTACTGGTGCTGCACCGCTGGTCAAACTAGGCCTATTTTCATTTTTACGTAGAACTAAATCTGTCACAGCATGTTCGTCGATTTTCTGTCCTCTTGCTCTTACAGCAGGGGTCTCCAAACATTTTTGTCTGAGGGCCGTATAAGCTAATACACAACAGTTCGAGGGCCGGACATCTTACGCAATGTGGTTGTTTTGGGATATGTTATTCTACCAAATCAAGTTTTTCGTAAATATATTATTTTTTTTATTTTTGACAATATGTCTTCGCTGGCCGGATTTGCCCCGTGGGCCGTAGTTTGGAGAGGATCCGCAGAAATGTCTCCACTGGACATCATTGGCACTGCAGAATAGTAATCTTGAATCTCTCTTGACTTACCCGCAACTTCTCTCATTTTGCCTCTTGTGATATTTTGTGAACCACGTGGATATAAGCCCTGCAGTCGTTAAGGTGTCGATGCCCCTTTCTTCCGTTCATGTTTATTTATTAATAAGCTTAAGAATAGGGTTGCCATATATTCATCAGCAAAAAGGACTTACGCATGTCATTTAGTTGACTGCATTATCTACACTTAGCAAGTCAAACAACAAATATTCGTAAGTTTTAAGCGTTTAAATAAGACGTCTGGTGTGGACGATGTTTCAGTCAAAACATATGAAACAAAATCCTTATTAAATTGTCCTATTGAGCCCATGAATATTTTGCAAAATGTAGTAATACCATTAACAATATTATGAAACTGCTTGCATAAAAGATGTTTCAAATTGTACACCAGCTCTAATAAAGTCGAAACTGGTTCAATTAGAAAGATTTCTTTCTTTTAGGTTTGTGGTTGCATCACGGAAAAACTACGTTTCACATTAACGTAATGAGCCATAACGTTGAGGTACAACTATGCAATCTTTATCAATTCGCTGAAGCATTGAATGGTATTGCAAGTTACAAAATGGTTTGTCCATCTTTCATGTTACAGTAAATTGCATTTGTTTGATGCTCTTTTTGCACAAACTCAAACAAGTTTTGGTATTGGTCAAACAATTTAACTTCATCAATAGAAAAGTTTCTCTAGCAGATACTACTCACATGGTTCCACATTTTCCCATTCAGTTGTTTGCAACATAAGAATTTAGTCAAAGCATTGAAATTCAGCAAATAAGTGGTCCATTTATCCAGATATGCAACAAAAGATTTGTACAAGACATACATTTGAGATTAATAAATCACAGTCACGATCCTTGCTTTCTTCTCTGATCTTTTCAGTGCTGATTTAACTTGTCTTGATACGTACATCTGAATAAAGCATCCCTGGCAACTTGCATAAAGTGTTAGCCACCTGATTACCCTATGAGAAATGGGTAATATCCATAGAGTCGCAATAGTCTTTTCACCCTTCTGTACGCACCGTGCACACTCAACGACACGTAATACACTCAGCTTCGAAATCATGTCGTCCTTTTCTGAAAAAGGGATATTTCTGTAGCTTTTCAATAAACTGCGAAACTGCGCGCTACTGATTAGCTAGTAGAAACTTGCCTACTATACAAAGCTATGTATAATGCATGCAATACACTGTTCTGTTTCATCGTATCACGTTTCATCAAAAACTTAACATAGCACAATGGAGGCAGTAGTTCGTACTCAAATGCCAAAGTAATTGGGATGCTGAAAAAGTATTTACCACTGTTACATAACGATTAATGTGAAGGAATTCCCGCCTTTCCAGGCGCCAAATTTACTCAACGAAAACATATTGTAAATTAATTTGACGATCTTTATACGCCCTCTCATAAACTAAGCTACACCACCAGCTCGTATCCTCTTGCAGTTAAGCAGGGACAGCTTACTGTCTGCAAACACAATATATTATAGCCAGTGCTATAACTGACAAGGGGGCTTCAGCATAGCCATCGACATCCGGATTCACCATCATTTCTCAAGTCTTTTCTGAGTGTTGGCTAATGGGCTCTGCACAGTGGGCCTGGGCTCTGCACAGTGGCCCCTTTCAGGAACATTGGGGCACAGTGGCCCCTTTCAGGGGCACAAATGGGCTCTGCACAGTGGCCCCTTTCAGGGACATTTTGACATATTTTAATGTCCCCGGAGAACATTTCGTTTTCATGAAAAAGGAGGCATGTCCTTTGAAAAGAGGACGTACGGTAGCCCTACTTCAATAATGCTACTCGTATGCGACCTGGGAAAATCGCAGTAAGGCAGACACAAAATCTTATAGTAACGAGTAGACACTGAATGCTGATGCGTTCTACGTACGTGGCTTTCCCTTGGCCTTGCATTCACTAGATGCAGATACCTGACCAGCTTCAGGAAACCTAGAAGTGCAATAGTTGTTTCGTCATAACACAATACCCAAGAGAAATGCTCCCATCTGGCCGACAGATAACTAATATAGCGTCTACTGCACAAACATACTTTCCTTGCTCAAAATCACTAAGTGGTGTGCACATGTCGCACATTCAGTCACTGACCGTCAAGCTCAACGGACGCGTTTTCAGACAGCTGTTGTTCAGGAACTTGGGAAACGGTTTTTTCAGAATTTTATCAGTTTCTATCTTTGAGGTTTTGTTGAATTTGCCTCTGATACTCACGGAGTTGTATTTTGAGTCTTGTGCATACGAATATTGACTGTCAGTGATTCAAATAGATAAAAAGTAAAACAAGTACGGAAAAGAACAGTGCAATTACTCTAAGAAAGCACAAGACTGGTCAGGCGCCCGAGGGAAACGACGCTCTGCAATTATCGGACCTACTGCAATCAGTAGAAAAGAGACTTTCTGAACGCCTTTCAGCAATTGAAAAATCTCTTATGGAACGCTTGCAGCTGGCTGAAACAAATTTAGAGCATGCATACAACACAATCACAGATCTGACATCTGATCTCAAAGGTGATGAGAAAGAGTTGACAGAAATGCGCGAGAATACAAGGAAGTCTGAAATAGTCTCTGAATTGCGATCAAAAAGAATATAACCTTCTCTTTCATGGTCTACCTTTAGAATCTCCCAAGGAGACCCCAGAGCAAAGCCAACATGTGATACGCTCATTTCTTACCAATTCCTTGCGACGTTCTGAATCTGACCTTGTAAAAATATCGTTTGCCAATGTTCACCGACTTCCGAAACACAAATCAGCATTACAACCCTCCACCTCAACTTCTTCACAGGCTCCAACTATAGTAGTGAAGTTCGTCAAAATGAAAGACAAAAATATGATTTTAAAACTGGCACCAAGAGCAAGACAGTTTAGGAAGAATATTACAAGACATCTGCCACGGTCCATGCAGGAACAGCGCAAAGCCCTTCTAAAGAAAGCTTCCAAACTATTTACTTCGGGGAAAAGGATAAGATAGAAAATTGAAGGTGCGGATTATTGCCTTTACGCCGACTGTGAGAGGATATTGCCAGATTAGTTTTAATTATAAGAAATGACGTTAAATTCAACTATTTTCTCAGTTCTTCATGTTAACACGAGAAGCGTACTTGCTCATAACAATACTACGAAGTTAGATGAAATCGAACTCCTAGCCGCAGAATACAATTTTGCTGTGGTGTGCTTAACTGAAACGTGGTTAGATAATTCGATCGATAACGTTACTGTTCAACTTAAAGGCTATGCTGATCCTTTTCGTCTGGATCGAAATCAACATGGCGGTGGCGTCTTAGCCTATGTTAAAAACGATATTTTTTGTGTTCACCGTTTCGATTTTGAATCAAATGATGCTGAAATACTGTGGCTTGAACTTAAAACTACAAATTTTCGTTGTCTTTATATTGCAGTGTGCTACCTTCCACCAAATTCTAACTTTCTTCTCAAGCAAAAGTTTACCAATTCCCTATCTACTGTATTAGCGTCGCTTCTATTTGACCCTGATGGCTGTGTTCTGATCATTGGTGACTTCAATGATCATTCTGTATTCAAACCGATTCAGCTTCAGTCAATCCTTTTTCGTACTTTGTCAGCATTTGGCTTTAATCAATTTATCGACACTGCTACACGAGATCGTATGATTCTTGACTGGGCTTAAACAAATGTACCATCGGCAGTCCTATTTCACGGAGTCCGAGACCTTATCAGCAATTTAGATCACAATCCGATTTTTATTGAGCTAAATTTTTCACTTAAATATCACGTTGTTTCTAAACCATTTTTGTGTGGGACTATAATAATGGGGACTTTTCAGGTTTGAACAATGCACTGCATGTTACCGCTTGGGAATTCATTATCATGAATTCTCCCAATGTTAATTCAGCTCTTTCAAATATTACAAACGTCATAAACCAAACGCTTCAAGCTTCTATTCCCACAAAAATAGTTTATCCTTCTAACAAAAGCAAGCCTTGGTTTTCCCGCGAGTTCCGACTCCTAATTCGAAAAAGATCTCGCTATTACAAACGCTGGCTTAAAACCAAAAGCATAAACCACAAACTTCTCTATAACAAAACCAGAAACCTAGTTCAACGCAAAATAAAACTGGCGAAACAAAAATATAACGAGCGGTTCATGAGCAAATTAATGTTGTCAAAACCTCTGATCTCAATTATTGGAAGATTTTAAATCATAAATGGAAGCCGAGTAGAAAACATAGTTACCCATTAAATGTGAATGGAAGACCTATACATGATAATCGTATTAAATGCAATCTTTTCAATGAATACTTTACTTCCATTTGAAATTCTCCAAGTAATGATTACCAAAATTTACCACCTTTGGAATATCTTACCGATCAGCGACTAGTATATCCTGTTATTGAACCTTTCGAAGTTTTTCAGGTTTTAAATAGCCTGAATCCTAATAAATGCAAGGGATTTGATAACCTGCCTCATCGGATTCTTAAAAGTTGTAGTCAGTCACTCGCTACTCCCTTCAGCCTTCTCTTTAATTTTATTTTCTCCTCTGAGGAATATCCTACAGTTTGGAAGACTGCAGCTGTAATACCTCTTCTTAAAACAGGTTCTCAAACTGAAGTCCAAAACTATCGTCCAATTGCTTTGTTACCTTCTCTCTCAAACGTTTTCAAGAAACTTTTACACAAACCTAATTACAACCACCTAGAACACCATAAATTATTGATTCCAAACAACTCTAGATTTCGGAAAAAAACACTCAACTCCTAATTCTTTGCTAAGTACTTGCAATAATTCGTACCAAGCTTATGACTGAAATTTCTCCCCTAGAATAGTATTTCTTGATATATCCAAAGCTTTTGATCGCGTTGATCATACGTGTTTGCTCTTTAAAATTCAACAACTTGGTATAGATGGCCCTTTGTTAAATCTTTTATCCTCTTATCTCTCTCAGCATTCTCAAGTCGTTCTCATCAACAGGACCCTCTCAGACCTCAGATACACTAGTTGTGGTGTTCCTCAAGGATCCGTTTTAGGCCCTCTGTTATTCCTGATCTATGTCACGACATTGCTAAAAATATTAATGCATCTATTTCTCTTTTCGCGGATGACACCACTCTATATTATTCAGCCAAATGTCTTCTTCACTTGCACAGGGTACTTTCGCAAGATCTTTCCACATTATACAACTGGTCAAAAATTTGGAATATTAACTTCAATCCTTCTAAAACTGCTGTTATGACAATATCTAAGCAGAGGAATATCCATCCCCTTTTATTTTAAATAATATTCATCTTTCAGAAACCGATACACATAAACATTTGATCAACACTAAAAAAGCCTTCAAAAAACTATACATGTTTTATTTCGAGACGTTTCGGATTATTCTTAATCCATCTTCAGTCAGAAAATAAAGGCTTTATTTTCTGACTGAAGATGGATTAAGAATAATCCGAAACGTCTCGAAATAAAACATGTATAGTTTTTTGAAGGCTTTTTTAGTGTTGATGAAACTGTTAAGTCTATCCCAGTTTTATAAACATTTGGGTTTAATCTTTCATCACAGTCTCTCTTGGCATACTCATATTCTCCACCTTCATCAGAAAGTAATGACCAAAATAAATCGTCTCCGCTCATTCTCAAATTCATTACCTCGCCGCTCTCTCCTTACTATCTACAAAACAAACATATTACCGATTTTTGACTATGGAAGCACTATTTATGACAACTGCTCCGATAGCGACAAACATCTACTGGATAAGGCCCAACTCTCTGCCGCTAAAATCATATTAGGCTGTTTAAAAACTACATCCTCTTCAGATGTTCTACTTGATCTAAACCTCAAAACCTTAATCCATCGCAGAGAAATATCTATACTCCGCTATTTTTCTAAAATATTTTTTCGTTTGGTACCCTGCCCTTTGCCTTTGAATCTCTTTAGATCGTTCAGTGAATTTGTTCCCTACACTTTGCGCCACAATCTAAACGTTCAGATTCCACTTTTTAAAAATTCACTGGCATTTAACTTTTTCCTCCGAAAGGCCTGTAGCTTATGGAATTCTCTCCCACTCGAAATTAAATCTTCTCCAAGTCACCCAAATTTCATGAATCGTTTAAAGTCCTACTACCTTGTTGCAAAACAAAATACTCATCACCTTTTGGGAGTTAATCCTCGCTTGACATCTGTCCGTTGTATGCTTCGCCTCACCCACAGTCCATTGAATATCAATAAAAAATCTTACCGTACTTGCGTTTGCGGTGATATCGAAACTGAGATTCACCTTTTCTTTTACTGTAATTTTCATGATGTCGCACGAGCGATCCTTTTCAATAAGGTCTGTAATATTGTAACTGACAACAAATCACCTGAGTTCTTTGATTGTCTGAGTAACGTTGAGTTGCTGCGTATTTTCTTATTTGGCTTGCCTGATGACGAGTCATCACATATCTCAGTTGCTGTGTTTTGCGCCGTGGATGATTTTCTCAAGTCTTGTAATAGATTTTGATAACATCTGCGCGACCATGTACACCATTTTCGGGAGATTCGTGCTTTCCTGTTGTATTTTCTTGTTGGTGCCGATCTGTTGCAATTGTCATTATATCTATATGACGTACCTGATGCGTCGACCTCGTTTCAATGCTATATTCAATACTGTTGATGCGTTCCTGAAGTGCTGTATGAGATGCTAGCAATGCAGTGTATTTGTTTTTGCGTTTCCATTTGTTTTTTCAATTATTTTTGTGTTGTTGCATTATCAAAATTCGACGTGACACGACAAGATTGCACCAGTCAGGCTACCGCCTGTAGCAAGATTGTCGTTAAATAAATAAATAAAAAAAGAATGTCGCACATATGGCTAAACACATAAATATGGTGGGGGCCCCTTTTGGTGGGGGCCCTGGGCCCTTCCCTAAATCCGGCGCTGCTGGCTAACTATATTGTTGTACTGTCAATGTAGCCAAAGCTCATTCCATAAAATTTATTGACTCCCAACTCCATCTACTGGACCAAAAATTTTAGATTTCAACGCCCGATTCCGTGCAGGATTTTTTTAGCTGTTTGGCAAGCATTCGACATTTTAATTCTCAATTTCTGGCAAATCAATATAAGTTACCTCTGGAATACCTGAAGTTAAAAGCGGGCTTCATCTTTCGTTCCATCTCTATCTGGAGATGCATTATAAATTGAGCTTTCCATTCATCCTGAAAACTTCAGAATCATTGCCTATAATTTACATTTTTATTTTTGAGGTCAAAATTGTTGCAGCATATACAATTGCCACCACCACCTTCAGTATGAAGGGTCTTTTGCGCTGAACCCAATTACAGTACACAGTTTGAAAGTCATGATTCAAAAAAACAACAATGCTTCAAAATGGTTCCCATTCAAAACCGACCCGTTTATGACAGATTACTCATAACAGACCATTCAAAACAGACGGTTCCATCACTATTGAGACCAATTCATTTGAGACCATTCATTTGAGACCATTCATTTGAGACCATTTATTTGAGACCATTAATTTGAGACCACGTTCATTTGAGACCACGACATTTGAGACCACATTTCATTTGAGACTTATTCATTTGAGACCACTTTGTTTGAGACCTGTTCATTTGAGACCTGTTCATTTGAGACCACGTTCATTTGAGACCACGTTCATTTGAGACCATATTCATTTGAGACCACATTCATTTGAGGCCACATTCATTTGAGACTACATTAATTTGAGATGACATTCATTTTACGCCATGTTAAAGTGAAGTTGTTTTGATTTACTGTGTATAACTTTTTGTGATCTGCCTTTCACTTTTTTGCGGGAGACCTGAAGTTTTCCAAGGTGGCTATTCATTTGAAATTTTGCAAGGTTGCGCCCTTCCGTGTCCAGGGGTGACTCACGTTGGTTTGTAAAAGCACCCGCGCTCAGGGCCGGATCAAGGGGGGCAGCAGGGATAATTGACCCGGGCCCCTCACTCCAACGGGGCACCGCGTGATGATAATTACTTGTTTTAAATAAAAAACTCCTTTGCAAAATTGTGATTCGGAAGCGATACAAGAATACAAATTTATATTCCGATGTTGCAGTAAGTAGGCCTACATTTGTTGATTTCTCTACAATTCTGACTTGGGGCCAGTTTTAGTAATCACTACTGAATGTAAATATTTTTGTTTTTGTTCAATGCAAATATATTTGAATTTTACTTGTAAGTTTTTTCTAACAATCGGTCTTTTGGCATGAGTATGATTATCTACTCGTGCATCACGCCTACTACACAAAGTCGCGAACACGATAATGTTGGCGTGCTAAAGCTAGTCCTGCTGTGGCTGCTGTTTAGTGAATAGAAGTGGTTTTAAAGTGATTGTCATTTGTTTCAAGCACCCCTGACATTATATAAGCTGTACAAACAAATGTATTTATTGGTAAATTGATTGATCAAACTTTCCATGTTGCAGTGCGCGTAAGGCTCGCGCCGCCTGGAAATTTATTCACGCCCCCTGGGGTGGCGCGCCGCCCCGGTTAAGAACCATTGGTATACACTGTACAGTATCAAAACGCTCCTGTAACTTCGTGTGTTGTCTACTCTAGAGGTTGCCCAGCCGAACTGTGGCCTTTGTTCCATGATAAAGACAACGTATGGTGGAAACGCACTTTTCTTCCGATGGCTACCATCGTTGTGTAACATCATACACACATGAAAGTGGTAACGTCAAGACATTTGAACCATATGCTATGCGTGTTCCGTCAGAAAAGGTTTTCATCAGTCGATTTGTAGAACGAAAGAGCAGAAAACGAGATTATAGTGTTTAGCTAGCGTGAAGCCGAAATTTGCAATGTCTTCAGGAGCTAAAATGCGCAGTCTGTAAGGAGGCAAAGCGCAAGAATCTGGCGGTGTTAGCTAAAACCTCGGGACTGAATCGTTATTTTTTCAGCAAAGCTTTCAAGCAGCAACGTTAAAGCAATGGTGTTAACCAAAGCACCTGAAAATGTAGGTGGAAATCACGACATAAGCTTCGAAGCACTTTCCACACTCAACGTGGCTGGCCATATTGACATGTTATTTTTCAGGTGTTTTTGTTTGTAATCTCCGGCTTCTTATTGTTTTGGTTAACGTCGTTTCTTGTCGATTCACAAGCCAGTGGTTCTCAAAGTGGGCGGAATCGCCCCCTTGGGGGCTATTTTGATGGGCAATGGGGCGAAAAAAGCAAAGGAGGCTATCGGGGGCGAAACAACACAAACGGGGGCGAAAATTCTCGATCACTAATCGATCATTCAGTTAACTTCAGTAGCCTACTACTATGACTTGTCAGTTTCTTCCAGATGTTAGTTTACTATGATAATCGTTTGAGGTTGTTGCTAAAGCAATTTATCTATTAAATTTTTCTCTGGATCGTCTACATGCCCGGCTACAGCGTGGATTCTTTCAGGGCTGCGAAGCCGTCGTGAAAATGACACAGCTCCGGCGCTCTTCGTTTCATGAACATGGCTTCAGCTCCGGAGCTTTTGGTTTTCATGAGTGTGGCTCCGGCTTCTGTTGGTTTTCGCACATTAATATTTTAATTGTCTTGCCAAACCCATTGGAGTAATTTAATCTGGTAGTTTTTTTACAAGCAGCGGTCTACAATGAGGAAATCAGCGAAAAAACAACAATCACAAGTTCAGACGATTAAGAGAACAGTACTGGCATAAAGGAATCTCATGATAACGGTAATATAAACAATTTCTGGAAGGGCAGTCGCTGGTTTTACCGTCAATGCCTGAGGACCTTTTGTCATTTCTTTCGACCAGAATCAAGAAAATGGCTCTTTGGAAAACTACATTTGTGTCCGAGCATTTGCACTCGTTGCATGCTTTGTCTGTTGCAGTCTTGACGATTCCAGCTAATAGCGCTGCCAGGGTAAACCATGCAAAGGGCGCAAAACACACAGTGGACTGTCATGTGTTCTTTCAAACACGCATTTGCATTAACACAAATGCGAAGATGTGTTTAAAAGCCTTTTGTTCAAATAAAAAGTATGACTCCCAGCAATAAATTTACATTTGACTTTTTGAAAATAGCTGAAAACGTCTGATTTCTGATCTTTTGCACTCATTATAAGCAGTGATGAATCGCAAAGTAAAGCACAGTTTAGCGTGGGGACTGGTTACCGTGCTGAAAACAGATTTTTTTCCACAGATGAAAACTTCAGGAAAAGTCCACATTTGTTTACATTGATTTTTAACCCTCCTGATAATGTACTGCTATGCAAAGAAATGCTAGTTCGTTACCAATTATTTATAACTTACATGCTACTCCTTGTAAAGGTAATGTTTTCTAGTGAACATTCCTACTTTACAATGGCGAGCCCTGCATTTCACGCTTAATATGTAATGACATCATATCTTAATCATACTCCCTGCTAACAGCATGACTACATACCGCTACAAAGCTATGGATATTTTATTATATACCTACTCATTACATCTCAATTCTTTTCAGATCGCTACACTACTACAGACCCGGTTTGATCATTCTGACTAGAAAGTAAGATATTGTGATAGTTAAGGTTCTTCTTACTTCTACAACAGTGGTTCTCAACCATTTCTCCCCCTTACCATTTAATTCGGCTCTACCCCCACTTTAAAACACCGCAAGGACAGAAAACTCTTTATACCTCGGGCTTGGAATGGAGCGTTGCACCCTCTAAAATGTAATTTAGATCACGTCAAAGAATTGCATGTTTTGCGTTCCTGCCCATTTCCTTTATAGAGGCGCTACGATAGTTTTAGTTTCCAACTAAAAATGAAAGACGAGAAATAGATGTTTTGAGTTGGTCGAAAAACTCACAGTAGAAAAATTTCGTGGCTTTTTAGAAGAGAAATGCAACTGCGTATGAGCAAAACGTCTGACACGTGATCTCTACAAACGGGTCTTTTTTAGCAGATAACGTCAAGTCCCGCAAAGAAGTGGAAGGCAGATCATAAAAATTTGATTCACAGTAAATCAAAACAGCTTCACTTTGACATGGCGTAAAATGAATGTGATCTAAAATGAATGTTGTCTCAAATGAATGTGGTCTCAATTGATTGTGGTCTCAAATGAATGTGGTCATAAATGAATGTGGTCATAAATGACTGTGGTCTCAACTGAATATGGGCTCAAATGAATGGTCTCAAATGAATTGGTCTCAGTTGTTTGCACACCAAAACAGACCATTCGAAACAGACCACTTTCATCACAGACCATGTTCATAAAAGCCCATAACAAAATTATTTCATGTGAAACACCAATTTCGGTGATTCGTTTGTTTTCTGTAGTAGGATGTTTTGTTTTATTTTGCAGACCAGTGAGTGTTTTCGTTGGGTGTCGCTGACTCATGACCATTCGGTAGTTGCAACAGTTTGTTGAAACGCCGTAACCTCTGTGAAAAACATAAGCAGTTGTGGACCTCAAAAGTCCACTGTGATTGCTTTTTTTGTGGTCTGCGGTTCGGTGTTTACCACGCACAGATCACAACAAAAAAGTGAAGCCTCCCGTAAGTCACGCGCCGATCTCGAAGGAAACAATTTTCAGAAAAATTCATTTTATCTTAGCCTATGCACAAACCATCATCAAACGTTTCTCAAAAGGAGTTATTTACCTCCTGGGCTGCATTTGCACACTATACTTATTTTCTCTATTGTAAATCGTTCTTGCATATAGAGTATATTGCAAAAAGTTCCTATGTTCTGTTTTTGCTTCAATATTGCAAAGCGACCACTACGGTAAATCCATGCACAGAACTACAACTGCAATCAGTCATTGCCAGCATTCGCTCAACGTAACTCATTCGTTTCGGTCTTCAACCAAGTAGAAAACACTTTGCTGCTTAATTTTTGCTTAGCAATGTGTGTGGTATTTTCGACGTTTTACGTATAGAATGTTGGTCTTGTCACAACGTGCATAAATCAAATCTATAAAACAGATGAAAATTTTGTCTAAGCAGACAGAAAATAGATGGAAATTTGTAATTGCGACTGTAAGGGGTGATTGCAAATTGAGACGTTATATTTCAGGGGGGTAAATACTTGTGACGAAATGTGACAAGGGGGGAGGGGATAGATTTTTGCCCAAAATAGTGTGACGTCATTTATGGACGGCCCCTAACTGCACTACTCGGTTGGGACAAGTTTAACAGTGCTTGCTAAATAAACTCATCTAACTACACTATTAACTCCGTCTTGCTGTCTGAACACTAGGCTGCGCAAAATGCGTAACTTTGGTCCTAAGCACAAAGGTATCTTGCTTCTGTGCAGAACCGTCGCCAGAAAGTTTTCAATAGGGGACTTTGTCTTTCTGCAGGGGAGCTTTGCGTTTGTGTGAGGGTGGCTTGACATCATAAAAATTGACAAAAACTCAACTGATTTATAGTGTTTCCTGTTTCATTTTGGGGGCTTGGAGCTTTGTTTGGGGGGCTAAGCCCCCAGAAGCCCCCGTTGGCGACGGGACTGCTTCTATGCAATACAAAATACGAGAAGATTGCCTGAGCTAGCCACAACACATTTTTCACAACAATCACTACGCAAAATACGTTGATGATGTGTAAGTCTTGACTTCTGGACGTATACAACTGGGTATATAAGCTAGCTTCACGTTCATCACCCCAAGCAATGAATGGTGTGGCTTTGCTTTACGCTCAAACCTCAAATACGTTTATTACCAAAATCATGAGAAGATGGTATTTTAGGCAACAGCGGCACATACTGCTGTCTGGAAATAACAGGACAAAACTGAATACGGATTGATAAAAACTACACTGATTTCAAGTGTTTCAAATTTCAATTCAGGTGTTGAAGCTTTGTTTGGGGGACTAAGCCAACAACCTCCACCCGAGGCGACGGGACTGGATTTTGGACCCTTGTGTCGTTAGGCAGTAAATGTGCGAATTTTGTCTGATGCGGATAATCGCATATTCCGGTTAAACACATACAAAAAATATTGGCAAATTGCTTATGCGATTAAATGGATTCGTCTGTACTAACAACCGAAACCTCAGGAAAACACTCCGAGTAATTTTTGAAAAACACTAAAAACAAAAATCTACTAAAAAATCAAAAGAATACTAAATACCAACATACAAGCTAACAGGGGGCCCATTTTTTACATTCTAGCCTGCCAGGGGCCAGCACGCACCCCTGCCTCCCCGTAAGTTACGCCACTGCCTGCAATGGTCTTTTAATCACTTCTAAAATCAAGGTTAGGTGAAGCAATATGTAGGCCTAGGAATCATTTAAATCTAGCATCTGTAGGCTATTTGTTTCACTGCAGAGTCTTCTCAACCATCTAGTGGGGCAAATTATTTCCAGAGAGTCAGGCTGGATGGCTTCTTCACCATCATGTCCATGTTGCGATGCGCACATTTTTAAACTTGTCAGATCGTGTGTACATAATCTATGAAGTTCATGTATGTGGTTTTTCACTTCCCATATATGCAACACAATCCACTACACAAATAACACAATGGCATACAACATACAGCAAAATATGACACCCCACTGCTGCTTAACTTATATAGGGCAGAAAATATTCAGCAGAGGGAAGCTTGGCGTTTTTATTAAATTTGACCGTTTGGCTTGGTCGCAAATATTTTGTTTGACCTTTTGTGAGAATTTTGGGAATTTTTGCCCCACATTCCGGAGTTCAAACAATCTAAATGTTTCCATGTGCTCTCTCACAAATAGGCCTACACTTGCCTTCCTGACCGTTAAAAATATCCAGTGTAACATTCCACACCTAGAGAATTGGGATGATCAATGACGCCCAATGATCATTGTTATGTCATCAATCGATCGAACTTGTAATTTGCAGTTCATTTCCTGAACACGGTGACTGAAGCTCACGCTGATTCCGCTGAGCAGCATGGGAAATTGATGGAGGATTGAATGGCACAGCGACATCATTCGACTGGTTGGTCTGCAGTATATTGAAATTAAACCACTTTGAAGTATCACTACATTAACACGGTGGAGTGGTAACTTTCAGAGGTGTGCGGAGTCTGAAATTTTTGACTCCGACTTCGCTCCTGCTTCGGCTGAATATACTCTGACTCCACTCCGACACATTTTAAAGTTTTTGACTCCAACTGCAGCTCAAACTCCAAAGTGAATTATCTAAACTTTTGGCAGTGTCCAAACGACCGTATCCGGTTTTCGCATTAAACAGACTAAATAAACGTATCAAATTAATTTGCTGATCACTGCAATACATGTCAGTTGCTTCTTAGATAAATGATTAAGGTTATCATAAGTTTTTTTACGCTATATCCTAACCATTTACCTTAACTGCAAACCCTAACCATCAACATTAAACGCTAATCCTAAACCCTAACCTTAGACACTAACACTGAACCCTAACCCTAAATGCTTACTATAAGCCCTAATTTGAAACACTAACATAAAACCCTAATCCAAAATGCTAAACCTAACCTTATACCCTAGTCCAAAAGCTTAATTTAATTATCAACACTTGTCTGCTTTTCGAAATGTACATCACAAGGGGTCCAAAAATTTTGACTTACAATCTTGTGTAAGTACATCAAAAGAAAACCCAAATACAACAAAGGAGTCACTCGAACTGATGATTGTCTAGTCACTTCCCACTCGACCACATTGATGGCAATGAGATGTTCTCCAACTCAGTTTTATATCTGGCAGAAAACTGGATGCGGGATATGGTACTTTTTGTCCTTCGAAATAGAAAACTGGAATGCTGGTTGCTGAGACACCAGTGGTGTACAGGATCCGGATTTGGAGTCCAATCCGGCCGGATATTTGGATTTTTTGGATTTGGATTAGATATCGTTTCTCTTTCAACCGAACCCGGATCCGGATTATCCAAATGAAATGAATTGTGGCCATGAACAAATCATGAAATGGAATAATAGTTGTATGAGCAAAAATTGCGATAATTCAAAACCATATTTCTAAAAATATACTTGTCTAATTCTCTCGATAGACTGCAATGTTCCCTGCTGATCTGGATCTTAACTTTCAGACTGAGGACATCTCATCCTCAATTAACATGTAGTTTGGAACTGTGTGAAGATAGCATGATTGACAGTGATGTAGTCGAGATCGTAAGCTCCGAGACCGAGATCTGGCTCAACTTTCGAGACAAGACCGAGACTTTGTCATAAAAGCCGAGACCGAGACCTGGAAGTTCGGGACCGAGACTGAGACTCGAGACCTCACATTTCTATGATGGTAATTAATACTAACTCCTTGAATAATGCAGCAACAAAATATCTGGCACATTGCCAAATATCAAGATAATAAAAATCATCCGAAATTTGTGCAAGCGGCCAAATACTGCAAAC
>Ga0210059_1004170_pt1 | contig 23289 bp, 7 predicted proteins | sample Ectturendosymbi2_FD_188042 | JGI IMG/M metagenome (GOLD analysis project Ga0210059, IMG submission 188042) | Ecteinascidia turbinata endosymbiont from Florida, USA - Sample 2 (SPAdes) (version 2) | ecosystem: Host-associated > Tunicates > Ascidians > Unclassified | place: Key West, Florida...
GTCAGCATTTGGCTTTCATCAATTTATCGACACTGCTACACGAGGTCGCATGGTTCTCGATTGGCTTTTAACAAATGTACAATCGGCAGTCCTATCCAACGGAGTCTTGGACCTTATCAACTGTTTAGATCACAACCCCATTTTTATTAAACTAAAGTTTTCACCTAAACATCGCGTAGTTTCTAAACCATTTTTTGTATGGGACTATAATAATGGATTTTTTTTGGTTTGAACAATGCACTGTATGTTACCCCTTGGGAGTTTTTCATCATGAATTCCCCCAATGTTAATCAAGCTCTTTCAAATTTTGCAAATGTCATAAAGCAAACGCTTAGCTTATAGCTTATTTTCCTACAAAAATAGATAGTTTATCTTTCCAACAAAAGCAGGCTTGATTTACCCCCGAGCTCCGACTTCTAATTCGAAAAAGATCTCGCTATTACAAACGCTGGCTTAAAAACAAAAACACTAACCACGTTGTCGACCTCTATTTCAGATGCTGTATTCAATGCTGTTGATGCATTCCTGAAGTGCAGTATTAGATGCTAGCAATGTAGTGTATTCGTTTTTGCACTTCTGTTTGATTTTTAGTTTTTCTTGCGTTGTTGTATTTTGAAAGCTCGACGTGATACGACAAGATTGCACCAGTCAGGCTACCGCCTGAAGCAAGATTGTCGTTAAATAAATTGATAAATTCCAAATTCCAAACTTTACACGACTCCGCTATCTTACCTTTAATTAAAATCTTTTAAAGCGATCATCAAAAGATGGCTTTGTTTTAATTTAGAGAAAACAAACGTGGAGTTTCTTTATATAATATGAAAAAGAGCGATAAAGTCTGGGTCTTTTTGCTGCCAAGACTGCCAAAACATTCTGCTTTCAAGTTTCATGTGTCAATTCATCAACGATGCTGAGCAGTTAAGATTTTAATGCGTCGTATATAACGATTACGCAAAGTACTACAATGAGTTTGAAGTATATCTCTCAAGCAACTAAAATTCTTACAATACGGAGCATATATGTGATTTTACTCAGCAACGCACAAGTATGAGCAGTAATGAAAGTTTGAGAAATGGTGCAAAAATAAGTTTACACGCCATCTCAGATAAAACAACGCGTGTGACCAAAGACCAATTAGGAATGCGCGGGACGTTGTACCACATTGTCCCATACTTTATAATTTTCCCGAGGAAAAAACGCAGAGCAAAATTTTCTTTGCTTTTTGTGGCTGTTTTGTTCGCAATAAGAATCTACAGCAACTCCGTGCATTGTTTACCAAAGTTTTCTTTGACATGCCAAAATTTCAATTTTCTTTGATATTCCCTGTAGATTTGTGGTGAAGAAGGCAATATGTTAATGTTGCTTCGCAAACGTTGTAAACTTTTAAATAACGTATCGAATAAGTTAGTTGAAGAAACTACAAGGACCCTGGCCATGGTCTATCTAGCCAACATGTTAATCAAGCGCTGGGTATGACGTGCGCTCTTTCATTTGTAAATGAAGTTTAACCGAAAACTGAGCGTTTTTGGTCGCTTCTTTGTAGTTAGCCTACTCTTATTTTTAAAAAACATTTTTTGTAAGCTTATCTTAATGTTTTCGCCAAGACAGTAGTCCTTCAAACCAAAGTGAGAAATGGCTCCTCATTTGCATCATTTACGAACGCTCAAGGCGTGTTTTTTGTTTGTGCAGCTAGCTGTACAGTACACGATGCGAAACTAAGCTAAACAGACGAGCAGCTCTAGCCAAGCAAAAAAGTTTGTAAAAAGCGTGCAAAGGGGTTTTGGGATGTGATACTGCTCCCACTGCTCCCACTGCTCCCGCTGCTCCCGTTGCTCCCGCTGCTTGATGCGGAACTACCTTGTGATTGAGCGTTTGAATTACTGTTTGAGCTTGTTTGTCCGTTGCTTTGATTGAGAACATCTCCAGTCGTCGTGCACATAGCGCCTGAAAATGCACTCTATCAGACTTTCCTGTAAAGTTTAAAGGTTTCAAAAGTTTTTCAGATTGGAAGTGGATTGCCGTTTCTTTGTCAGATTTTATCGTTGGGTGAATTACCACCTGGTTTACACCCAAGAACATCTGGTTAGCGCAGCAGCAACACCCTTTTTTACTGTTCTGCATAACTGCCCGCAAAATTCAACAGATTTGCAAGCTGTTGTATTTTTCGGGCAGTTTTTACTTGGTACAACTTGGCGATTGACCATTAAGGAGCTGAGTCAAGTCCATAAACACTAAGCGTTTAGCGCAGTTTGCTTTCTGCTTGAAAGAGTATCTAGAAGATTTGTGCCAGCTAGGTGAGCTGCTGTCATACGCACATAGTCAAACGAGGCGAAAGACGTCAACAAGAGCCTTGCTCTTACTACTTGTCTTTGTTCTAAATCTTTTCTTCAATTCTGCAACTTTATTTTCAAATATTCTAAGAGAGGAGGGTAACTTTGTTGAACAACCTGGTGTTTTTGGTCCCCCCGCACTTCGTTTTGAATGATTGCGCTAATGCCAAAGCTACGTCGATAAAAGTCAAATTCAAAAGTTTAGTGTTTTTTGTTGTAAAGCTGTGCAGCGTCGCAGCACGCACTTCAAATAAAACCACTGACTCGGCAAAGGAAGTGGTGGCGCTTACTTTAGATCAGCGCGTTAGCAATCACTGTTTGGCAGCTCCGGTTAATCGCAGGTTGCCAAAAGATAAACGTTTGACAAATCAGCTACCGCTGTCCGAATTCCCACTCAACATGCCGTTTTTGCAACATGAATTGTTACGTGCGCATTATATGTCAACCACGAATCATTTGAAGTTTTTTTACCACGAGTTAATTTCCTTTAATCTAATTGCCGGTGGAGATCCATTATTTTAGGAAGTTCGACGAACTAAATTGCCTGTTTAGTTTTTCATAAAATGGTTGTCGCGGCAGCTGTTTTGCAATAGCAGCACACCACTTGATGAAAATTCGTTAATTATTACGAGTTACAAAACAGCAATTGGCTTTGAAAATTGCCCAGTTCTTCAACACTTACTGTCTCTAAAAAAAATTTCGAAAGTTATATGAAGGCAGTTACAACCGTTTCTAAGCATCCAACAAATTTTCCAGCTGAGCTCACCTTCCACCAGAAGAGTTGAGTCGATTGCCAACCAATCTATTGTGGCATCCAAGCCATTCTGTACCTTATCTCCAGCTGTAGAAAGAAGAGAGAAACAATAAAGCTAAGACTACTATTTATAAGCTCATTTATCAACAGGTGGCGAGTTGAGCAGTAACGGTCTTTGACCTTTCCTAAACTTCAGGCCTACAGCTTTCCACGAAACATCCTTGCATGGGTGAAATGTTTTCAATGAGGAGATGTGTCTCTTTAATTTTTTAGGATTCAGCCTTGGCTTTGGTACTTCCCATGCTGTTTTGGCCAATCTTTGTAGATTTAGCCTCCGGTTGGTTTCATTAGGGCAAGGTTTAGTCTCATATCTGACGACGGCCATTTTCCGACCAGTCCCGTCGCCACGGGGGGACTTTTGGGGGCTTAGCCACCCCAAACAAAGCTCCAAGCCACCCTAAATTGAAACATGAAACAATATAAATCAGTGGAGATTTTGCCAATTTTTAGAGTGTCAAGCCCCCTGCACAAACCCAAACTCCCCCGCAGAAACGCAAAGTCCCCTATTAAAAACTTTCTGGCAACGGTTATAATTACTACACTGTGAATTGGATCGCAGGCTGGAGTTTAAATTTCAAATTTAAAACTCACAAATTTGCTATTGCAGGCAAACTTGAATATCACGCAGACATTTTTGTCCAGAGGGTATAGGGGGAAATTTTCTTCATAGTAAAATCACTGTATTGATCGTACGCTGTCGCATGTTGCCGATTAATATGCTTAATTATCTTCATAACCTCTATGGTTTAGGTCGCTCTGTCACACAGAGCAAAATGAAATATTTTCTAGCTTTCAGCTTCGAACTGAGCTCGCTCTTATCGCTGGTCTGTAAACAATATTTACATTTTATTTTACACAAAATCTCAACTCACGAAAATGGCGTGGTTTGTCAACGGCACAACACAAAAGACGTGTATTAAACAAATTCAAACAAACGTATGTCGAACACCTACCATCTGAGATCAACGGGTACAGCATTGTTACTGGTCCTGGCATGTTCTCATCTGTGCACCTTCCGATTTGGTTTGTGGCTGCAAATTAATAAAATGCAAACGTCCAAGACATAAAAACTTGTGCACGATCCAATTTGTCGCAGAAAATTGTTACACACGTAACGTAATGTTTGTCTTGCCACCAATATTGCCAAGCGCTAAAGATCCATGAGCGTATACAAGAGGGTTGTACTCTGTATATTTACCTTCAAGCGCCTGTTGTTGTGTACTGATCCATGTATCTGGGTTGGTTTGTGAAGATGCGCCTTTGAAAGAGTTTATTTGAACATTTTTAAAAATTTTACATTAAAAACAAGTTTAAACAGTTGCGTTAGTCTGGCAACCGTAAAATTTTTCAGAAAATTAGTGTGGGGTTTTAACTTACCAAGTCTGATTTGGTACAAATACTTTTCCTTTATCTTTCTCCAATTATTAGATGCAATACTCGTTGTGGTAATTACTGCAATAAAAATACAAGAATTAGGCCTAGCAGTTACAATTTTTACAAAAACCTTGCATTTGAATGGGTTTTTAGTTACGACCGAGTTTTTGTTTTACTCAACTTTTTAAATATTTTCAAGTCCAAGTTTTTCTGCTTTCCAGTCATCGCCGGAAGTTGGAAAAACAATGGTCTACAAATTTGTTTAGCATATTTAAAAACTTTCCTCAGTTGAAAAGAATAGAAGACTCTTCCTTGTTTTTTTGCAAAAAATTTGAAACATGTTTTGAGTGATCTATGAGAAAAGAAATATATTTTCTTAAATGCTTTGTACGAAACTAACTCTCCGTTGGTTAGGCTATTTTGGTATTTCTTACTTCATAAATAGTTCTGATCATATCTGAACGATGTGAGTATTATAGACTGAAAAAGGCAGATATTATGTCCTTTAGGAAGTAACATTATAGAAATATCAAAGATGGTGTGACTTGAAGTGCTCCTACATTTAACTCCAAACTGTACAAGCAGATTAAGAAAAAACGCCTCTGTTCTGTCAAGCTATATTTTCTTTATCCTGAATATCACAGCTTCCCTGTTCAAGTTGACTTTGCATTATGTAGGGTCATATGTTTTCACAAACACCTGTATGACTACGTTCAGAAAGGCTCCTGTAAGTAAAATAAGAAAAACATTTACACTAAATCTAAGTCAATAGTGGGTGTTGAATAGGTCTTAGTAATTCAAACACCTAATTTACATAATATACAATCAAAATTACAACTTGAACTTTTTGACATTCTTTTGGCAAAAGTTCGTGAATACTTTAAGTTAAACATGCTAAATATTTTGTTGAAGAGATAAGCACCTAAACATTTAGTCAAAAAATTTAAAATGTCTTTGAAAAAATTAATGTATCGTTGATATAAGTTGGAAAAGACAACTTAGAAAGACCACTGAAAAAAGTTTTAATTTCACATGACAAAAAACAAGATTTATGAAACAGCTTGTAAAATCCTTTACTCACCATCCGAGAGTTCTTCCAGCAAGTTTATTAAAGCTTGAAACGAGCCTGTTGATATATTTTGCAAAGCTGCCACAACAAATTGAAAATTTGTCATGATGGTTAAGTAGCAAAAGACGTTTTCATTGGATTCCATGCAATGTTTTTACCCAGTTGATTGAAGTATCTCTTAGTAAAAAAATTCATGAGGTACTATTTTGAGGTTTACATTTTCATCATGTTTGAAAATGAAAGAAACAGTGAAACACTCAAAGCATTTCCCTTATTTTTATGAAACAGGAACACTTGACAACAGATGAAATCTAAGCTTGCACCCCTAACGATCAGCTCGGTGTATAACATCTAATCTGTGACAACTATTAAACATTTTCACAGTATAGACGCCCTGTGTTTCCATGGTACTCGCCTTAAAGTTATCAAAAGCAAAGCATTTCTATTGGAAGTAAAAAAGGCAGTAACAGTCAATAAGCGTATCGTGTTCTTTTTATTTAATTAAACATATCGAATAGAATGAACTGAAGTATTGCTTTATTTGTGAAAAGCAAGGCAGTTGATTTTTAGTACTTTTAATGATGTAAGACACTGGTATATGGCGATCACCAAGCAAAGACACTTAAACAAATAACAAATAATATCCTGATGGTACTGTAATTGATTGATTATTAGATCGATGCTATTTGAGGCTGGGCAAGTTCGTCTGATTTCGCAAAAAAGAAGTTTTTCTTCGCAGTCTGGAATAAATGGCAGCATACCTTCGCGGGAGTCCGATATCAGAGATGCTTTCCATCGCAGTATTAAATTGTCGTCGTTGCCGTCGTCTTACAAATGCAAACATGATTGTTGTAAAATAAATGCAATTACAAAATCTTTTATTGAAACACGGCTTCGAACTCGTGCACAGCTGACGCAGCCATACAAGTTTCGTTTGTACAAAAAAAGCTCGATTATTCTCTTTGTTTGTTTATGCAAAACTTTGAATCGCAGCAAGCCAATATCAAATCACCAGGACATTGGTACTCAGCTTGGAGTAAGTACGAAAATGGCCTGAGTACGTAACTTATAGCCTCCTCTTATTTGGTTACGCTAGTCACCAACATTTTGTGATCGCTTAAGGTTAATTTGCACGAATAGAGTTTCTTTTGTTATTTGATTCCGAATATGAAATCAGAATTTCTTCTTCAAGTCAGGTTTTCGCTGAACTGAATTTTCTTAAACAAGAGTCGCCAACGGTTGTACGAGCACCTGCACAGCAGAATCAGACACGTACGTTACTGTTTACTTTTTAGGTTGCGCAATATTAAATAGAAAACTTGCATAGTCGCTGCTTGACATATCCTCTGAATCTATTGTTTTCCTAATAGATTTGAATTCACATCAAAAATCCTTTACTCTTTGCTCAAAAATAGCTTTGTTGTGTCTGGAAATGAAACCTGAAAAGTGTCAATTTACAAAAATACTGCTACGGAACACAAATACTAAGTGAACATAAAAATGTAAATAATATTTGAGCAAAATAAAATATTAATGCTCTTACTCATGGAAACGTGGAGGATCTGAGCCATGGTTGTTCTTTGTGCCTCAGTCGATGATGTGCCAGTAGATTCTGTGTAGCAAATCAAAAAAATCTTTCAATGCTTCACTTGGCAACTACGACTAAATGTATTCATTTCGATGAAATCCTAGCTCTCTTCAAAGCAAAAAAAGCGTAACACTGCTTACCGAGACATTGTGCCAATACGTTCGAAGAAAGGAGCTTTGAAAGAACTGTTGGTTCGTCGTCGTCTGCACTGACTAAAATTTATAAAATAAACTGAAAAAAATTTTTTTGATACACGATCTATTAATTTAGGTTTGTTCCTGCATTTCAAAGTATTGTTCATATCTGCTACTGTAATGTTACCGACGATTTTCGATAGCAGTTTTTCAGATGCACATTTGTTAAACGCAGGCCCGTAACCAGCTTTTGGTCACCAGGAGGGGCGAAGAGTTTTCTAAGAGAGGCTAAATTTTTTGAGCAATGTCCAATACATTTTTCCAGTGGGGGCTGAAAAAGTTTCTAGAGGGGGCTTCGCCACCCCCTGCGCCCCTCCTGGTCACGGGCCTGGTTTAACGTGTTACATACGGTTGACACACTAATGCTGCAGAAACTAACCTTAAAAATTCGCAACTTCACTTATTTCCCACAAGACAATCGTTCAGGAACTTAAATCATGACAAACTGTTCGTTTTGCATAGCAACACTTTGCTTCCATGAGGTGGCGATCCTCATCATACGGTCTATTTTAAACAGCCCAAGACTCAGGATACATATTGCAGAACCAGAATGTTGCTAACTGGACTAAAAAGGTTTGAAGTTGGACTGAATATTAAAAACAATAAGTACCCGGAAGGGTCTTTTTTTATGAAGTGTTACGGCAAGGTTGTGCTTGTATAACCATTTACTGATCGCTCGACTCGCGGCTTGCACCACAGAGACAAGCAACCCCTCCTCTTGCAGTCGGGATGTGTCCCCATGTCGTGCCCAAAATAAACGCTTTGGATTTTGCTAGTGCAGAGAGCAGGTGAATTAATTGTGGCGTGTTTACTACATTTATTGCTGCTCTAACGATTGTTTCGGCCAGTTTGGCCAGTGGCCAAATCATTTTCCATCGATTTAGAAGAATGTGCTCAGCTATTTATTTGACGCAAACTCGTAATTGCTTGAGTGAACTTTATCGGGGTATTATATTGTAGTTTGGTGCGGTGGCGCAGTTGCTCCAATGAGTTAAACGGTGTGTATGTAAGTGTGTGATTAAATTGATCGCGTAGAAAATTCTATTTGTATTTGTACGTTTTGTGTTGCTTGCTGTAACATGTGTTTTGAGCAGTTAAGATTTGTAAAGTACGCGCAACTAACTCCAACGGCACGTCATTATGGGTACCAAAAGTAAGGAGCATCGACAACCAGGATCCTAACCAGCAGTCTTCTAAACCAATTACATGCCGGCTAAACGACACCGAAGATGTTATTTAGAATCAAAACCGATAGAAAGGACATTCGTGAACAGCATGGGAAAATCTGGAACAGTTGCCTCCCCTCGCGGTCATGGGTGACACTTCTTTTTAGCAATTGCCTTTTGACCGCATGATAGAGGATGCTTTTTATTGTGGGATATATAAATAACAAATGAGACACAGATTATATCTCCGAATGGATGCAGGCGAAGTTACACAAACAAGTCATTTTTTGGTGCTGGTTTCTCGGTCGATTGGTTGTAGCCTGCAGCAACAGGACAAAGTACCAAAATATTTTTCAATATCACGCTGCACGAAATCATAAGAGCCTTCCTAGTTGGTAATGATAAGATACTGAGAAAAAAAGAGCACCAATGATGAATTCATCTTCAATGTAGCAACACACCCAAGCATTAAGACAATCAGGCAGTGGCAATAGAATATTATTTGTCACATGTTGTTGAACCTAGTCACTTATAGGTTCAACAACACATCACAACTATTATTTTGACGACTTCTGCAATTAACACTTTAAATATTTGCTGAATTATGCAACAACAAATTTAGTGAATATAGTTGCTTGCAAAAAAAACACTTTAACTGTTATTGGAATCGAATGCATTTCAAAATTGAGTTTTTTTTGTAGAAAGCAAAGAACTGTTATTCTTCCACTGGGTACTTTCACTGACACTTAAATACTTTGCTACTTGTATACAAAAATGTATTGCACCACTATTTCAAAAAACGTTGCTTCCACCATGTAATCAAAGCTCTTGAGGCGCGAAGATTGAAAATAGGTTTTGACAAAAGCTACACCATTGTTATAGAGCAGGGGTGGGCAATGTAGTGTTCCCGCCGGCCACATGTGACCAGACACAGCGCTTTCAACGGCTCGCGGAAGCATTCAGGAAAAATCGTGGAATCTGAAATTTGTTGAAAAGTGTGGGGAGTTACATTCGTCTCAATAAATAGCTTGCGCTGGGTAAAGTATGTTTACACAAGAACAAATAACAATAAAACCTTTTCTGTGTACCATTAGCCTGCTGTTTTTGCTGTATTTATTTATTTTGCGCTGAAATTAGAAGGTACGGCCTTCCGCTAAAGGTGGCCTTCTCAAAGGACCCCCCCGACCAAATGTATTGCCCACTCCTGTTGTAGAATATAAAAATTAAAAACGTTTTGAAACTTGAAACTTATTGTAGAAACAAGATTAATTTAAAACAAAAATTCCGTCGTTGTACCATCGCCAATACGATTTGTTGTGCAGTATGTTTTTATGGAGGTAAAATCTTGAGCATCTTCCGTCGAATTCGAGCAAAAAGGAAAACATGAATCTGAAGAATAATCCTTGTGAGACAAAACAAGAAACACTCGTCAAAGGTGATCATGCGAAAATTAAACAGTATTTTTGCGCCCGATCCTTCTTGCTTGTTTGAAAATCAAGACATTTCCGACACAATCAGTTTATATCAGTTATGTTGACCTACGATCTGGTTAGCAATAAGTGTATGTTTGAAGCATTGGGCTTAGATTTGATTTTGCTTGGGCTCCACACATAATTTTCTGCTCTTCCTGAGTATAGAAAGTTGAAGAGTATTTCAAAACCATTTAAATCTATTGCAATGCGATTAATTCCATATGCAGAACGGAGCAGCATGAAGTGGTTTTGATAAAACGCACTTCAAAATAATTCAACTTCGTCGTTTATCCACAAGTGTGGGATTAAAATACAACAGTAGCTCTAACCTTTTCATGAATTTAGGTCGGCCTGTGTTTAAAAATGCGGACAAACGTTTTTGTTTGAAAAAAATTGCTGCGGAGCATTCGTGGACATTCATTCACTACTGAATATGTGATGGATTTGTTAAAAAACTATTAAATCGGTTAGTAACTAGCGCCAGCAAGAACACTTCACCTGGCTGCATGGCTGAAGTTTAACGTGTAAAAGAGGAAACACAAAATAGTTTAATTCCCATAATATTAAATCAAAGCTCACGCACTTTCCCAAATGGTTGAAGCACTGCTGGAACTGCTTCCATATAGGTGTGAATTGGCCAGCCGGAGGCACTCGTTGAACAGTGCCTTAGACTCCTGCTGATCAAGCAAGACACCTGCACAAAATGTTAGTGACACTTTTTAATTAGATTTGCGTCTTGCACAAAACCCGAAGCAAGTGCATGCTGTTGGCTTTGTTAGATGTGATACGATACTTTTGTTTTGCGTTTGCAACACGTTTCAAGCATTATTAACAAAGAGGTCGTTTTTATGGTGCAGACCCCGTTACAGAAGTAAAAGCTTTTCAACACTGAACAATCCGCGCAACTATTCGTCCTGTATCTTTAATTTTACGAAACTCGTCAAAGAATCCCGACCTCAGAAATTTGCATCCAGAAAAAAATGCTCTTGACAAAATTGCATTTGAATGAAGGAACCAAACAAATGAGTGTATAAATGAAACTGAACTGCATTTGAAAATGATTTTGGGAAAAGATGCTTTACCGAAACATTTTTCATCAGCTCGACGCCCAAAGTTGTTAATGAAAACTCGTCGGAATCTTTCCAACAGTACGTAAAGTAAAGGAGCGTTGACTATACATGACTTAGTATATATAACATAGTTTACTGAGCCTTTCAATTAGCCTTAATTAAAAAGTGCTACTGCTCTTACTGTCTTTAGTTGCACACTCTACTCGCTGTTATCTCACTTGCTTCTTTGGGTGTTGTTATCACTATGGCACAGTCAGGGCCGGCCTTAAGCCTATGCAACCAATGCAACTGCTTTGGGCCCCGCGGCATGGTGATTGGGTAGATTGTTCATTTTTGCCAGATGCACCTTGCGCTTGAGAATTCAGTAGAAAAGCCATACAAATTCCATTGTTAATAAATAACGCTCTCGTCAGAACTAGCAAATTTCCTCTCGAACGTTAGCAAACGTGCTCAATTCTCGTGTTGGTGCTGCGCTGTATGTGTGCGCTCTACCACGATCGTAACACGGTTGAATGAACACGATGACGTCTTCAAACTACTGCTCAGAGGGACCCCGCGTCTAGGTCTTGCATTGGGCACCGCGCCCAGGTCTTGGATTGGGCCCGCATCTGCTAGGGCCGGCCCTGGGCACAGTAGTTGTTTGGCGATTTCACAGTGATTGTTTGGTGGTGCGTGTTTGGATATTGCTGCTGTTTTGCGATTCAGTGCCAATTGACAGGATGGCAACCTACTGTCAGCCAGCTGAAGGTCGTTATTGTTTGTAGAGTGTTACAACAGTTGAGAAGTGAAGTACGGTAGATCTTTCGAAGAATCTGCATGCTATGCAGTTCTGTCGCCACGGGGGGCTTTGTTGGACTTAGACCCGCCAAACGAAACTCCAAGCCACCCCAAATTGAAATATGAAACACTGTAAGTTAGTGGAGTTTTTGTCAAATTTGAGTGTTAATCCCCCATGAACGAATGCAAATCCCCCCAGCACAAACGTAAAGCCCCCCTACTGACGACTTTCTGTTGACGGTTCTGCTGCTATGCTCTGCTTGCACAACTCTGCGGTAATGCTGACTGCACTTATCCACATTTCAGTACAATTTGCCACAAGAGAAAAGCAGCTATTCTGTTCACAAAGTGTTTTACTGGGAAATCGATTTAAGGTCAATTACACATTTTCAATCCTGTAAATTGCAAGCACAAGCTTTCTGGTGAAATGATGTACCTCTAAAGTGAAATGATGAAACAAACACTTGCAACAGTTGAGCACGGGATTTTACTATTGTATTGTTATTGGTTCATTGCGCATTAAAATGTTTAACTTGATTTGCACGTTTCGTCCGGCTTATAGGCTATACTGCCTTCGGCTTATTGATAAAATTCCTTTAAACCACGCAATTCAAATAAAAAACTTAGGCAACTACAACTTTTCAGCACAAAGAACAGACGGAGAAAAAGATTTGAACCCTTTACAAATGTACCTAGCCTGATTTTACAGGTACTGCCATCATTAAATTTTCTGAGTTCAAATTTGCTATTTGATGGTCAGGGTTGTAGTTCCGTTGATTTACTTTTATCGGCTGTCAAGAGTGATTAATTTCCAAAGCAAGCTAAAACCCATGGAGACAATACAGATTAAACAAATGTTTTTAGCGATGCCAGAGAAAGAAATAGGAAATTTGACTGTTTGTTGTACTTTTGGTGTTGTCTGATTGTGAAAAATGTATGTACTGTATATGTGAATCCCACTATCCAAACAACACTTAAGTGGAAGATGTTCTAAGTCTCTTTCATTCATTCAATTTCATGCCCGCTTCTCTCTGGAGAGAGTCGCGGTGGTAGCGGCCCCGGGAGGACTCGAAATTCCTCACGGTCAAAGTTCTAAATCTTGATATTCCGCGATAACTTTGGTGGGATGAATGAATGGTGAGGCTGTTGCGCAAACACTTGTCCGAAGTTTAGAGAAAATCTTACAAAGACCAGCAAGCACTTACCAATGCCGTATATAGTTTGGTGCGATCCAGTTGTTCCCTGCAATATATGGAGCTTCTTGATATTTTCGAAAAAAATTGTTTTGATCAACTGCTTATTTTTTGCACTTTGAGTTATTTTTTGATGAGGTTAAATTTTGCCGCTAACATAATTTTGTAGTTAGTACGTTTTTTTTTAATAAACTTCAAAATGTCTCAATCTCGTCTTTTTATAAATGAGCGTACTTGATTCACGTATATTAAAAAAGTCTTTACGGTAAATTCGATCGACATTATGTTTCTCAACTGAGTAGCTTACAGCAATTGACTTAAAGCTCAACTTCAAGGTGTTTCAAACTCATAAGTGAAACAGGCGTCTTGTCCTGACTAGCAGTGTGTTTTACTTTACGCAGAAAAGTAAAATATATCGAGATGACTGGTAAGGAGAGTTGAGAAATTTAATACATCTCAACATTGTGGATAACATTGCACATGTATAAAACTGTGCGATTTTCTGATATATAACAAAGAACTATACCATGAATTCGCTGGAGATATGTTTAAACTTATGTTTCATCACCAAACAGCAAGCTTAAATTCTTAAAAAAAATTTGCAATATGCGATAAATCAACGATACTCACCGCCTGTCCGCTTGACATGCTCATCTGTCTTAGCAGAAAAATTACTATCGCTAACATTTTCAGATGTGCCATCCCAGTCATGTTAACTTTTAGCCTTCCAACGAATTTCTTTACTTTTCTATTTTTTTATGTTAAAACACAGAATATCAAATTGGCCGAGTTTGTTGTTAGATTATAACGAGCATGTTAACAAGCATCTAAATATTCTTTTGGCAGGGAAGCCATTTTGACAAAACCCGGTAACATCGTCAGCGAAACGAGAAACTCAAGTATCTTTTTCCGAATATAAAAGTCTAAAAATGACGGCAGGTAACTGCTCAAATAAAGTCTGGTTACGGCGCTGATTCCATTCCGTAATATATCACAGTAAAGTCGCAGTAGTGGTGCTTTGAAGTTTTGCTTTTCAGTTATTATAGAAATGTTGCATGCAACTGCAACCATGTTTTTGCCAATTCACATCCTCGTCCAACGCCAGTGTTTTGGGTTGGCGCACCTCGGATAGTGAAGGTCGTTATGAGGGTGCGGCCAGTATTTATTTTCTCCCAAACAACCGAAACCTGGCGACGCGCTTGTTCACATATTGTATGAGACTTACAGTCAAGTAGTTTCAAAATTGTTGTGTGAATGTGACGAAGAGACGAATGAATTTTATTTTGTATCTGAGAGGGAGTACTTTAAATATATTTATTGAAGGAAATAACTCAAAAGCTTAATGTTTACGAAATTTTGTTTATAAAAGTTTACACATAACTTCCTACCTTCTTTGTGCCCATTTTAGTGTGTAAATTCAAAACAACCCTATAGACGCAAAAGTTTTTTTACTTTTTTAGTGTAATCTTTCATCAACATTTTCGCCTTATGGAACTTCAAACGCTACATCTGTTTCCTGAAACTTGGATTATATTGCAGTGGCAAATTAGGTTTAAAAATTCCCAAACGGTGAACTTACACTGGTAAAGATTTGCATCAGCATCCTAAACAAATTGCATTACCTCATAATTCCAGTGGTGTACATGACACCATGCATAACTACTGTACCCAACAGGGCAGTTTGATAACGATACTACAATTAGTTCCGTGACACGCCTCATCTTTATATCAATAACTATGTTTAAAGTTGAAAACAACTGCAATTGTCATGGAGAAGGTGAACCACTCAAACTTCACTCAAAATGGTTTTCAGGAGGAAGCCAAGTCTCCTCTACATTCTTCTTTCAGCGGCTGACTGTGTGCCAGGATTCTGGAGAAAGTTTATCCCAGAAATCACAAGCATTTTTCAAGTTCATTTGTCCTTTGTCTACATGCTACGCAAAAGATCCCCTTTGATTCATGGAAATATTTTTGTCGGAAATAATTTGTTTTGTGATGAAGTGTGTTACCGATTGAATACCACCACAGGCATAGGCCATATTTGATTGAAGCAGCCATTTATTCCTAGAACACCTCAGGAAAAATTTTGCACAATGCGATTCAGATTTCAGTCACTGTTCAACCTGTATGACATCAGCAGTCAAAATCAAATTGACTTCATTGCTTTTTTCAGCTTAATTTTTGAAGTAAATGGTTTTTGTCACTTGACTCGAAGTTTGATTCTAATGCTTTAAATTTTTTTCAAGATTTTCTGAGTTTTTTTGTAATAAATGTACATATTTGACGAGGAGCATTCCTGACGGGATTTGAAATTTCTCAATTTCTTCTCATTAACGATTCTCAGCGGACATGCTTTGTCGTATCCGAAAACATGCACTTACTATACTTAATGTGAAGGAATTATTATATTCAATTGAAAAATGTGGCGTATCGACTCAGACACGATCTGTGTTTTTGTATAACTCGACATTACTCGAGTCTGGAAAACTGAAAGACGTTAGTCGCATTTTTTCGACAATCTAATCGATTTGACTAGAGGAGGCTGGAAGGACAGAACCTGGTATTGACTCGTAGAGATTTTCGCTTTTGTTTTATTTCCATAAGCGTAGAAGCAAACGTAAAATATGAAAGAATGGTGAAGTCCTGTGCAGAAGATTAGGAACTGACGCCAATAATTTGATATTTGTAAAACTAGATGAATTTATTTTTCTATATCAATCGCCGCTTCACTTCGTATAACGTACTATAAAAATGAATCTTGAACATTTTTCAAATAACCAGACCAGGGGTTCTTGAACTTTTTTTGCCACGCTTCCTTTTGATTTTGTTTCACGCCTCCCTAAATTAACTTAGTTGTAACAGACGTTCAAAAACTTTCCATGTTGTAGAGCGCATCTGGACTCCCGCCCCTCGTGAGGCTTGCCCCTCTGGGTAAGAACCACTGGACTTGACAGTCAAACTGAATGATGAGACAATAAGTGGTGCTTTGACTCGGATTCGACTCAGTACCATTCGATATGGTCAGTGTCTCGAAACATATTGCAATTGACTTGGGCTCGGCTTGGATTAAAGAAATGCGATGGCTCGGACTTGACTCAACTTCTCTATTCATGACTCTTGGCTATTTCTATTCAACTGTGTTGTGACTGCAACAATTCTGCACTCCTTAGACCTGCTGCAGGTTTAAATTGTATGAGCTGTTTCTTGCCTTCTTCATTTAAAGGAGGGTGGTCTGTTTTGGTAAAATGTGCAGTCAATGCCGAAGCAGGTGCGGATTTACCATTAGGCTAAAAACGCTTAAGCCTAGGGTCACCGATTTTTGGGGCCACAAAATTTTGTAAGGACAATTTCCAGCAATTTTATAAGTAATTATATTTGTATTTTTGCTTTGTTTCAACGTACGTTTTTTTCTCACACTGTTTGCAATGGCCGTGAGAACTTTCGCATTGATGTCTTCACTATTGTTATCGATCAGCTTGAGTCGGATCTAGAATTTCTTTATTATGCGTACAAGAACACATGCGATACATTTGGTGGATCAGGCAAGTTGTATGATGGAAATGACAAAGAGCATATAGCCGGAAGGAAGAAGCTCAGTGAACTGTTTAATAAAGATCTTGAACCATCACGTTTTTGAAGAGCTGGTGAACGTTTTTGGAAGTGTGTGTGCCGCAGCCAAATTCAGAATGTATTGGGGTGCCGTAACATAAAAAAAGTTTGAAAAGCGCTGCACTATGTAGTTAACCACAGCGAGTTTTCGGCACAAGTCGACCAGTGGCACCTAAACTAGCAACGCCGCGCCGCAGATACGTATGTGTGTATTGGTGTTTTGGGCGTGTACCTGGAAGGAAGAGGGGCTTTAGTGAATTGAGCAACTGTGCCATATTGATCCTCTTAAGCAAATATTTAAGATTTTACTGGCATTTTTCACAATTGAAATGTTCGCTTCATTTTGCAATGCTTTCAGTCGTTGCTGAGTTCTTGTAACAGATTTGAACAACAGTTTTGGAAAACTTTAAAATTAACAGAAAATATTTGATGCGTGAACTTAAAGTAAAATGTCATGCTTTGGCTTTACATCATATTTGGGGTTTTGAAGAAGGAAGCTAATGACATACTCAAAACGCAATAAAATTGTGTTTTGAGTCGGTTAGAGATCGGGTTAACTGCTATATACGAACGTTTCGTGTGCAAAGCTATCAGCAAGCAAATGCTTCATCCCTGTCTCCAAAAAAACGATTACAACTTTCCTTACCTAGTTTTGGAGAAAATACGTATGAGGCGACGCATATATTTCACTGCATTTTCCTCATCGAATTAACACAAAAAAATACCTCCAGCTTATCTTTAGATAACACGACATTATCTCAGATCATGAACGTTGTCCAGAAAAACTTGTTATAATTCCTTCTACTTATACTTAAAAATAACTTTTTTATCTTGTGCATTATAAAAGAAGCCCACTTAAAAGCACTAGTGTTTCTGTATGCTTTCGAGGAATCAGTCGACTCCCATCTGCTTTCGTCTTTTTGCGATGTTTCAAACTTGCACATATCTCTATTCAAGTATGTACTTTCCACGATGGGTGTAAGCAAGGAATCGATCAGCAAATTTTTAGTAGCAAATCGATTTCACGTAAAATTACGCATCCTCAGTCCTTAATCGTCCTGCGCCAAACTCCCATCGATTTGCTTTGGTGGAACTTTGATAAAACGATTTTAATTGAAATTCCCTTTGCAACATATTTCTTTCCTCTCCACCACCTTTACAAGGAACAACATATTGACCAACGTGTTGTGTCACACCACGACTATAAATGAGAGACGAGCAAAGATGTTCACAATCATATTCGAAAATGTTTCGCAATCATTCTAATGAAACTTTCCTGGCGCTACAGTGTCGTTTAGCAACCATTTGAACATTCTCGGGAAATCAATGTGCTCATTACCTTTTGAAAAGCATTTGCTTCATTTTTAATGGACGCAGCAAAGCTCTCCGAGGTTAATCATCTGTCTGTCATAGGCTGACCGACGTTACAGTGAGTAATTTGTTGAGAGTTGTCCGGTGATACAGTGCACTATAACAACAACACTTCATGTGAAACGGAGCGTGATCACTAATATTCCAGCAAATAGCGATGAACACCCACGCTTCTATATTTATATTCATTCCAAACCACTTTGTGTTGCTGCCTGCTTACTTCATAACAACGACTTTCATCCAACTTAAACCATCATTTTGAGAACCAGTTCACGTACTAGATAACTGTTGCTTACTTGTTGAACACAATGTGGTTAATCTTTTGTGGCTACAGCTAAACCTGGGACTATTTGATTCCACGATTTTCACAATACCTTTGCAACTGCTTTTAGCACTTGTTAGTTAATAAAATGGTACCATTAAACAAGGCAGAAACCAAGCGTTTAGATTTGGAAATGACTGACCTAACTAATTCAAGAGAGAGTGTTTTCCTTTCCTAAAAGTTGCATTAATCAGTTTTTGATTTACACTACCTATTCATGGTGGGCATGATTACCGACCTAAGGGAAGACAGAAAAAACAACATACTTTAACGTAACTCAGATCATGTTTTTCTTCAAGCTGATATAGGATGTGGTTTCAGATGTATACGAATTTCAGTAAAGTAACATCATGGTTTTAGATTTCGATTTGACAAACCTGCTTATTAAGCCCAACTCTATAGCTGCTATTCAAGAGTACGAGAGTTTGCCTCACATTGGACAAAATTCACTTAAAAGCACTACTGTTTCTGTATGCTTTCGGGGAATCATTCAACTGCCATCTGCTTTCATCTTTTTGCGATGATTCAAACTTGCACATATCTTTATTCAAGAATGTATTTTCACGATGGGTGTAAGCAAGGAATCGATCAGCAAATTTTTAATCGGAAATCGATTTCACTGTATAATTACGCATCCTCAGTTCTGAAAATTGCAAGCAAAGCTTACGGGTGAAAAGTTGAAAGGCTGAAGTAACAACCGAGAAAAAAACAAACTCAAGACTACAATCAAAGTTTCGTAACACAAGCTCAGAAATCATAGCAGCTTAACAAACGGACTGACGTCAAGAATACTAGTGGCGACAAAAAGAAACTGTGACTAATGAAATAAGTGTTTCCTCAAAAGTTAAAAAGACGTTTACTCAAATAAATAAATGACTGAAACCTCTAATTTGTTGACGCTAACATTTTTCAGCCATTTGCGTCAACTAGTTAGATCAGTGCTTCTCAAAGTGTGCGGAATCGCCCCTTTGGGGGCGATTTTGAATGGCAAGTGGGCGAAAAAGCAAAGGGGGCGACAGGGGGGCGAAACAAAATGAAAGGGGCGAAAATGCTCAACCACTAATCGATCACTGAGTTAACTTCAGTAGCCTAATGTTATGACTTGTTAGTTTCTAGCAAATTTTGTTTTGCTATGTTATAATCGTTTGATGTTGTTGCTACAGCAATTTATCTGTTAAATGTTTACTCTGGATCGTCTATGTGCGCGGTTATAGTGTGGATTATTCAGGGCTTCGAAGCCGTCATCAAAATGACACAGCTCCGACTCCGCCTCCGGAGCTGTTGGCTTTCATGAGTGTAGCTCTGGCTCCGGAGCTCTCTTTTTTCCTGGCTCCGGCTCCAGATCCAGCTTCTGGTGGTTTTCACACATTAATATTTTGTTCACTTGGTGTGCCTCAATTGAATAGAAAATGTATTAAATCAAGTGCACAAAGCTAAGAGAATACACCGAACCGTTTTGAGTAATTTAATCTGATAGTTGTTTTACAAGCAGCGCTGTTGCCATGAGGAAATCAGCGAAAAAACAACAATCACAATTTCAGACGATTCAGAGAACAGTTACTAACAGAAACGTAAGTAAAGATAACGGCAATATAAACAATTTCTGGAAAAGCAATTGCTGGTTTTGCCGTCAATGCCTGAGACCTTTTGATATTTCTTACGACCAGAATAAAAAAATGGCTGTTTGGAAAACTACATTTGTGTCAGAGCATTTAAAAGCAGTCCAGTCCTAACTGACCAAGTGTTTTCCACACGTTGCATTCTTTGCCTGTTGCAGCCTTGGCGATTCCACCTAACAGCGTTGCCCGGGCAAACCATGCAAAGAGCGCAAAACACATAGTCGACTCTCATGTGTTCTTTCTAACGTGCACATTTGCATTAACACAGATGCGAAGATGGGCTTAAAAGCCCATTGTTCAAAGATAGAATGAGAAGACATAGGCATAGCCAGGGGAGGGCAAAGGGGCCATGCCCCTTCCCAAATGTTTAAAAAATATAGTCATTTTGTGCTTTGACAGGCGTTTTTCTGAACAAAATAGTGTTATTTGCCTAAAATCAAACATTTTGGACCCTCAAATTTTTGGGCTGGCTACGCCACTGCAAGAGGAAATTCACATTTGACTTATTAAAAACAGTTGAAAACTTCTAATTTTTTATTCTTTTGCACTGAAAATAAGCTGTAATGAATCGCAAGTAACGAACAATTTAACACGCAGAGCTTAGAAGAATATAAGACTGATGGTTACCGTGCTGAAAACAAATTTTTTCCCCAGATGACAACTTTAAGAAAAGCCGACATTTGTTTACACTGATTTTTATACCCTCCTGATAATGCACTGCTACACAAAGCAATGCTAGTTTGCTACCAATTATTTATAACTTTCGTGTTACGCTGCTGCTTGCAAACGCAATGTTCCCCAATGAACTTTGACAATAATCTGGGAAACCTTGCTAGTAAGGCTAATGGTTTCTAACAAAAAGTTCCTATTTTACAATGGTGTGCTGTGCGTTCACGCTTAAATCTGCAATGATATCATATTTTAATCACTCCCTGCTAACAGCACGGCTACACACCTACAAAAACGTTGGATATTTTAGTATATACCTGTTCATTATAGCTCAGTTCTTTTTAGACCGCTACACAACTGCAGACCCGGTTTGATCATCCTGACTAGAAAGTAAGATGCTGTGGTAGTTACGTCTTTTTTTTACTTCTAAAGCGTGGTTCACAACCCTTTCGCTGAAGGGAGTCAAATCCAATTACAATTTTGTTAGAAGCCGCACTAAAAAAATTTTTAAACAAGTCAATTGACACGTTGTGCTTTATTGCACTAACGAAGCCTGTTACACAAAATATTAGAGGTGTTACTGAAAGACACTGCCTAACGATAGGAATCCTTTCCCAGTAAAGAATCAGACACCAAGCTCTTACATAGTATATATTTTGCCTACGAAGTAGGCGTGATTAGGTCTTAATCAATTAGAAACTGTTGCAGAAAGATTGCAAAGAGTCGCACAAAGGATGCTTGGAGCTGCATGCGGCTCTCAGAACAGTGTTGGAGAACCATTGTTAAACCAATAACACCACGCCTGCCAGCTACGATGACACAGCCTTAGCGATTTTATTAAGCCAAAGAAACATCAAAGGCTTCAATGCTACGCTGCGTTGTCCCAATTGGCGGAGTAAGGTGTTGTACAATTTATTTGTTAGGTTATAACTCCTTGAGCTAATGAGGCACACTTTATGCATTTTTACCAGAAAGAGGCAAACAGTGTTGCCACTTCTGATGTTTTAGCATCGGATCTGATATTTTCAGAAAATTTTCTGATGTCTTATGTTTTGTCAACAAATCTGATGTTGACAGGGCTGTTGTTTTTGTTTTTCACATTTCCTCGCCTTTGAAGATCAGGAAAAGTTAGATTCATAATATCTAAGTTTCTTTCATCAATCTCACAACCTCATGTGTGTTTGGTTATCGTTCCAAACTAAGAAGCTCCCTTCTTTGTGTTGGGAGTAAAATGCTTCGTTACGCAAGATTGACTTCTCCATTTATTGATGACATTTCGCCCTATTTCAGATTCAACGAGGTTTATTGCGCGTTGTTAGGTATTGTCAGTGCCGTATCAGCCCAACTCTGCCCCCTCCAAAATGCTTACAGGGGCCCCCTAATGGTTATTTATAAAAAAAGTTATGTTATGCTCCATCTAAAGGCCGAATGGCCTTCAAAAAAATATCCTAATTGCAGACACAATTTTGGCAGAACCAGGACCGTAGCCAGGTTTCAAGGTTTGGGGGTGTGGTGAATGTACGATTACCTTGTCCTTGCCACGTAGTGGCGCCTGCAATCTTGCAATCCTTAATTGTGCCCATGTGTTCGCCCCGCGGCTGTTGCGTTGTGCTTGCGGTCTCGGAATGCAATACTGCCAAGTGTTCTTTTAGTGCAGTTTGCCCGCCCTGGGAAGCATTTGATCAGTTACGCTGTTGTGTTTGTGTCAGAGTTTCATTGCTCGCTTGTTCAACTCCAGGATTGAGCGGTGTCCTTAGTGAATTAAAGCCTGGCTTTCTGCAGCTAGTGTTTAGTAGAATTCGCAGGCGAGTGCACGACAATTTAATTCACTAAAGGATGGATAAGCTGCTCAAGCCTAAAGATTTGGACGTGTTGCCAACCGATTCCAATGCAGCTTCGGTTTTCAAATATTGGATAGCTACATTCGAATCCTTCTTAAAAGCTGTAGAAACTGGACAGGCGGCGATTGACCCTAGCGTCGAGGTAAACCGGCGAGAGCTTCTTGTTAACTTTCTCACACCTTCTGCGTACCAATATATAGAAGACTGCGAAACGTATGAAACTGCGGTAGCAGAGTTGAAACGAGTATACGTCAACACTAAGAATAATGTGTTTGCACGCCATCTGCTAGCTACCCGAAGACAGCTTCCTGGTGAATCCCTGAAACAATTTCTTCAAGTTCTGAAAACCCTTTCGAAAGACTGCTCCTTCAGAGCCGTTACCGCTGAGCAGTACCGTTGGGAGCTAGTACGCGACGCGTTTCTCAACGGACTGGCTTCTGCTGCTGTGCGACAAAGACTTCTGGAGAGTGACGATCTTTCGCTCGAAGCTGCTCTCGAGCAGGCCAACTCTTTGGAGAGGGCACAACAGCAGTCATCCTCTTATTCGATAAATGTTGCAGCTTCTAGTGTACTACATCGTCAGAGATCTGCGGTCAGTCTAGCTGGAGCTGACGTCGGGAGTGCGTATGATCCTGTGTCTGACCCTCTACCACATGGTTTAGCTGCGGCAGTGGAAAACAAAAGATGCTACTTGTGCGGAAGGCCATATCACAAACGTTCGCGATGCCCTGCTCGGGATGTAACATGTCATACATGCCAAAAGAAAGGTCATTATGCAAGAGTTTGCATGTCTAAGGATAAACCTCTATCG
>Ga0210059_1004171_pt1 | contig 23289 bp, 10 predicted proteins | sample Ectturendosymbi2_FD_188042 | JGI IMG/M metagenome (GOLD analysis project Ga0210059, IMG submission 188042) | Ecteinascidia turbinata endosymbiont from Florida, USA - Sample 2 (SPAdes) (version 2) | ecosystem: Host-associated > Tunicates > Ascidians > Unclassified | place: Key West, Florida...
ACAAGGTCATATACTGCTCGGTAGATGGCGCTGGCGAGGAGTTTTTGGAAAGAACCATTGAAAGAATGGAGCTCGGACACGGGAAGAACGAAGAAGAGTTCGATCATCGCTTTGACCGCAGTGATGGACACAGGTGAGCATGGGAGTTCGCAGTGCCCGTTTACCCCCCTGTGGAGTGTGAACAATGCGCCTAGGACATTTGCCCCCCCTGGAAATTGAGACTAAGAACCAAAAATTTGTAGAAAACCTGAAGATAGGATCCTAATTCCGATGAATTTATTTCATTCATGCATTGACAGTGTATTTGGCGGATTGGCACTCACACTGCGCAAGAGTCATGTTCACTGTTCTGGTTTCACGTAGTAGTGAGCTTGGACTTAACTCGTGTCCGCGGTCCTATCTTTTTCCTGCAAAGGCAGGTCGCGAAACTGGCAAGCGGATTGTTTTATCGTTGGTCTTTATTGCGTAACAATAACGTGGGAATAAATCCTCAAAGTTTCACTTCAAATAATGGTGCACTAATAGGCGTTTTCCGCGCGCGACTGTTGAACGCAGGCATCTTGGCAGGTAATGCAGCGAGACAGTGACTGCTGGTAGCGGAAAAGCACATAATTTCATACTGTGTTGAAAAGCATCTGTAGCAATGCTTCCACATGTTTGAAAAATCCACTGGTATCGTGAGACTGTGAGTGTGAATAATGCGCCTGACCTGAGTGAATAACTCATGCAGGCTTCTTTCCGCCAGTGGCGTAACTACAGAGGTTTGAACTGGGGGGCAAACTTAACTGAAAGGGACCAGCTAGCCAACACTCAGAAAAAAACTTGAAAAATGGTGGTGAATCCGGATGTGGATGGCTATACTAAAACCCTACATCACCGGAAAATACTCAGAAAAAAGCGAAAAACAACAACCTACTGTAAACCAAAAAAATACCAAAATCGAAATATAAGATAAGTGGGGATCCAGTTTCTTACATGTAGCTTGCCGGGGGGGGGGGGGCGATTCGCTACCCTGGCCCCCCCTGTCAGTTACGCCACTGCTTTCCACACAGTGTAAAACTACGTGTCGTGTTAGAAAACGTTTTAATCGACTTCTGAGCGCAAAGCTACATTTGCTGTGGCGACCTTTCATGGTTCATTGCTCAATGTTTTTTAAAGCCTACATGGTATTCGAACTTTAGTAAGCTGTCCGATAGTCGTGCCAACATATACCGGTCTACTTGTCCGGTTTATGTATGATGAGCGTTCCAGGTGAAAAATCAGTAAAGACAAGCAAGGTTTTATTAAAAAGGGCGATTGATCGCTTTGCACGAGATCCCAGATGTTTGCAGCTCTTGTCTTGCTATGTAAAATAGAGTCATAATTTGTGGTTTCGTTAAAGACTATGGCAATACTTCTGTGAAAGTACCGTGTTTTGAAAATCTGCAGATGACCTATTGTGAAAATGATCGTAATATGTACCTGGCTATGGCTTCCAACGAAGCGCATTTTTTGTGACTATCGTCGTAACGTGGGTCATTTTCTTTGTGGTGTAGTCGTGTAGAAACGGTAAAGCGTTTCGTGAACCTACATTTGCATTGCATCGTCAGCAACCTGACAATGTTGACGTAGCCTCCCGTGGAAAAAATTTCTGCAAACGCCCGTGGAGGTGGTGAGCTTGTTTGAAGCATATCGCAAGCGGCAAAAATATCATGACAATGCAAAAAAAGTATTTTTCTGTGTTTAGCCCCTCAGTGCACTCAGTCTTGATCAAAGAAGGATTGCAAGGCCTGTTTCCCCGTAAATGACCATTTTTGGCCATTGGCTAGTTTCCCAACCGGGCAGCGGAGCTACACAGATGTTGTGAAAGTCGCCTGCGTTCCCAATAAGTGAACATTTTAATCAACTGGACGGCTTTCAAATGGACAGCGGACCGAGTGAATGCTGTGATGATTGTACTTTATGAAATTGGTGACAATCGCATCGACGGGGGCATCAGCAGTAATGGCACATACACAATTTTCTTTCCCCATCTTTTTTGAAAAAATTCTTTACTCGTTCCTGATAATCTCGCAAAAAAACGTTCTTTTACTATTGAGAGAAAATCGCGACAGCACTATTAACTGAGATAGCCATGGGCGAGCTATTGTAGGTTGGAACACTGGCGCAGTGAACCGGTGTGAAAATGTTTTCGACTTGAACGCTGCTTTATTTGAATCATTGTTGGCTTGTATGTCTTTCATCAGGACTTGTGTGTGAATCTAATGGGCCACCTCAGCGCTGTATCTGTTGACAGGTGGACAAAAATCAACGTGTAGTGAACTTGCGCATCAACCAAGAAAATTTATTGAATTTATGCTCGAAACTATGGTTTCAATCTAAACAGCTGTCTTTTTTTTGTTCGAGAAGAAATATCAGCATGTTGGTAAATCACACCACTTTTCCAGCCTTGAAAATGAACGTCGTTTTAGAGTTTTTGCAATTTATATTCCAATCTTTATGCTTGCTTCCGTGGAGAAACCGAGTTGACTCTTCTGCAAGACTGACTCGTTGAATAACAACAATGAAAATGTGGAATTTAATAATGATTCGTGACGATGCTTCGGTTCTGACGAGTGCTATTCAGCAAACTATACTTTCATTAAAATGGATCGACTGCAAGTTGGCTGTTGACGTAAACAAAACCAAAATAACTTTTTTTCAGAACACTGTGGGACTACCGGGAGGCGTCGGCAATCTATCGACTAAATAACTATTATAAGTTTCTCTTCGTGCGCGACCCCGTGCGGCGAGTGGTCGACACTTTTCGTAAGAACTTTGCGTCTCAAGGTGGCGCTGAAGCAAAGCCTGCATTCGACGAAAGCGGAGGTTTATCTGCTGGAAATGCAACAGAGAAGCTGAACGAGTTCGCAGAGGAATTTTTAGGTGAACAATCGAATGCAGCGGGCGCTCAACCACACTTGGAATCTTACGCCAAGCTGTGCAGCCCGTGTCATTTGCGATATGACTTCATCGGAAGGGTTGAGACAATGTCCGATGACGTCAAATATCTTTTCATGAAGACTGACGTCAGAAACATCGAATATGAAATTAAAGAAGACTCCGCGCGAAGAGAAAAAGTTGTTGAGGATTTGCGCGAAAAGCTTTCGACGAAGAATTTTAAATCGATTGTTGAAAAGCTGAGCTTGGACTTTTCACTGTTTGGTTACCGACAACCCTGATTGGTTTAAAGACTTCAAAGTTTGCAGTTTTCTTTTTGTCAGAACACAGGTTTTTGCTTCCGACAAGTTACAGTTCTGCGCTGCATAATTTGGTGTGGAACTGTACATTCCTGCCACTCACAAGCGTTTTGCCGGTCAACACATGCTGTTAGGTCATGCTTAATTCGTATTGTCGCTCCAGCAGATTGGCTTTTTGTGAGAAAATCGTTGCTACGAGAACAAAACGGAAACTAGGAAATATTTTCAGTTTCGTGGGATGATATTTCTCAAACTGATTAACTAATTAGCGCATGCGATTATGTGTTTGTTCGGGAATCATACTCTCATTGTCTGCGTGAATGATTTCAAAGCGAATAACACTGTTTGGCGGGAACGCGTTAGACAATGAAACAGGTGGATACGATGTTTGGCAGAAACACTACAGTCCGTTTTGGGCGTTATTCAGTCCCGTATGTTTCTCAAGTAACATTTCTGTATTGTGTTGCGGAAGCCTTCGTATCCTCACTTACCCCTTGTTTGTATGTTCATTATTTTTGTTGTTTTTTGTAACTGCAATCTATCAAATTCAAGCCTTTCGAAATATTGGAAAAACCGTTCTTTTTTGAATTGATAATAATACAGCATGTCAACTACCCAATTTCCCCAAATGTTTAAGGTTTCCCTGTGAAGTTTCTATTTTGATTTTATTTCACGGCGATCGTTAAAAAATCGTAGTTTGATAAAATTCGCAAAAAATATTTGAGTTTACCAAGCTTGCCTGCTGTGATTTGATTATATAATGGGTTGGTAGCAGCACTGATGAGTTCTTTGCCATTGTTGTTGAGAAACAGTTTTAATAAAAAACAAAATTGAACGAGATCCTGTTTGTGTAAGGACTACTACAGTTTGGTGAGGCGAACGTTTGTTTAAAGAAAAATGTCTGTCTCTTTATTCTGGAAAAACGTGTGATTAAGATTCAGATCAAAACCCACGGATTGCTCAAACATAAGAATATGTTAACCCTCATGGTCAGTCCTTTTCTAAATGCATTGAGATCAAGCGATCGCTTTTCCAGAATGCGTGATGTTAACTGATTAATCGACTGTCTTCTTAAAACACTTCTGCTACTTCATCCCATTACGAACATAAGCTTTGCTGAGGATTTTTCGCCAAATCCTGGTGAAGCTGTGAAAAACGACAACCACCAGTGTTTGTCGTGGTAACAGGGCCGGATTAACCATTGGGCAGACCGCGCAAATGCCCGGGACCTCGCGCCTTTGGGGGCCTCGCGCTTGGATATCAAAACACTCCTTTACTGGTTTTTCATATTTTTAGGCTGTTCACCACGCATCAAAATTGTAGAGCTTTTTGATTACTGCGTTTGGTGTAGAGGTCAGCGAAACTGATAACTTTGGCATTGATCGCTTTTGAGTGGCTTAAAAGAATTAACCAAACAGCACCACGCTTTATGACCCAAGAATTAGATCGAACTCAGTGCATCCCGTGGGCGTCCGCAGAAATTTTTCCATGGGGAGCAAGGTCCAAAATTTGCTTATCCTTTACAGGTTGCTGACGATGCAATGCAAAGAGACGTTCACAAAACGCTTTACCCTTTCTACCCATTAGCGTGTGCTGGTTGAACCTCAATTCTCAATAGTTTGTCTGAAATATTTTTTACACTTCGGCTAGCAGAAATGCTTTCTTTTCATAAATTACCATAATATCCATTTTTCGGGCACTTTCTACAAATAAGACATAATTTACGAATAATCAAGATCCAGAAAAACACGAGCGGTGAAAAGACACTGTCACAACAACTGTTTCAAACAATGAGAAGTAGAAATATATGTTGACAGGACTATCGGACGACTTATAAAGTTAGAACACCACGCAGGCTTTAAAAACTGCATGAGCAGATGAATTACGAAGATTCGCGGCAGCAAATATGACTTTGCACTTAGTGCTCATTAAGAAGTCAGCACTAAACCTTAACGATGAAGACGTGTTCCCACAAGTCTGCATAGACGTGTTCTAACAGTAAGCTACGTATTTTTACACTACGTGAAAAGAAGCCTGCATAAGAGTCGTTTGATTAAGCTATTCACTCGGGCACGGTCGATAACCACAGTCTCACACTAACAATGGATCTTTCAAACTTGTGGAAGCACTGCTACAGATTTACTCATGCTTCTTTTCACACAGTATATAACTTTACGTGGCTTACCGCTATCAGCAGTGTCACTGTCTCGCTGCATTACCTGCCAAGATGTCTGTGTTCAACAGTCACACGCAGGGCTCCCATTCAATGATTTCAAATAAACCCAGATTGCACACCAACATAAGCCCGTATTGTCGTACAATAAAAACAGGGCCGTCGACAGCGGCAGGGGGGGGGTGGGGCAGTGATGCCCTGCCTCCCCATTTAACATCTGTCCCCCCATTTCATGTTTGGATTTCTGCTGCCAACAAAAACATGAGTGTGGTTATTTGATTTGAAACGATTTAATCGAATGCTGACTTGATTATAGCCCCTCCTTCAAATTTTCTTCTGCAACGAAAACATAAACGTTTGGAAGACTTTTTTACTGCTCAAGACGTTTTTCATAATGCTAATAACCTGGCCTGTAACCAGGGGGGCGCAGGGGGGGGTGAAACCCCCACAAGAAAATTTTTTGACCCCCTGGAAAAATGTGTTGGACATTATTTGAAACTATTGGACATAGTTTAAAAAATTGGAGCCCCTCTTGGAAAACTCTTCGCCCCTCCTTGTGTCCCAAGCTGGTTACGGACCTGCTGGTAACATTCTCCGTTGATGATATCTCTCACTAATTGTAGGAGTACATTTGTTATTAAACTTGGAAATTTTGTGGAATCTTGAACTGTAGCGTGATTTAAAATCCCACAAAAATATATTCCTCATGCCTTCTTCCCCTAATTGAAGTTTGTTTTTTAATTTGTATGCATAGAGAAACATCGAAATTTAAAGAATCAGTCCTAACCCTTGATTCACCAGTTACTTCAATTGGCATTACAAACAATAAAATTATATGTAGGCTATATAACCCAGAAAATGATCTTATATGAGGATATGAAACTAGTGATTACTTCAAAATGAAATCGACTGAACACGTTCGGCTTCATCCGATATGCGTACTTTCTCACCTGATGTGCGCATGCAAACACTGTAGTATAAAGTTATCTTTATATTATTGAACACATTGAAGTTGCTGATGAGTTTATCACTTCAAAAAGCCCAGATTTAACGCGATTTTTCATAATTAATCCTATAGCCACCCATGTCGAGTAAAAAAAGCAGATCTGGGTGGAAAAAAAACGCAGTGGGGGCCCTACATGGTCACACGAGGAAAACGCCCACTACCGTGACTTGAAGTGAAGGTTTGAGGATATGTTTCCGTGTTATTCTTACGCAAGAAACACCCGCAGTAGAACAATCCGCTAGCTAGTTTCGCAACCTTCCTCTGCAGTCAAATGAGGGGACTGTAACGAACTGCAATCTCATCATTGCATGTTTGAACAAATGAAGTTAGTTAACCACATGCAAACCACCGTACATTATCACGCCAATTGTCTCTGAAGTGTAGGCTGCCAAATCGTATCAGTTTGGACGTTTTTTACCGGTGTTTTTGCTAAGTTGAAACGAGGGTATGTGAAATGCTGCTCAGTTATGCTAAGCGTTTAGGGGACTCGCGCTCATTTAATCCGGTCCTGCTTGGTGCGGCAGAATGCAAACTTGTCTTGCAAATATTATTTTTGACGATTTTATCAAATAAATGTTACGAAGCATTTTCACAATGTTGCCAATACAGTAATAGTGTTACGTTTCCAAAAATAGCATCGCGTCATGCTTTTCCGCGTTGATATGAAAAAAGGTTTTTGATAGCTATGTTATCGTTACGCAACAAGATTGCACCTTGCGTTGCAACTAATTCACTGGTTCAGCTCTATAGGGCATCAGGTCTAATCAAGGAAACGTAGTGTTGGAACACTGGAGTTGCCAAACATTGAACAAGTTTTCAAGTGGAGCCCATACGTTGGGTGTCGAATGACCGAGGTAGGAGCCTCCAAGCATTTGCTTTCTTTCTTGTAAAATAGTGTCTCCCAAACGTTTTCTGATCACGCACCATTTGTGGGTCCCGTACTGTCACCACGTACCACCTTGTTCCAGGAAAACTCAACCTATCAAATGTCATTTAATCAAAAGTTTAGAGCATCAGACTTGACACAAATGCGATATAAACAAAATGGCTGTGAGAAATTATAATGGCCATTTTAAATAACCAACAAAGGAAGTACACAGAAGTTCAGGAATTTATTAACAGAACCCGCTAAGTAAAAACTAGCTGTGAATACATTTTCTGTGAGGAAATAACATAAAGTATAGACCTAATCGCGTAACACTAGTGGTATGTGTATACCAGAGATGAGGAAGCACTGTCATAAACCTACAAAAATATATGTCACGACACGTTGACAGCGTGTCACTGTATCCACACTTACAGTGAACCAAGTATCATCGGTGTAGGAGCAGGCAAATTTTTGGGGATGCGAAGTATTTTTGACCGAATTTCCCCAAACGTGCCCGAAAAGCTTTTGTGCGACTTTGCCTACAAATTTTCTCCCACAAAGAACATGTGGACCTGGTTTTGGTGTGGCCTCCAAAAAAGGTCTTAACTGTGTTTTTCTGCAAACGTTGGGCGCCATTTTTTTAAGTCAAACAAGGTTGTGCACCATTTTTGCCCGGATTTTCTAGGATTTTACCCAGATTTTCAGAGGTTTTGCCCAAATTTTCAAGGATTTTGCACAACTTTTTAACAAATTAAAACTTTTGGGGGTGTGCTTGTACCCCCTGCACCCTCGTCTCCTACACCACTGCCAAGTATCATCATCAAAGTTAAGCGAACGCCGTTTTCCAAACGAAGCAAAGCTGTCGACCAAATTCGTCGTATGCCAAACCTGAGCAAGCCGCTACCAGCAAATGCAAGCGTGATGAACCTCGTGCGTTAAAACAAATTCATGCGTCGAAAGAAAATGGGAATATCTGCACTAGCCAGAAAATTAAGAAAAAAGTTTCCACAGGATGAATTAGCGTGAATTTCGGGAATTAGCGTTTCCAAGGCGTGAATTTCGTGAAATTGAGGGACGTTTTCCAGTCGTGTGCGAGAAGATATACGTTCGACATGTGAGATTAGAAAATAGAAGTCAGACGACGTCATGTGTTTGTTTTAAGAATCTTACAGAAGAATCGATCTACATTTTGCGAAAGATTCACCGCTTTTAGGCAGACCCGAGAAATGTTTAAAGAAATTTCGTAAAATATATTTTGGTTTGAAATGTTTCGAGTAAAATGCACAGCAGCTGATCAATGGAGAATGTGTTTCAGGTGCTTTCGGGTCCTGTGTTTTAAATCTTACGTTGTATGAACCTAAAAAGTCTTAACGATTTAAAAGTATACGATGCCACTGTGTCACCAAAAAATAGCTCGAAATCTGACAATTCATACTTGAATTAAATGCCCCTTGTTTGATGACATTTTTGTTACTTTTTCTAAAGGATAAACCGCACCATCTACGCTATTCACAATAAAGTGACAACCATCCAATGAGTTTTTATTACATGTCAGGCTGATGCACAACGTGAAAAAATAATGAAGTACATTAATTGTACGTAACACCAAAGATTGAACTGTTCAAAACTAAAGCTTGTAGCAGTGAAGTTGTATTCTAAGAAACCTTTTCTTACTTTATGCCAAAGCTCAAACCTTGTTATTTTTCACATGAATCTTTTTGACATAAATAAAATATCTCAAACATTCCACTCGCATCTTTGTCTCGTTTTAAGCAATGTTTTGATTCCAGACTGAATCGATAATTGTCGTCTCTCTGCATCCTCCCAACAACAATTTTTCCGAAACGAAGGAAGTTACATTCGCAACTTAAAGAATCTCATAAAAATTCCATAGCGCAAAAGGGACCATTGTCTTGTAGACTTGTTGTTTCTCTGCAACAAGACATCGATTGTCCTCCAGTATTATGATTTCATTATTTCGAATTGTTTTCCGCTCCTTTCGTGTTTTTGAAGTTTCAACCTGAAAAGTTGCGTTTTTGGTCGCGGTTGAACAGTCAGCAAGAAAAGCAAAAACAAAACTTGTGTTGAAAATGAATAATTCTGGCAGCAACTATGAACGCAAAAAGTTGTAAACCAATCGTCTTGCGATAGTATTGCGCACAATAATACTTCCATAGCACTGTAATCCATGTCAGAAGGAATCATGTATCTCAACGATTAAAAATTGGTACTGTTCAGTGTATAAGAATGTTTGAAAAAGGAAAGCGTTGTGCTCTGCCGCGAAAGTACCGGAAACGTGGTTGGTATTTTTTCTGGAAACAGTTTTTCGGTCTTGGCCTCCATTGGCTCTTTCGTTTGATTAGTAATGCCTTTTTATTTTGTCGTTATAACGTTTATTTTTATCATTCCCATCATATACACCTGGCACATTTTTCTTAAACATTTTGGTTATTCACCAAGAGCGTTAAAACAGATCCAATTTATACTGAATTGTTGATAGTGACCAACATCTCAGGGTCATTCAAACCGCAGATCGCTCACTGTTTAGATGCTTTTGTCCACAATTCCTCAACCGGGACCCGAAGTCCCCCAAAGGGCTCACGAGGCCTTCTGGTGCATCAAGAGCAAATGCCTTTACTGGGAGGCTATTAATGTTTTTATTTGATTTGATTTGTTTATTCACTTGACTAGTGTGGCGAACAAAAATCAATATAGCAAAACGATTTACACCTTTTTATTGAAGGACAGAGAACACACGTGTGCTGGGTCTCGGTAGAGGGGCAAGGACCATGAAATGCGGCGAACCACTGCTCTGGTCTTCTTTGATCCAACAAAGTAAACCATAAGGTCAAGTCTAATAAGCGTGTGTTAACCACAACAAATTATATTTGCTCATAGTTGGTAAGACTGAGGTGAAGTTGTCCGTTCCATGAAACGGAAATGGGTTCTTAAGGTTCTTTTGTAATCAATCAAGCGCGTCGTAGCACTGAATGCGAAATATTTCCAGTGGTTGGGATCAGCAAAGTGGTTTAGGTATCAGCTGCTCCCAAACCTATTTACTTTCAAACAGCAGAACAAAAGCGTCATAACTACGAAACACAGCTATTGCTCCAGTGGTGCCGGCGGGTCGTCAAAATGAATCAAGCAGACGTTTCGCGGCTGAAGTTCTGAAACCAACTTATTCCGTCATAGCAGATTGGAAAAAGATTGTTCTTTAATTCTGTGGCCCACTTGCACTGCGAAAGGTGGGTTGTTACCCGTCTTTTTATGGTTGATACGCAGCAAATGCGCCATTGCCTTATTTTCAAAGGAAACGCGTTAGCATCAGTGAGCTGAAGCGGGTCATAGGTATTATCAACTAGGTGAGCGCTTGTGAAAAGGTCATTGTCTTGTGAAAGTTTGACGATTGAATGTGAGAAAAGGCTAATCCTGGCTGGCTTAAGGTGAATGGAGTATAAATTATGAGTTATTTCCCAATTGAAGGTTTGCAACACGTGAAAAGTTGAAAACCCACTTGTTTATTTGTTACAGACTTGACGTTTCGAGGACTCACGGAAACCACGTGGAAGCTTGGCTAACAAAAATTCCAATTCTGTTAGCAAAAGCTTACACGTTGTTCATCAAGGTAGTGATGACCACTTTCGCCACACTTTTTAAGCTGGAGCTAGACAATAAACTTCAATAAGCTGAACTTGCTTTTCAATGGAATTGGAAAGAGTGTAGCATTCCTAGTACATCTGTCAGGCCCTGCGGATACAGTTTTTGTTACAAAAATATTTTCAATAGGAAAATAATGATTTTTCAGCATTAGTACGAATGAAGGGTATTAGGTATTACTACCGAGGCATTTCAAATCGACAAAGTTCATTTCTATAAAATGTATTGCTGTTGCAAGTCACAATTCCGCTTAGTAATGGGTCGTGACATCATTTCTTGCTGCGATAGAACTCAGTCGCAAAACTCGCATTGATCCATCGATGTCTGCGGTTTCTTCTCTGTTAGTTCCAACCTTCGTCTGGAAAGAACAAAACCAGAACAATGTGATAATATCTGGCCGGAATGGGGCAGTCCGGCGACGCCGTTTCGGCGGTTATATTAATCAGTTAAAAATGATCTTTGATGGGGACGTTTCCAACTATACTACAACTTTTATGCTATCTTTTTTATTTACAATCCACATTACGTACAACGTGAAGACCTTATCTCCTATGTTTGGTGATTCATCAGCATTCAAAGGTGCATAATATAAAATCCGCTGTTATCAGTGGTTCTCAACATTTTCGCCGAATGGGCCCAAATCCAGACCTACGATTTTGTCAGAGCCGCAGCAAAAACATTTAGCACAAGTCAGTTGGCATGTTTTGTTTTATTGCAGTACGAAGTCTGTTTCACACACTGTTAGAGATTTTGTTGAAAGACTGCTGAGGGCCGCACAAAGGGTGCTTGGGAGCCGCATGTGGCTTTCAGAACACTGGTTGAGAACCAATGTTGTAGATTTTTGCAACGGATGGCTACTAATTGCTCGATTCGCAATGCCATAAAAATTTTGTTGAAACTGTCAGTCTTTGAGAGTGAGAGTATTGCATTTTCCGGTGTCTGGAAAGTTTTGGGTTTAATTTTGGTTTTACCTGACACGAATGCCACATCAGAGAGGTCTCTTTCAGCACTAAAGTGGGTTAAAAACGTATTTGCGTACAACCAGGGTCTACCACAACGTATAGCTGCTGATTCCCGGGAGGATGGATACACGCATGCTAAATTTTTCTGTAATCAATTTATTTCGAAATCGTAACATGGTAGCTGTCTTTTTAAATAATGATTTCTATACAAACAAGCTTTCGACAAAGGAACCAGAAGCTAGGGGGACGGTATCGGGTTTCGGACCCCCTGGTTAAATTTATCTCAGAAGCCCTGCGTACAACCATGACTAAACGACGATTAAACGATTTGATGATATTACATGTTCACAATAATCACAAAGAACGCGTAGAGCAGCCATGTCCAACCCAAATGGCTTTCTGAGTCAAAATTGATGTCACTATCTTAACCAGGGCCGCACATTGAATGACACATTGATGAGGGCCACACATTAATTGGCTTACTTTGATCTTAGCAAGCTAAACGTAGCTTATGTTAATGTATTGAAATCGTTTGTTCGAATCCTAACTGCAATGGTAAGTAGTAACAGACATGATGAACTGGCACTGAACACCACCTGCGTCAAAAATATCAAATTCATGATAATCAAAATAAGGACAGGATGTCAGTATATAGGACACTTTTACTACAGCGAAAAATTAAACTGGGCCGCACAAAACCTTCGACATGGCCACATGCGGCCCCCGGGCCGCGGGTTGGACATAGCTGCCGTAGACAGACTAGATTTGGACAAAATTGTTGAAAATTATGTTTTTGTTGAAAAGAACACACTGAGAAATCGGGGTTGATTTTTGTTAACGGTTTGAGAATTTTGGTGGCTCGTAGCATGGCCTAAACTTACTGGAAAGCACGTATTTATTTTTGTCTTGTGACTCAATGGCGAAGAGTTAGAGGAACAACTTTATAGTGTACTTTGCAAGCAATGGTTTTTAATTTGCAGAATTCGAGATGTAGAAAAGTGGAGACCAATGTCCCTTCTAATTTTTTGGAACTTCAAAGAAATGGATAACCTTATGGCAATAAACGTTTAGTTCACCGTAGTATTCAAGTGTTCAGTTCAGGTTGGATTTTGAACTTTGTTCCGCAACTGCGCTGTGGCAGAACGTGCTTGCGGGCCTCGCTTACTATGAATGGCTGAAAAAAGTCATTATTTTCTAGGAAGTCAAAAAGAACCGCTTGCTTTGGTAGCAATAGTTCCCGGATCCACGACATCTACTGATTTTGGCCGTACTACTAAAAAAGAGCTAGCGCAAGCTTTGCTTTTGTAATCTCATAAATGCCTTGTGCCAGCAAAAACAAACGTCACAAGCCAAATATCCTTAGAGACGTGGTCACGGTCGCATTAAGCTCTCCCAAAGTACCGGCGGAAGGAAAACTACACTGGCCTCTGGCCCTCAGGATGGCACCCAAAACACTGTCCAAGGAAAGATCTTCTGCAGTCCAACCTTTGAAGTATTTGAAAAACACATTTTTCGTATAAAACGTTTGCGACCAGTAACGTAGTCAGACCAAAATTTTGGGGGGCCAAAATGTGTGGCTTTAGGCGAGCAACAATATTTTTGTTTGGGGCACCGTTTCTCAAAGCACAAAATGATTAGATATGCCAAAAATTGGAGAGGCATGGCCCACTGCCCCCCTGGCCCCTGGCTCCGCCTATCTGCGACCATCATTGCCGAAACGCCTGTCGCCGAACCGTCCTAAATCGATATTTTGTAGCCTTATCTACAGTAGTATCTGTGTATGACGCACAGTAAGCCTTAAAACTTCTGAAAACTCATATTAGAAACAACAAGGGATACGGACGGCGATGTTGGGAGCTGGTGTTGTCAACATTTCAAGGATCACATACACTAGTTGTGGGGTCAAAACAGTTTTTGTAGCAGCTTGGACCAGACCCAATTAAATGACTTGACGTCTTGATGATGTCAAGCCGAACAAATGTGGTATAAAGGCTCTCACACTTTGCTCTTAACGTTTAATGTTTTCTTCATTGTATTCAGACATAGTGCAAACTTCTCAATTCGCGGAACGTGACGCCAGAGCAACGTAACATAAAAGTTATCAGAATAATAGAGCTTTGGCTGCTTGCAGGCCTCCTAACACGTCAAAAAACGTTACTTTCTGCCAAGCTGAGTGGTCATTTCTTAGCTAAATGAAAAATGCTAAGCTTGCCACAAACTTTTGCGTTTCAAGTTACACGTTTTGTGAACCAAGCAGTCGAAGTAAAAGGCCCTGCACAATTTGACGAGTGCAAAAAATTAATTCAAGTGTGACAACCTGCGTGCATTCCTGCTGTGAAACAAAGCGTTAAGCCATGGTTGTGAGCAAAGATATCGCTGATATTACGTACGGCATCCAGTAGGTGACACCACTCAACCATGTATTATCGAAAACGTCGTTCGTTCGCAGACGTATGTTGAGTCAAACGAGTGCCAAAATTTCATGCTGGATCTGCGCAGCAACTGGAAGGCAATTTGAAATGATCAGAAACCCAGTTAGGTAGCATTTTCGCAAATTGTCTCCAGAGCAAGCGATTTTGCTTCGTTTTTAGGCAAGTGTTGTATGCTGAAACAGTTATTTAGCATGTTATCGAAGAATTTTTGTTCGTTTTGTTGAAAATTTACAAGAAGGTAATGCAGATCTGACATTGGAATCCATCAAGTTTTCCCGGTTTCGTAAAGTCTTTCACTGCTGTATCTCGTACCTCCAAAATATGTACACGACAGACAGCAGCCTCAGCATTTTTTGTGTGGCTGTATACGATTAAGACCAGGGCCTATGAGAGGGGGTCCAGCAGGTACATTGTTCCGGGGCTCGATAGCGACGGAGAGGCCCGAGACTGAAGGAATAGTTGAGTGTTTGTTGCTAACAAACTCGGAATAATGTAGCGAAATTAATCCCGGTGATAAAACTGGTTTGGCCTGTATGATTAAGCAATCTAGTGTGATGTATTTAATATGAATTGCTGGCAGTGCATTTTCCTGATATGCTGCATTGATAATTATTAGCAGGTTTCGTTGAACTTGAATGTTTGCCTACTTTGTCGAATTTAAGACATTCACGATTATTGTCCCAGTCTGTCCATTGAACTGAATTTTCCTCTACGTCTTACATTTTCAAACATTTCTCTAATAAAACTCTCTCCAATAAAACAAGAGTTTCAAACTAAGAGATACTTCAACTGAAATTTGAATGGCAACATGCCAGTTCACAACAAATCCAATATAACGACAGTAGCCCTTAAATGGTACGCATATGTGTAGATAACTAAAAGGTTTAAATTTAAGTAACCGCAGTGAAGGCCGCAAGTGCTTATAGTGCACCGCGGCGGTGTGTTGTGCATTATGCTGATTGCTCAGCATTGAGTCTAGCACATTTTTTACATATCATACCCTTTTATTAAACAAGATTACCAGATTTACCCCCAATACACTTAATGGTGATCATTTATTGAAAATACGAAATTAAAAACTCTTACAGTTTAGAATAAGTTATAAAAATTTCAATTGGCTTGAATTTATGGTTCAGTAAATTTACCCCCTTAGATGATAAAATTTATCCCCAGGGGTAAGTTTACCCCAGGTTAAGAAGCACTGGTCTAGCATTTCCAGACAAGTTGATTTTCATAGTGTTATTAGAATTTTGTGAAAAAGAAAGCCAGAAAAGTGCTTACATAATAGTTAAATGATTTTTTTTCTTATTTCTCCCTCAATAATATTTTACTATGAACATTTAAAAGTCATGTTGCAAAAATGGTAATATTGTCACTTTACTTGAATACCCGTGTGTTTTAACATAATGTTGCACATGGTCAATAAACGAGCACTTCTCGTTGCAATTTAACGCACATTAATTAGCCTCAGTTTGTATTCATTTCAAAATAATTTTGCAAGTCTTACGAGCCCCAAATGTTTTTTGTTCCGCCTAAAAGGATTTCTCTTGAAGGCCCAGATCAAGACTTCTAGAAACGAGAGGGGGGAGATATGCGATCAAGGTCTCTCGTTTCTAGGAGGCCTTGATATGCCATATGCTGCGGTGAGCTCAACAAACACAGCAGGCCTTCATTTTAAGTGTACATTTTTTCTCGATGTTTTGTGCAAGAAAGAGGACCACTTGATCCACGGTTGGTCTTCCAGCATGCTTGGTCCATTAGGAGTAGAGGATTAATGATGCGCTTGGCATAGGTGTAGATACATATTTGGAGAACCTTGAAGAGGACGCAAAAAAGATATTAAAAGCAATTTTGTAGGGTCCTCAACGGGGTTATTTGGCATTTCGATTTTAACTACGGAGTTTGAGCATGCCGGGGCAAGGCGAAAAACAATTTCCTGGCCAGGACTTGAAGGCAAGGCCATGTTCGGTGTATAACGTCCGAGAAGGGATGTTCAAATCATCGTGCTCTACAGTCTACATGGCTGGAGGGAAATGAGGGCAACATTGTGTTCCTCTCGAGTGAAACTTCCACAAATTGCCTTGCTCTCAAGTGTTCCGATCTGGGATAAGAGGGTCGAAGTAATGTTATCAGATGTGATCCCTGGTGGAGCTCGAAAAAAGTACAATCGAGTTTCGTGAGCTCCGATTCGAATCATGTCACAATAGGTCTTTCGCTAGCCACGTGAAATAGATTTTTTGATCGCAGATCTTCACATGTTCTGGTACCCCTCTTCTGCGCTAGCTATCCGAAAATTCCAAGTGTTTTTTGAAAGGGCTCATCTGTACGGAAACGGAAATGATTCCAGTCAGCCTGGTGAAATTCTACCGCTTCACCAGGCTGCTGTTAATTGGCATCACTAGCCAGGGATGTGTTAAAAGTGGAGATCGGTGGAAAGACAACAAGAGCTTTTGAAGAACATCTGTCCGGAAACAAATTTTTTAGAGTCGCAAAGGCCAACTCATTGCCGTACGAGACTTTCGCAACAAACTGAACGCTGCTAGCCTCCACGATCTCATGGATACTGACTTCAGCCTAATTCCTAGACCCTATACTGCTTTAAAGCAAAAATCTGGGGATATACACCAGAATCATACCTCATATAGTATGTGCTGCGTGGATGTATTTCAATGTCACAGCAGATTTGTTTTTAGTTTCAGACTTTTACTTAACACACCTAATAAGTATATGATGTTTTTCATGTACCCCTCACGTATTGGACTATTCTGTATTGTCGAACCCAGAGCCGTACCAGCCGCCCTCCATACCTCCCAGTTGGGGAGGCCCACGCTGTCACAGGGTCCCCATAATTCAGTCCCTTTGCCATTTTTTTGCGCGTAGCGCCGTCAAACAAACCTACAACCCACCAAGTTGAAATATCAAACACTAGAAATTAGTGAACTTGTTGTCAATCTGTTTTCTTTTCTGTCCTGTAGTTTGTAGACGGAGCAGAACCTGCCACTATTACCTAAAATAACATCGCCTGAGCCTTTTGGTGCGTTTGCGAGCAGGCTGTGTTTAAGGGGAAGCGATTATCCACTCATCTAATGCTCTGAAGCAGATCGTAAACAAGTTCTCTGCTTTCAAAACCCCCCCCAACAGCAACTGCAATGTGTAGGTGCTCTACGTTCAAAGGGCCCTCAACAGCAATTCCAGTGCTGAAGTATTTTGCTTTCAAAGAGCCCACAACAGAGCCATTGTAATGCTTTAAGTACTCTACATTTGAAGGGGCCCACAACAGCAACTGTAATGCGTTACGTACTCTACTTTTGAAGGGGTCCCCATTAGAAACTGCAATGTGTAAGTACTCTGCTTTCAAAGGAGTCCCCAAAAGCACCTGTAATGTGTAAGTACTTCGCTTGCAAAGGGACCCCCAATAGCGACTATAATTTGTAAATGCCTTGCTTTCAAAGGTGCTCCCAACAACAACTGTAAAACTAGGGAAGTGGGATGCGATGCCAGCTTGCTATCGCTTGGCTTTTATGTGTTGCCAGGTTTGTCTTCCCAACCTTCAGTGTTTCAAAAGTTGTGTATCATGAATACCTATTTGCAATTTGTTATGTCAGTCATGTCGCAGTCTCAGGAACGCATCTTTGGGATGCCCGCACATTGCTTTCCTAGATTTAGGTGGTTGTTTGCAGCAGTTTCCCCAGCGCCTCAGCCCGAGCCAGCAAGCCGCCTCAAAAGTGCGACAAGTGATTTCAGCTTTTTGCGAAGTGATTCGAGGTGTCGGCGGTACGTGAGCATCCTGTCCAACATTACTCCGAGGTATTTGGGTTCAGAGCAAAGCGGCATGGTTTCGTTGTTGGGGTTAACATTTAACTCACGTTTAGCTTCTTTGCTGTTGAGATGGAAGACTGCCGACACTGTTTTCGTAATGCTGAGCTTTAAACGTCCAGGTCTGGAGGTGTTCACCTATAGTCGCCATGTCTTCGCTGACCACTCCTTCCACTGCCTGCCAATCTTCATCACCATGCATGATTGCTACTGTAGATCGTCAGCGTATGCATAGTTTCTGGAGACGGTGATTGGCGAGTCGGGGATGTAGATGTTGAAGAGAAGGGACGCCAGGACGGATTCCTGTGGGAGGGATTCTTGGGGAGTCGTAACCTGCTCCGTTTGTTGTTACCGGTGGTAAGGGTGAAGCTGCGATTACCAACCAGATCCGTGATCAAGCGGACCATGTGTTTGTCAGGGAGCAATTGCAATAACTTGCAGGTGAGGCCGCGATGCCATACAATATCGAAGGCTGCTGTAAGACAAACACAGCTCTGGCCTTCCTTTTAGCTAAAAAGCTAACCTGGATGTCTTGCGTCGGCAAGGTGACTTGATCTACGGTCGACCTCTCGTGTCGAAAGCCTACTTGTTCCTGCATGAGCAATGGATCGATGATTGGTTCGACGCGAGCGTAGATGAGTCTCTCGAGGATCTTGAAGGGGACACACAGAAGAGGTATAGGGAATGCTCTTCTCCAGATCCTGGAAATTTTGAGTTGGGGCATGCAGGAAGTGACGGATCCGCATCACCAGGATTTGAGAGCTGATTCGGCGTGGAGTACAAACTCCGGGAAAATAGAATCCAGACCGGTAGATTTTTCTGGCTTTAGGTGGTTGAGGGCGGCAGCCATCTTCACTGCCCTAAAAGGGCCAGAGATACTCTATCCCTCAAATATTGGGACCTGCCATAGGTTGCACACCTCCTTGCTGACATAGTTCATAGTTCCTGATATGCCTTCTCGATATTTGTTGTGTCTGGCGGTTGCAATCTCTCAACGGATTCATCTGCAAGAAGGCAAACGTGACTCCAACCAACCTTGCGAAAGTTACAACGCTTCACCGGAGCGCTGTAGATAGGAACCTTGAGCCTCTGTGGCGTTATGAGAGATGGTCGGTGTTGTGACCGTGAGAACTTTCCTAGAACACGTCTGTGAGACAGTCGTTATCAGGCCAACAATCGCGAGGCCGGGTCCGGATTTGTGTCGACGTTCCATCGGTGATAGAAGTTGGCTACTCCCTTTGCTTTGTGCTATAACTCTACTTGAAGTGCTGGCAATTGAAGGCATCTCTTATGACATGTAAATGACTGTTGCCTTGGTGATTTGATTTTTTTATGGGTTTGTTCTATACTTCTATTTTGTATGTTGTGCTTTTTTTCATACTTCGTTTGAATTTTTTATTCTTTGGTCTTTTGTAACGGCATCACATGTTGTTCTGCATGTTTTGTTTTTAAATAAAGCTGTATATATTTTTTTTATTACCAAATATGCTGTAGTGTTCCAATGGGCTTAATCTGTTGTGTGATATTTAACTGTACGCCAGTTTCAATATTCTAATATGCTGCATAGTTTTATTTAATAAAATAATCCAATTGACGTTTCATAATTTGTTGGCTTTTAAAACATTTTGATTGTTTACCTTGATAACCCAAATGAAGACAAACTTTACAATTATATTTAAAAATAAAAAACTATTTTCTGTTTATAGTGTTAGTGTAAAGTCGTGGTTTGGATCTCCTGCCTGAGGTTAACAGTTTGTAGTTTGAGTTTTATCTTTGAAATATTGATTTTTGAGGCATTTTGTAACCAAACTGGAATACTGGCATGGTACGACATCCTTCAGTCAAGTTCGTGTTGGGTTTTGTTGCAACTATGGGAGGATTGCTGCTTTACAGACACATTCGTCGAAACAGTGCTGTGCTGGAGATGCAGGTATGTTTAGTTGTTCTTTGGCTTAATTTTGTGTAAGTTTTCAAGCCCGACATTCTGGATATACGTTGCACCAAACATATTCATAATTCAGTAAACTTGCAATACCACATATGCAGTTCATCGTGTTATTCAGGTTTTTTTAAGGCGTTTTAGGGACACGATTCAGGTCTCTAGAATCTCAAATAGGTTCCCTAGAATCACAGAAAATTATCATCGGGTCCCTAAAATCAGGGACAATCGGGTCTCTAGAATCAGAGAAAATCAGGTTTCTATAATCAGAGAAATCGGGTCCCTACATGTCCATACCGGGTACCTAACATTTTCCTTAAAAAAACTGTGTTATTAATGATTTTTCTGCGCAAAAGTTTAGATTTAATTTATGTCCAGCCCAAGTTCAAGCATGCTTCATTGCCGGAGTGAGAACTTTGCAATTGCTCTAAAAATATGATCTAAAAATAAAGGTTTCACCGATCCGAGCTTGGACTCGAACAGTTTCAATGCACTGGGAGTCTCTTGTTTGGATTCTGTTGCGAGCATCACATCAGTCTTGGACTTGAAATCTAGACTCACCACTGTGTGCTTGAATTCGACGCACTTTACAGAACTGGTTTGAACATTAATTTCTGACTTAACTGAAAGGTTCTGTTTTTTCCTGGCACTTCAGATGCTGCTTCCCATTTGCATGTGAATTGAGCATCGCCTTCAATACCAGAGTAACCCAGCAAAGCATGTACTTCCCCCGCTCTTTGTTATTGGAGCAAGTATAGCTCAAGGGCAGAAAATAACCAATGCAGGTATTATTTCCATGGCCCTGAAACATGATTTTGGAAAGACATCGTGGGTAACTTGGCAATCAGGGCACGTTAACGAAGTGCAACCCGCTGATCAAAAAATGTTTTAAATCAACGAATTGCGCAGTTTTTTTCATGTTCAACAAGTGATTTGGCAAACCTTGTTTCTGAAAGTTAATTTACGCTACTTTGTACAATTTCTCCGCATATGTCCTGCACCAGTATAACTAACAGTGTCCGCAGTTTTTTTTAAACGTTTTTGGCATTATTTGCTTTTCCAAAGTGTGACCAGAACATTTTCAAACTGTCCTAAAGCAAAAAACGTTTAAAGTAAAAAATTCAGTGTAGAAACAAAACAGCATTGAAAGCTTCCCGCATGTTTTGAATACTGGAAAAAAGACGTTAGTGCAGTAGGAACTTGAAACTCAACACTCTGAATGGTCATATGCGCTTGCACAAACGTTACAAACAGCATTTAACGTCCAAAAACATTTTGTGAATATTCGCTTTATCAATCACTTTGTTTGCAGAACCATGTGTGTGAAGTTCGCCTATCTTGATCTTTCTTGCATGCCAATGATCCTAATCGTTTATATGCTTAAGAAAAAAGTATAACCAGGTTTTTTATGGTGTTTTAGGGGCCCGAATCGGGTCCCTAGAATTTCAAATCGGGTCCCTAGAATCAGAAAAAAATGATCATCGGGTCCCTAGAACCAAAGAAAATCGGTTCTCTAAAATCAGAGAAATCGGGTCCCTACAGGTGCATACTGGGTACCTAACATTTTCCTTAAAAAAATCCTGGTAAAACCGTTGAATACTTAGCGTTTCGCTTGTGGTTGGAAATTTTCTAAAACGGTTGATTGTCATCATACACGTCATATTTACATCATTGCTGTCAAAGGCATACATTCAGTGATGGGATCGGTTCACACCGGTTTGCAAGAACCTATTCTTGGAATTTCTTTAATCCTGAGGACCGGTTGTTGGCTTAAGTCTGGGCTTCTCAATTTTCCCCCAAGAACACCTTTTATTTATGATTTATTTTGGCAAACCTTTCATAGACCTTTTACTAACTTTTAATAGTGACACACAAGACTAAAATTTGGGAAAATAACTAAACTCAAAAAATTCCCCTGATAGACTGTACCACTTGGCAACACAAAGATCAACCTTTGCACTTATATCGTGTGAACCAGCATGGTTTGCCTCTGGAGGCTGTGATAATGAGAGAACCTGTTGTTAGTGAGTCCTGGAGTGAGAGAACCTGTTCTTACAAAATTGAGTCCCACCACTGCATACAATGCAAGATATTATCACCAATGCTCACAAGTAATTGTTTTTGCAAACCTTGTACGTTTTTGCTGAGAGCAAAGCTGTACAGTAGGTGCTCACAGGGTGGTTTCGATTTGGGGGATCATCTGATGTTGCCATCCCTTAATTGTATAACATCAAGCGAAATAGAAAATTTGCACTCATTCTTGGTTTTAGTTGTTGAGCTTCTGCCATTCTCATTCACTTACTTCAAATAGACTATAAGATCTGATTTAAGCCATGCACGAACTATCAATCGCCTCAAATTATATGGGGTATGCATGAAGTCGCTTGCAATTTTCTAGGTAACGCTCCTAGCTAGTCAAGACCCGTGACTGCAGCTGCTTGTGGATTTTGTTTGATTACAAAGTCTTTATGTAGGCTGCCGTGATTGAAACTGAATCCAGTTTTCGCAGGATAAGATATATCTTAGAAAAAAATAGAAATATTAATGGACGAATAGTTTTGTCCAGTTTTGCTGAAAAACAGCTTGGTCACCGTACCAGGTCTTATTAGTTTAACTTTTTGTGAATAAATCAGCACAACTCAGCATGCTCTTGGAAATGTGATCCTAATATTGCTGATTTAGTTGTGCCAACTTCCAAACAACTGAGCAAAAATAGGTATAAAGGACAGAGCAAAGGTTCTTTTTTTAATTAACTCTTAATTGAATCAACTGCAGGGCTAGCGCTCAAGCTTTTGCTCATGCTACCAAGCAAAAAACTTTCAAATCGTGCAACGCCAGTACAAAAACTGCGAAAATGAACGTTACTCTTCGCTACGAGTTTATATTTCTCCAGGAACGCTTGATTAACGTCAATTGTGTTTATTGCAAACGAACAGATGAAGTAAAAAAGCAACTGACGAACCACATCCTGAGCTTTGAACATCGCAGCAGTCAACGTAACAATGTTAATGTTTTTCCACAGAAAGACAAACAACAGTTTGTCAAACCACTGTACACTGCGAAAATGCCCGTGTGGCAGAGAGGCAACGTAGGAGAGCTTTTCACTGAAGAGAAAGAAATAATAAACGATATTCGTGGCAGTTTCGACTACAGGATGGAAAGATTGACAAAATATCGTTTAGATCATTTGTCAGAGCAGTGCACAAAATCGGGTGTGG
>Ga0210059_1004172_pt1 | contig 23288 bp, 19 predicted proteins | sample Ectturendosymbi2_FD_188042 | JGI IMG/M metagenome (GOLD analysis project Ga0210059, IMG submission 188042) | Ecteinascidia turbinata endosymbiont from Florida, USA - Sample 2 (SPAdes) (version 2) | ecosystem: Host-associated > Tunicates > Ascidians > Unclassified | place: Key West, Florida...
TGTACAGCGGATTGCCTTTCTGTGTGACGAAACTTGGAGATCTTCCGTGTGAACTGTTGTGGTCGTAACTCGTAACGCTGGTGTGTTTCTGCTTTTCGAAAACATCGGTTGAGTAGCTGCAGTAACGTGTGGGTACGGACTAGCGTGTGCTAGGCAACAGTTGTGTTAACCAAGGGGGTTCCTTTCAGTTGCGCTCAACAGGAAGGATTTCCAAGGATCGGTTCAGTATTTGGCCGTAGACAGATCCGTTGCTCCACTCCGGTTCGTAAGTCAGTAAGGAATCGGTGTAGCGATCTGGAATTTCCGATCCGGTCTTTAGCCAGTGGAAAGAACGCTACACCACATGTCTTCATTCAGACTTTGTAAATGATCCACTGCCTTGTGAACATAGAAAGCAAAATGGCGCCAGCAGTGTTTATTTTGCCTTTCATGAGGCAAAATAGCCATTAGCACTGTATGGGCCGTGCCAGGTATGGGCCAGAATCTAAGAGGGTGTAGTAGTCACTCTAGCGCAGCCACTACATGTAAGCAAAGTCAGCCAAAGGAAGGAGAAAGGGAAAGATCAAGCAAGCGACACTTAAAAATGACTTCCATGCGAATGGAAGTGAGAGCTCTCTTTGGCTGAGACGTCTGCGGCGCTGAAGGCGCCAACAACTGCCTAAGTTAGTGCTATCTATATTTCTGGCTTCAAGTCCACACTGAAGGTGTGCGAACACAACTGGGCCGTACAAGCTTCAAGCAGTGCTGGATTAAAGTAGCGCGGGACCCGTAGCATATCAACAGAGCGGTTCCTTAATTTGAAAAGACATCTCAACACCTGTTAAATCATAAAGGGTGGGGGCCAGGCATCCGTGTTAGTAGCTTTTCTCTCAGCATGCTCTCTTCAGTCCACATCGTGACATGACAGTCTGAGTGTTCCTACTGACCGCCAGTGTTGCCAGATGGTTGTGGCCTAAATCTGCTAAATGGTGTTACAGAAAACTGCTAGATTTTGCTAAGAGTCTTTTCACAAATTTTCAGCTAAAATCTGCCAAAAGCAGTGAAGTTCTGTTAAAAAATCTGTTATTTTTGACATGATTAAAAGTAACCTATAAAGTTACACAATATATTAATTTTTCGTTTTGCACTCACTCTCAACAAGCATGGGCTGAAAGTGCCGGTCTTGGCCAACACACTTTTCGGCCCACATTTTTCTTTCAGTCAACATTTTGAGCAATGCAGCTGCAGCTTACCTTGTTTTTTGTATGACACACAGTTCTTGACAATCTCTTTCAAATGGTTGCATGTTTTTATACAGTAGGAGATGAGCAAGGCTCAGCGATAAACATTCTGGACATAGCTTCAGCCCTACAACTTTCTAAGTCTGGTCTTTCTAACATAAAACTTTGTGTTACATAAGGGAGCATGCAAAAGTTCTTTAGTCTCATCTGCGTGCTTTTGCTACCAGGTATGCCTTTTAAGTTCACAATGTTTCGCTTTGGTTGAATTATTGCAAACTTCGCAAAAGGCTTTTCGTGAATCAGCAGGATAGACAATCGGCACTGAGCCAACTTCTAAGTTCTGAATCTTGCAACCACATATGTCGAAACTTTTGGCAGCTGTGGTTTGCCAGGAAGTTTTTTTACCAGACATTACTAGTTACTAGCATAACTGAATCACTTGGAAATATCGTGTCGTGTGATAAAAACCTATTTTACCAATGTTGTCTGTTAACCTAACGCGCTCACTAAGCACACAAGCAAACCATTTAAGCTTCACCAAGCATCTAATTACTTGTTATTATGATACAATTATCTGCTTGAAGCAGTTTCTTTGCATCATAATAAAAATTCCAAATAATTGCAGGCAGCTGGTTGTGCTTTGTCCTGGTGTTACCCAATTGAAAACGTCGTAAAGAAGAGAAGTATATTTTTTGATGAAGGTGTAAAAGTTTTCATGTTAAATCTGTTGAAACAGGCTTTGGTCAGAATCTTATCGTTATCTGCCAAACCTGCCAAGCGGTTGGTAAACTCCTGCTAGAAAATGAGCTAACTGCTAGATTAAAAATTTTACAGATAACAGTGGGAAAATCCAGCTGGATTTTGCAGCAAATCAACTAAAATCGCAAGACTGCTGACCGAAATCTTATGCATTTTGTTACGTAACTACACAAAAAGAATCAAACAAGAATTTCTGGACACAGACAGCTTTCAATTGGAAACCTTCGCTTACTACTTATGGCAAATCTAACAAATACTGATTTCTTTGACTGAAGAAGATCTATACTATGTAATAAATTGGATTTATTATATAAGACCACGGGTCCCCCAAAAGCGCCGGGCCCGTAGCAATTGCTACATTTGCTACTAATGTTAATCCGGCACTGGCTTCAAGGGGTTACGGGTACGGGTTCGGTTACGGGTTTGTTGTGATAAGTTTGGATCGGTTCGGGTTATAATAATGTGAGCCCATGACATCTCTATCTCGGACACATTCAAAAGTATTTTATATACCTTTTCCGCGCATGAAGCTGTTTAGCTGATTCAAATGTATAAAAAATCGCCGAAGTATAACTATTTGGCAATCCACCTGCTGTCGATGAATCGTTCAGCAAAGTTGTGATTCTGTACCAAGTGTCATTGCATGGGCAACTCCCTCTAGCGCCTTTCCTCATGAGCCAACGGATGTTCAAATGAAACAAACGTCCGCTTAGCCTTAGCGCTAACATTTACTATGTTGGAGGAAATTTCAGATTTGAACATATTTCCTGAATGCTTCCGCGGGCCACTGAAAACGCTGTGTCTAGCCACATTTGGCCGCTATTTGCCTACCCCTGGACTGCAATATTTCAGTACAGCATAGCCCTGCGCATTATTGTATTACCACTGTGCTGCATACACTATGTGCTTGTACTGTACAATGTAGTACCTATACTTACTTCACGTTCTTAAATACATGTGGTTGATTACCGATAGTTATTTAGCAATGTCTGTTTAAAAAATGTGCTACACCACTATATCTAAAAAGTTTTCAAAGTAGGCATGAAGTAAAAATTCAAGGATCACAAAAAGACAAAATGTTCTTGAAAAAATTTTAAGTGATCTGGCAACCCTAGGTTGACAGCAGGTGAAATCTATTTAAAAACTGTCAAATCTTCTTAAATTTCTTCGCTGTCTGATTTTTTATCGGCGAAGAAGACAATACGTAACTAAATTTTTTTTTTCTTTTTTCATAAATTCATAAAGCTATTTTGATTCTGATCATTCGCCGTGCGGAACAGCAAATTATTGACTTTTTAACGCTGGTTATGTGCATTTTAATCGTTGTAGGAACAAAAACGTCAGTTGTATTAAGTTGATAAAGTTATTATTGTTTGATGGCATTTTAAGCAAAGTGTTTGCACATAGTGCTTGCGGACTAATTTGAGTCTGCGGACTCGGGTTGGGAAACATTGGTTTATATGAACTAAATGTAATCAATCTTATAATTTTATTCTGTATTGTTTTTATTGGTTTAAGTATGGATAGTGAAGCTGGTCCCTAACTACTTACTGCACAGGCCTACTGAAGATGAGAGTAGACTAAACGACAACTGTTATCAAGGAATTAATGGGAAGGCAATGTCTAAGCCTGGAAAGCGCTCCACAGGCTTAGGATATTTGTTTCTTTACTTGAGCTATGTGCGAGCTCCAAGAGAGCTTGCTATCTGATACTACTCCCAGGTATTTAACATTCTCAACTTTGGATATAACATGATGTTAATGTTCATGTCAAAGCCCAGAGATATGTTTTGTTTTGTAATCAGCATGTAACAAGTTTTATTGTAATTTAGAGATAGTTTATTATGTTTTAACCAGTTGTCAATATTATTAATTCCTCGTTAACCTTTTTTAAGGCAAAATTTTAACTTTGTTTGCCACAGTCGTGTTGTACTACACGACGACCTGCTAGCTAACTTTCTCAGGGTACTGCGTTCTTTTCAAACAAATTTTAAGCAAACAATCACATCTACATACAATTTGTTCAGTGAAGGCGAAATGAAACTTTTCCCGTGAAAATACAAGTCTTTTAGCATAAAGCAGCATTTTTATTTTTTGAAAATTGTATCCAAATGTATTATTCGTATTAAAACGTATTATTGATGATGAGTGAATGCAGTTATAGCTGTTTTGTTTCAATGTTTGTCACCTCTCTGTGTTGTCTGCGTTTATCTATGGAACTTGATCGGTAATGCGCTATGACTAACCATTTTTGTGTTATTGTGCTATTCGAGTACATTTGTGATATGGACCATGAGTCTCACGCAAAAATTAAATTAATTATGATAGAAATGCAGCGCTCAATGGTTCACGTTTGACTAGTGTCAGTAATGTTGCAATATCCATCCCCACTTCCACTGCATAAATATCAATTTCGTGCAATGGAAAGCGGTTTAAAGTAATTATGGTGATAGCTCGATTCCCGCATGTATCGCACAATCCAATAGTTTTGCTATCTTTTCACCGCGTCGTCGTGACCCAACACTATGTTGATGCAAATCCCACTCGTTTGGTTTTCACTGCCGTGTCCCAACGAGTGCTGTTGCACGGCGCCTCAAATCGAGACACCTATTTGTACCCGCCGCACAGCATCTCATCAGCTTCTCTGACGACAACAACATACGTGCGGCGCAGTGGACGGATCATCAATGGCACGCGGAGTGGGCGGACAACCCCACAAGACTCCGCACTTTAATTCCAGATACCGGTACACACACACCCGGAATGACCCTCCCAAGAGCCTGGGTCCGACTTTGTCCAATCCATCGACCTCCCCATGGACTGCACGGCCTGACGGTTCTCGACGATGAGACAACCGAATGGCTGCTCAACACCTGCCCCGAAATCCAGCGCGGCCAAGCAGTGGATAAAAGAAGAACTCGCTCAAACGAAAGAAGAGTGCGGTCTTGCCGATGCTTTCGTTTGCCTTTGATGTTTGATCGGGTCTGGATGAAATTCGGGCCGTGAGCCACCGCAATTGCGAAAAATAACAAAAACACAAATCTCTTTTGAAAGTACTGCGTGCATTAACTCAAAAAATAAATCCACAGAAAACGTATAGTTTGCACTTGCCTTGAAAGGAATGACTTAGTCTGGCGATTGGTGCGAAAATTGCTCAGATGACTTTACAAGCCTGAAAATTTGCACATATAGTGGACACATTGGTGTTTTAATGTTTTGTGCATTCTTACTGCGTAATTCCCAGTAATATTCCATTGGTGATTCAACGCGATGTACTTGTTTGCGAACAGTCCGACCGTCGACATGATAGCCTGCAAACCTACATAACCGCAGTCGGTCACTGTTTCCTGTGGCGCATTCGAACGCCTAACGCTTTTGTTCGTCGTCATTCTAATTCCGATTCTACATCGAACCGTTACGTTTCGTGTTTCTGACTTCACGCTCAAGTGTATTGGAGTTTTTTGTTGTATACCTGAATATAATCGAAAGAAGCAGTCAACGTAGAGTACTACTGGAGAGTTATTAGCGGACAAAGTGGTGAGAGCCTTTCAATTTGCCTTGCCTTGCTTTGGCTTGGGAACTTCGAGACGTCAGGTTGCTTAGTAGGGAGACGAAATTTTGTTTTTACCTGGTGGTGAAAGCAAAACGTTGACGAAGCATGCGATTCAAACTTTTATTGTACGTAAGGTTTGCAGTAGACTCCGCCCACTTTTAGATTAGCTCGCAAACTGGAAGCAATGACGTTTGTTTGAGGACAAATCATATGTCGCCACTGCCATCACAAGTCCAAATCCAGTCCACCTATGTAATCGCTGTCTCTTACGAAATCCCACGTTGGGGTTGCATGACAATTCCTACAGTCCGACTGAAGGTCTTCGTAGGTATCAGTAATTCTTCCGATTGGGGTTCGCACCATTTTTTTTCCAATTATGATCATATAGTACATAGTGCTCATACACTGCTTCAACAAAGGTCGTTTTCCACTGAATACTTTTTCGAGACATGTTAAAATTCTTGTATACTGTAAGTTGAACTGAGTGTTGAGGTAATTTGCGTCTGTTCCAGGCTGATACATACGCCATGTTGGGTTGGATACAATTGGCCACACGCCGTCTTGTGCAAATGGAACAGTATCACCAGTAAAACATAAACCTTCATTTGGTTTCAGACTGTTTGGACAATGATGTATTGTCAAGTTGAGGCATCGTTTTCCTTGAGCTTCCGTTAGCAACGATCGACGTAACTTTCGACCTTCAGCAATTTCTTGAAACTTAGCATAGTGAGAGTTGAGGTTTGTTAGAACTTCTCCTACTTTGGTGTGCCGGTACACCGAACAAGGACTGCTGCCTTCACCTAAAACACAGTAACACGTTAATTGCGTAAATCTAGAGTTGTCAGATCGTGTTTATTTCTAAGATTTGTACTTATTTTGAAAAACAGTGTTTTAGAAAAGATAAATGTGCCTATTTCTAAGAAAAGTGCCTATTTTAGTTATGTGCTTTTTTAGTTCTAACGTCATATTAAAACTTTATTGCATTTTTTTTTCAAAAACGTTGATTTGCAAAACTAAACAACTGAAATTGAAAACGAGTGTTGGTGAGAAGGAAAAAGCGCTCCTTCAAACCGAATGCTTTGATAACTGCTTTGAAATCGTTGTTGTTAACTTGCTATTATTTACTTGCAAAGACCTGAAAACGCATGCTCAATAGGCGAAACATTTACTCTGTTAATTAACCATCCAGGGTCTAATTCTTCGTTGTGAAGTAACTTAACTCCACAAGTGAAACAAGCAAGGACCTGTGGAGTGAAGTTACTTCACAAGTTCACCTGTGGAGTGAAGTTACTTGAATATAGATATGTGCAAGTTTGAATCATCACAAAAAGATGAAAGCAGAGCCCAATCGGCTGATTCCTCTAAAAAACGTATAGAAAACCTTCTAGAGCTTTTAATTGTCTTGTTTGTGAAAGGTTTACTTTCGACTCAGTCGCATTCCGTGTCTTCATTGCGAATCACAAAACTTCACGTGCAATATGGTGAGTGCGTTAATTGTCATTAGCACAAGTTATATTTGATCAATAGCCATTGCACTGTACTGTTGGTTGTTGTGACATTATATTTGTTGTCTTTACTAAGTTATATCAACTGCTTAAATTTCAAGTTATTCTTGAAGTTATTTAAGATGCCTAAACGTTTTTTTCCTAAACGTGTTTATTTTTTCATCCAGGAAGACTGTTTTTATTCAGTAAAAGCAGTTTGTAAATTTAAGTTTGTACTTGAAACAATACGATTTTAAGAAGTTCTCTACAGTTAGTGTGATAGGAATTTTTCCACATAATGAATCAAACATTATGAATTATGATGTTTACTGAGTATACATTTCGCCCATTATTGCATGGATGAAGCTCTACAAACGATTTGCGGCTACTTTTTCTGAAAAAAAACAACTAGTTATTTCGGAGCCCTACCTGTATAAAAAGTTTTAGCAGCTTTGTCGGATGCTGAGATCAGTAGGGTTGGCTAATACCAGTGGTGACATTAGGGTGAGGCGAATGATAAAATCGCCTCGCCTCCCTCCATCGGGGCACACTTGTTAGTTTATGCGCATTTTCTTTCTACATCAGTTGAACACAAAGTCGCAGGAGATGACAGCGCAAGGAAACTTCCACCTTTTTTAATTCACAACTTATATATCAAGTTACAAAAATTGGGAAAAATGTTGTATCATTGCCAGTTTTTTATTCCAAACGTTCCAAACTTTCAGTGTTTTCCCGATGTTTTGTTTCATGCATCTTATTTTGTATTTCCAGTTACAACAGTCAGATAGTCGCAGAGGCATAGGCATGGCCCATGTACCACCTGCCAATTTAAAGACATTGTTTCAAAATTGCGCATTTTTAGCAAAATGTCGTCTTCATCAAAAAGACCTTAACACGGTTGACTGAGCACTATGACGCTGGAGAGCCTCTTTTCAATCTCGCCTCGGGCCCCCAAACATAAGGCCACCAATGGTTAAAGCAGACTTGTACTGGAACGTAACAGATTCATAAAGGAAGTGTCAATAATCTGTCTTGCTTTGAAAAACGTTGCTTTCACACTAAACATCCCAACGGTGCAGGTTTTTTCTAAAGTTGCAGCGTAATGTCTAAAGTTTTGTTTCGTAATATAACATGTTTTAAAGAAATAAGTGGTCAACCTATGTCTATGGAAAGAAATCCTTTCTCAGCACAGAATCAACACTAAGATCTTACAGAGTATATATTTCGCCTACAAAGTAGGCATCATCAGCTCTTATTCAAATATTGGTCAACCTACTTTACCCTTCTTTTTCACGTACTGTACTTACCTTCATACACAATTTCAATCACAGCTTCGATAGCACTTTTCAGATCGGTTACAGGGAACAAAGGAGAGGATATATTGCTGTTCTTCGGTCGATCCGGTTCTTCAACCTTTTTTACCACAAAACTTTGACCACCTTCGCTAAGTTCCAACTTTTCCTTGGCCATCTGAGAACCTATGATAGCAACAGCTTCTTCCAAGGTTGAATCTTTTGCTGGGGCATGCCAGTCTGAAGAATTTAGTTGCTTCTTTAGGTCACCCGTAAATATGGTATCAGTGGTGGTGTTCTTACCAGTATAATAGTTAATCTTTACACAAGATTCAAGGTGTGCAAGATGAGACAAAATGCGAGCGTAAAGTCCTCCAACACTGCCCACTTCTGTTGGCGAAGGCGTTGTTGATTTTGAAGCAAAATGGTTTATCATGAACCATAAGTCTTCAAGCTGCTGATTTTTATTTAATTTCTTCAGACGTTTCGAAGCAATGGATGGATATGTGTGGTTTGAATGAAAGAGGGACACGTAGTTTTCATATCCTTTAACGAAGTGTGTCATCTTCTCTGTTGGCTGTTGTTTCGACACGTCACTCAGCATCTTCCAAATTTTGGCACTATGAAAAATTTCCTGGAAAAGCAACTAAAATCAATGCGTTTTTTCGGAAAGAACACCCTTATTAACATTTTGAATTCAGTTTTAAAAATCTCAGACAAGGGGCGAGCCGCCCCCCACGGCAGGCTAAATGTAAAAATTCAAAGCTCTAGTTACGCCACTGTGCATTACTTTCACTAAGCTCATACGTCAATTGTTGGTGACTGCACTTAATGATTTAAAAACCTAGGATTAAATAAGAAGCCAAAAGGAAAATCTCAAAGGTTGGAGCTAGCAGATTTCAGGCTAAGGGTGCGAAGAGTTTGAAATAGCTTTCCTGTTTCAAAAATTTGCTGATAATCGACTGTCATCTTTGTGGAGACTAATTGCTTGAACGTATGTATGTGCAAGTCCTGATCATCGCAGTCAGAAAGCAGCGCCAAGTCGCCTGATTCCTCGAAAAGTTGCATTTACTGGTGGGTTTTGTGCCTTTATGCTGTTTGCTGCAAAAATTGGTACTTTTATTTCAAAACTGCTATTTTGAGTAAAGTAGAAGAGGATTCAAATTCAGTTTCATAATATTCATGTTTTGTACTCATTTTGAAGTGTCACGAGTGGACAGTTATGCCACTATGCTTGCTTTCGCCGGAAGTCGCGCGGCTACTTTCGTAATGAATGCTGAAAATCGGATAATTAAAATTGCTCAGAAAATTTAAAATTTCATCATGCCTTCTTTTACGATCTGCGTGTAAAATAGCGCTTCAGAAATCGCATGTTAGAATTGCCACAAATTTCGTACATTTGGACCCAAACCTGCTCGTGAATTTTACTGCTGCAAAAATTTTTTCTGAATATACGAGAAAAGTTTAACAAAAGTTTTTTGATGCTTTTTTTCAAAACTGGACATTTTCGGATGAAGACTGCACGAAGGCGGTTAACATTTCTTCGCTTTCTCAGCTAATCCTACCACAATGACTCCTTCCATACGCTTGGCTAAATTTTAATCTGATCGATCGCTTGAATCTTGTTGAGCTGTTGCAGCAATGAAGGGATTTGTTACTCAAAAAATACCCACCTGTCGTTCTTCTGTCGAAGCTGGAGTTTCAATTTGAGAAAACACATCTCTGGCGAGGCTGACCGAGAAACGCTCCAAGGTCACCAAGGTGTTTGGCATGAGGTTGAAGAAACCTCCACTGCCGAGTGCCATCGGGTAAGTGGGCAACAATAAGATGTTTGTCATATTCACTGTGCCTCCGATCTAAAATATAATGATTTCGGTTATTTGGAAATACGGATAATTTCCAACATTTTGACCTTTTAACGGAAATGCAGCAGATTTGAAACAGCTGCTTAACACTTACTGCGCCTGGTAATTTTGGTTCCATGATTTTAGTAAGCTCTAAGCTGACAAGCAAACTGAATAAAAAGTTTTAATGCTTCAGTTTTTTATTGCTCCTGTTGTGGCACGGTACATACAGTATCATTACGTTCAAGCCAGTGCTTGGTGGTCATGTCACGCGTCTAGACAGATGCTGTGACAAACGATTCAGGTCTTCGAAAAATAGTAACTTCTGTTTGAAAGGGAAAGGATAAATACATACTGAGTTGAGCAAATTAGCAGCGAGAGCCAAGTGCAGCATCTCTTCATTAACAATTGACTTCAGCATTCGGGCCACTTCGTAGTTTCGACCATCCTCGGTCTTGAGGCTGAGCCAGGCAGTAAAATACGGAGGGATGGTTGTCAGTTCCAACATGATCACACGTTCCAAGATCCTTTTCAATTTTTCAATATCTGTATGGATACTTTTCCAGTCGCAGGTTGCTGCAAAGCAATAATAACAACAGTCTACATAGTACACACACATTTCTTATGCAAGATCGCTTTTGCCCCATTTTAAGCTCTTCTACTTCACAATGACGTGCAATACCCTCGAACATGTGTCGTCCACTAATGCGAAATGAGCAAATGACTGCAGACGCTAACACTGCACTCTGCTGAACACAATTCTGATGTCATGCTATGTTAGAATCAGATACCAGCGCGGGTTTCTTTTGTGCTTGTTGATTAATTGCGACCAATTGCAATGCAAAAATTACTAATTTATTCATAAATTGTCATACGCCATGAAGATGTTTAAAAAACTACTGCCTTGCAGAAAACCACAACGCATGGATACGGAGAAAAACATTTCACCAAAATTACATATCTTATCACCACTAATTATGCATTATATTAAATGCCGAAAAGTTGCCGAGTAACAAGACGTAGAAAAAAACCTCTTTCTCTTTTTCCTTCGAACTTCATTCCGCACTGCATCCAGTTCCAGATCAACCTCTGTTTGCTTAAAGATAGATCCCTTGAGGCTGGCATATATCTGTTAAAAATATTATAAGGCTATCTTTGAAGCCAAGATTTTACTAGTTAATATTAGTGTTGAATAGTGAAAAGCAAGAGACAAAACGGTAAATTTGGAGTGTGTATTACACTTAAAACAGCGATACTGCAGCTCAGCAATAGACATCACAATTCACCAAACGCCTGTGTAAGATTATGGTGCAGAAACCTAAATTGAGGTAACCGTTTCGCCAGACTTGCTTTAAGACATTCGGCCAGTTGGCAATCACTCTGCATGTAATGACCGCTCGGCCTCACTCTTTCGTTTTTCATGTGCGTGTTGCTCACTTTTGCGTCGGAACCATTTGAAATTGAAAAAGTGCATAGCGCATGTAGAAGGTTTACTGCATATTGATGAGCGTAGTCCGTTTTGCTGTCCCTCTGAATTCTTTACATTATTCAGCAGTATAGATTTCAAAGTACCAGAGGCTTTTTAGTAAAAGACATTTTATCTCGCTAGTTGAATTTTTTAGTTTTATACTTTAAAAATATCTTTGCAGAGCTCATGCAGTTTTGTTTGTATTTCATTTCCGTGTAAAAAAATTAATACTATTATCTTCAAGCCATATCAATGAGATATAGCAAGTATGCCTGCACTACAGCAGATCAATTCGGTGAGCATCATCTTTGCGTGGCAATAGAGAGACTTTTATCTGGTGTGAATACCTTGGATTGTCGAAATCCGTCTCAAACATTGCGATCTTGATTAGATTAGATTTTTGTTTCACTTCGTGGTAGGACGACATGTCAATAATTCCATTTCTCCACATTACTGGGTAAAGATTGTAGTATTGTTGAAATATGTCTGTCAACATAAATAATGAACAAAGTTATTGCATAATCTATGGCAAATATAGCTTGGTTGCATACAATGGCGCATCTAGCCTGGGAAAAAGGGGTCTGTCGCGGAAGGGCAGCTTTTGATATCATTTTTCAGCATAAAACTACACTTTGTCTTAAGACTAGAAAACGACCGATGAATTTTGCGATGTTGCCAAAGTATTATACTGTATCGCCAAAATTCCGCCGATATACAGTATATCGGCAATATTTGCTCATAAAAGCCGCTACGCTAGTTTTCTGCACAGAGTGTTCGGAAACCCAAGTTGCTACTGCGTCTATGATTAATTAACGCAAATTCTCTGTACTGCTCCTTACGACGCGCTGCCCTCCGACTGCATCGAGTAGTGTGCAATATTCAGACCACTCCGCAATCGTCCCAATAAATCGGTGTATGACGTAACATTCGCTCCCAGGTTTTGCGCGGTAAGCAGATGGCTGTTTATGAACAAGGCCGTGATTTTTGACTATCTTAGTGACCCAGGTTTGCGCAGAATTCCATGTTATACGCTTCTTCGTCGCACTGAAGTATTGTCTTTCAACTGTGGTTTGACTGTTGCAAAATATCGGTCATCGGCAATGAAACATAACAACATCGGTATCGGCCCAAAAAAGCCTTATCGATCGAGGTCTACCTAAAATCCAATCAATCAAACTTGATTAGTAGGGCTAGTAGTGGCGTAGCCAGCCCAAAATTTTGGAGGGGGCCAAAATGTTCGATTTTAGGCGAATAACACTATTTTGTTTGGAAAAATACCTCTCAAAGCACAAAATGACTATGTTTTCCAAAACTTTGGGGATCATGGCCCCTTTGGCCCCCCCTGGCTACGTCTATGAGAGCTAGTAGCCTAGCGCAACTAACTATTTAGAACAGATAGTGGTCTTGATCTCATTGTCGAAACACACGAGGAAAGATTTCCAAATTATCATTGCTGTTGGTTACACCGCATTTGTTACATCACAATCGATGTTTGTTCTTAGGAACATAGTGCTGAAAAAATACTTAGCTCATCGAACATTCAGAAAATGTCAGCCACACAGCAATGAGAGCTGTTTATACCTACATACAGTTTTTTTAAGGCGTTTTATGAGTTCAAAATGGACCCATGAAATTGTTGTGCGGACTCATAAAATTGGTACTTTCACATTAAATCTGGACAACCACGAAAAGTTTCAGCTGAGTTGAATTGTTGCTTCAATTAACGTCCAAAACCGATTCGCCTCACACCAAATAAGTGCAGTGCAGACAGTAACCTCGCCTATTCATCATATTTATCTCTGAAATCCTATGCAACATAACAATTAATAATTTGACAGCTCTTAGGAAATAAACAATTACATTAGGCAGTTTTCCTTTTATGTTAGGTAACCAGTATGGACCTGTAGGGATCCTATTTCTCTGATTCTAGGGACCCGATTTTTTCTAATTCTAGAGACCCGATGATAATTTTCTCCGATTCTGGGAACCCGAATCGGGTCCCTAATACATCTTAGAAAAACGCTGATGTTACGTAGTAATTAACGCTTTGAATGCCTTTGAGTCTGGCGCTTTTAGCAAGCCAAGTCTTTTCCACGGTGTCAAAGGTTTTCAGCAAGTCAAGCTTTTTCCAGCTTTTATACATTTACTTTCTTGTGTGGGTATTTTCAAAAGATAATGTTACACCAAAAACGTCAAGCCAGCCATCAAGGAATAAAGCAGCATTTTTGTAATAAGCCTAAACAAAAAATGTCTTGCTGTTAACCAGCCAGAAAATGCAAACGCCAGTAGCAGTGAATGCAAAGGTTCTTTCGATTCTGTTATGCAGGAAATACAGCATTCAATTGTTAGAATTTCAAAAGCATCGTCAGTTTCAGCTAACAGTCGGTCATAAGCATCTAACAATAAGACTTTTCAATCATGGGTTAAGCTGAAAGGTTTTGAATCCCCACGAATGAATGTGTTCACTCTGCATGCTGAATGATATGTTTGCTATCTATGCTCAATGCATCCAGCCGTTACCACTGGCCGAGGAAAGAATGGTAATATTTACACTTCCGAGCCTGCCAGAGCTCCACGCCCAAACCACCTGGATAATCATCTCAGCTTTGAACAGCTCTGAAAAGCTAATAGCCTGGAAAAAACTCAACGCATTTCACTACTCCAGGCTATTCATCAGGATCGCATTGCAGATAAGGTTAACACGGTAGCTGAGCGTGTACATCTGATTTATTGGGTTTTGAAAGAAGATGTAGCGAATCGAAAATTAGCTTCCTTGCAAACCTTGATGACCGCATTGGCCATAATGATCGGCTTCGCGACCTGCACCGTAACAGTTATGTGGCAGTAACCGAGTTTATTTTACTCATCTCGGAACATTTGAGTAATCGCATTGTTTCTGATGTCAAGCAGAGCCCATGTTGGGCCAGTGGTCTACAAGACAACCAATATTGCTGTGTTGTGCTGTCAATTCCACTTGTCACAGCCTGGCCGGAGCGAGGATTTTCAACTCTGTGCCGTGTTAAAACCAAGCAACGAAATCGGCTGCTCAATGTAACTCTGAATGCTTCGATAAATGTTTCAATGAACGGCCCAGAAAGTCTTCACTAAAGGGGCTTTACGTTTGTGCAGTGGGGCTTGACATTCTGAAAATTGACAAAAACTCCACTGATTTGTAGTTTTTAATATTGCAATTTGGGGGGCTGGGGGCTTTGTTTGGGGGGATAAGCGCACCAAACCCCATGGCAACGAGACTTGGTCCATAGCAGCTCAATGATGACGGCACGCTTGAGAACGCTCATGAAATTTGTGACTGAAATAGATAAAACAGAGAGTGACACAGAGAGCACTAAAGACCGTAGAATCTGCAGATGACGAGAAAGAAACCGATGCATTCACTGATGGACAAGAGTTGTTTAGTGAAGTTGAAATTAATAAATCTGTGTTGAAATTTTTGTAAATACAGTAGTACTAATTGTGCGCTGTGACTATCAATACTGTAATAAACAATACCTTTAGGAATTATTTTTAACGTTTTGCTAAAAATATGCGGCCTCATAAAATTTCTTGGTGTTCCCCCAAACCAAACCCTAAAAAAAACCTGCCAACATACACTTATAAAATCGAAGCTGACAATCAGCTGCACAACTGCGTCTGTGGAGCGCTGTCTGTCAAAGATGGCGGTGTTATAAATACGGAATGAGACAGTTCGGCGCCGCCGTTTCGGCAATGGAGGTTTCGGCAATGAAATGTGAAATGTGTTTTCCTTTGGAATGTCACCAAAGTGCAAAAGTTCGCACTGCCGTCATTTGGGAAGTGTGTAAGCGCAAGAGTCAGTCTAGCACTTGTCCCGGATCTTTCCAACTATGCTGTATTTATTGCGATTCATGATGCATACCATGGATTTGTAAGTGCCATTAATGCATATTCGCAAGGGCGTACGCAAGGGGGGGTTGGGGTTGGGGTTAACCCCCCCCTTGAGATCCATATTTTCCAAAAACTTTATTACTTGCGAAAAGGAGATTACTTGTTTGTGCATACTTTTTGCTTTTTAATTTGTCGACTTAATGCAAATACCACGGAATGAATTTGCATGCAAATTTCAAGAAACATTGTAAATGGCCCAAGAAGTCATAATTAGATTTCGGGGGAATATGCGTTATCGTCTGCGTCCAGAAACCACCTCACCACTTTTTGCAGACGCTTCGTCCACTACGCATGTTTAAGATTGTGCTCCGCGATTGCTCACTTTATCCGAAACAATTGCTCACTTTATCCGAAACAATTGCCTTTATTTTGTCTGCTAAGGCTAATCAGCGCAAGCGCTGGCCGCATTGGCTACATTACCAATTTCTGTAGCATGATGCAATTGTTGCACGAGCTCAAAAACCGCAGTTGTTAACATAGAAGCATTCAGGCATTTGATAATAATGTCTCAGCAGGGAAAAAGGAAAACTGAAAGTTTGCTGTACTTCTATACATAACAAAAATCGAAAGTTTACTTGCGTAGGCTACTTTATGCGCATTTTCAATTCTTGTGTAGTTTAGCAAGATTCAATCTTGCAAACCGGGGTGTGCGCCAGCCAGTCCAGCCGCACTGTTTCTGTGCTCGACTGCTCGTATCCAACAAGACATTAACGTAGCCTCATGTTGCAGTTGTAAATTGCTCTGACGAATTAATGAGTGTGTTTTACTCCCCTGTTTTAACGCGCAGCCTGATATTTTTGCAGTAATGAACTACTGTGTCGTTGTGTTGTGTTTGTTTTTCTCCGATAGCCTAACTTGGAGCGCTGATAGTTTATACTGCAATGACACAAAAATAAGGGGAGTGGATGTAGAAAAGTATGCATGTTATGTCAACAAACTTCGCCAAAACGTTGGTTTGGAAACATGAAAATGACGTCAAATTGTGACGTCACAAAGAGCGCACATCAAATACAAATGACCACCATATGACCCTGAACGAACCCCCCCCATGAAGATTTTCTGCGTACGCCACTGCATATTCGTACACCGATAGGCAACCGATGGCAAGAAAGTACGATATATTCTTAGATTAGCTGTGAAATGCAATCAAAATGATACCTACGTGAAAGATCAAGCAATAGATGCTGTCCAGGCAGGGCCGGCCTTAAGCCGATGCAACCGATGCAGGTGCATTGGGCCCCGCGCCTCTGGGCTCCCGCGCCATGGTGTTTGGGTAGATTGTTCATATTTGCCAGATACACCTTGCGCTTGAGAATTCAGTAGAAACGCCATATAAATTTCATTGTTAACACAGAACGCTCTCGTCAGAACCAGCAAATTTCCTCTCGAACGTTAGCAAACGTGCTCAATTCTCGTGTTAGTGCTGCACTGTACATCTTCGCTCTACCACTATCGTAACACGGTTGACTGAACACAATGACGTCATAAAATCACTGCTGCTCAGAGGGGCCCGCGCCTAGGTCTTGCATTGGGCCCCGCGCCCAGGTCTTGCATTGGGCCCCGCATCTGCTAGGGCCAGCCCTTTGTCCAGACTTAACTATTGTGTAAACCCACAAACGCCTCATGCCAGCAAAAATAAACGTCACAAGCCATATTTCTTTACACACGTGGTCACGGTCGTTCTAAGTTCTTCCAAAATCCTGAAGGACGGGAAACTGCACACGCAACTGACCATCAGGATGGCAACAAAAACACTTATGAAGCAAACGTCCTTTGTAGTCTAACCTTCAAGTATTTCAAAAACACATTTTTTCGCATAATACGTTTGCGACCACCACCGCGAGTAGCCGAAATGGCTTGTCGCCGCAACGGCTGCGCCGAACTGTCCTAGAACCGTTATAAATATACTTGCGAAATCACTGCTGCGGAGAAGAACGATGGAGTTGCAATTCCTCTGATGACTTTACATCGTAATGTAAAAGTACTCAATATAGGAATAAATATAGGACATTTTGCGCAGAAAAAGGCATCGTCAGCTACTCAATTCTAAAAAAGCTATTTTCGAAATACAACGCTTGACAGATATTTTGTTAAGATAATGCGACAACAATTTCTGAGGCTAGCTGTCGTGCCTTTCATTGTGAGAAATTCCTCTTAAAAATATAGCTGAAGTTGAAACGAACCTGCATTACTTGGCGTGGCGCTGAGGAAGGCCTAAACTTACTTGATTTAGTGATGACCTCGTAGGTGTAAACAGTGGATAAAATTTAGGCCGAAACTGCAAACCAAAACGATTGCGATTGGACAGTGTGTCATCTCGCCATGAAGCAAAATATCACAGAACAGCTCTGTGTGTGCGTGGCAGTGTACGAGCTTCTGACAGCTTTGTTTGCATTGGAGCTAGCACTGCCAGAGGAGGAAATTCCGAAACACGTGCGTTCGACGCAATATCAGTTTCAAGTGTTCAAATACGCGAATTGTTTCATGTCATTGCGCTGGCGCCATTTAGACAAGGCAGGGACGTTGTTGTTTCGTAATAGTACGATGCAAGGTTAGAAGGGAAATATAGGCTGTTGCCTGCTCGAAACCACCCGCATTAGAGACCTGCAGTGACATCGTTTGATATTTTATCATCGGCTTTAATGCTGAGTAGCCTCCCTGCGGTACAAAGGGGATCTGTCATTACAGCCAAGCAGATCCCCTGGATGCGCCCCTGGTTGCATATGTTGTGTGGTACAGTTTGATAGTAGTGCTTTCCTTACAAACACCCACGGAAAATGTTGTTTTGAATAATCTGTCAAGTTCGGGTTTATTCATTCAAGCTGTGGCCATCTCGTGCTACTTTGGTGCTTACGAGTGATTTTTAATTGCTGTAAAATTGCTTGAGCAGGACGTGAAACTATCTGGCTGCAGTGAGTAACTTAAGGAAGAAAACAACTTATCTACGTGCAACCGCCAACTACCACAAAATTGTAAGGATTAAAGAAGAACACTTCTGATAAAAGGCGTCATAAATGCATTGTTTTTCAGGATTAAAAACTTTTTGGAAGATAGAAAAAGTTATCAAAGTTTGAAACCTCATGTCAAACACAACTTCCTGAATTGAGCGTAGAACTTCATTGTCAAAAACTTATGAAGAATATATTGAAGTATCTTACAGAAAGATGATTCAAGAAGTTCAAATACAAATTTCACTTACCTTTGATGTCAAACCACGACGGGCACTCTTTGACAGCAATTTCCTGGAAGAGGCGTAACGCCAAAACATGCACAGCAATGTGTACATTTTTTGTAGCTGTTCCTGGAGCATTAGACTGTTTCACGCTTGAATACAGAAAGCCGGTTTCTCCAACATTATATCTGCGTAAAAAAGTTCCTTGCTTAAATTAATGTATTATTGGATAAGGCGTGGCGTTTAATTCCTTCATCCCGTTTTTTTTCTTTTTATCCTAACGAGCTTTGCACGTATTATCAAAACGCACTATCCCTTTTGCGTTTTAAACGTTTATGAGAATTGGGGCCTTTATCTTAAAGACTGTTTTCTTTTCAGTAAAACTATTAAAACCTGATGAAACCAAGAACAGTCACTCCCAAAAGCGAAGCAAAATTGCTATTTCTTGCCGACAGTTAAGTTGTGAGAAGTCAACGTTTTGGTATAGTATCTGCCTTTTAACCCACAGCGCGAGGGTGTGTGAACTCTGCGGACGAATCGTCTGGTTTTCCGCTTCTCCAGGAGGATGAGACGCCGCAGTGGAAATTATTGTTGAAGCAGAACCATGTTCAAGATATATGACAGCAATAGATCTCGATATATAAGCTGTCCCAATCACACGCTATCTTCCATTTAGCAGCTAAATATACGCAGTATCTACCACATACGCCAGCCTTACACAGTTTCATATTGTTGTACGTGCTGCAAGTGACAACTTCACTCAGACCATGTAAAGTCTAAAATATCATCACGCCACAACATGTCAAGGTTTGCAGTACTCAAAATTGTGACAAATCTAAAAACAGACAAACAATTCTGTCCTGGAATGGCTTGAATCATCGCAAATTCTGACATGTGTTTTTGTAGTGAAGACATAATTTGACACTAATGTATGAAGATTTCATTATATTACAGGGCAAACAGCTTAAAGCTTTCATGAACTTTTTTCGAACTTCACTGCCACGAACTCCTACCTTAGAGTTACTTGCATAATGTACAATTGCCCGTCAAGGCCGCAACCTCTGTCCAGAGGATTTTTCACACCAGTAATCAGAAAAGTTAGTTTTCCAGTCAATTCGTCGCTGGTCAGCGGCTCAATGCGAATAGCATCAGGAGGATAAGACAGAGTTCTGTACAACATGTCAAAACCATACTGTCAAGCATTAAACTTCAAATCCAAATACCCCCTTGTGCAAGGTTGCGCTTTGCTACTCACGGTCACCCAAAAGAAGTTGTGATACTTACCTATTGCAGCCATCAAATGGGCAGGAAGATCCTGACTCTTCAGGCACAATTCCAATGCCAAGACGCGCGTTCCTTAATGGTTTACCAAATTTCGAAGCAAACGTCGTATAAGCGAACGTTTGTTGAAGGTTCATCCTTATCTGCACATTTCCAAAAACACCGATGTTTATGCCATTGACGGCCTCCTGAGCCACTGTCTTGTAGAAGCTGTTTTGACGAAGAAAAGGTGTTATTATTTAAGTGGAAATTTCTTTAGAAAAAAAGATCAGCGAAAATAACCAACCGTTCTTCCAGGGCGAAAAATTGGCGGATTTTTTAAATGTAGACATATGCTTGTTTTGTGACATTGTTTAAGACTACTGTATGTCTTGTATGTGTAGGAGGAATTTATTTTTGCAAGAGCTTCTCTTTATTGACTAATTGTCGAGGAGTGGGCGACTAGACAATTTGGACAACATTTTTTGGTCTCCTGGCGTGTTCCTCTGCAAATTGACTTAAAACAATGAAGTGTTAAAGGCAGATATGTCCAACCAAATGCTTTATTGGGCCAAACATTATGTCACTATCTTTATGATGGCCGCGCATTGAATGACTTACTTTCATTTTAGCACACCCAAGTTTAGTTTAAATATGCTGAAAGCATATGAATACTGACTGAAACGATAACGACTGTATGGTACTTTTAATTATACTCCCAAACTGTGATGCCATAGGCAAGTTTAGTGCTAATGGAACAACTAGGGTATAGTTATGAGCTTAGTGCAGAGGAACATATGAGCGAAATCAGAAAACTAGAAATAAGTTTCGCACCGAGGTGTCAGTGGACACGTTGATATCTATCAGTGCGTAGCACATGAGACACAGGCATCAAAGGCTATCTGCATGAAAATGACGAATTCAAAATTATCAAAGTAAAGACAGGCAATGGCGATTCTAAGGGGGGTGTGGGTTGGCCATGGCCTCTCCAGATTTTTGGTTGACCCCTGTTTCGCCCCTAGTTTTTCCTTAATTTGCCGTTTAAGTTCGTTTGATTGACATATACCGTGGATAACTTTCGGCCAGCAATATTTTAAACGATAATTTAGAAATCCTCTTGCTTGCATTCAATATTTCCCAAATGCGTGATAAGCTGTGTTGTTGTTATTGACGGTCGGATAACTTAAGTTAATGACGACACACACCAGTGGTTGCTCGGAGCTTGCGTTAAATTTAGTCAGATCACGGTCGTGGTGTTGAAAAATTCATTTCGAAACTATGAAACAGTCGCAGAAATGGGCAGATTAATCTTTCGTGCATTTTCTATTTGAATAAGACAGGGGATAGTGTTGTAATAGTGTGTGTAATAACCTAACCTAACACTGTATCAAACAATTTGCAACTTGTTGCTGATTACTGATCTATTGATAGTGGATATATGAATGAGGCTGCATGGGCAAAATCAAGTTCTACAAAGAAATCAAGCATAATGAATGAAGGTAAATGGGCAAAATCAAGCTCAAAAGAAGAAAAATTGAATCAACTATGGCAAGGCATGAAGGAATTGAAAGAAACAATGCTCAAGTCAAACAACATTCAGAATGAAAAGCTGGACAAACTGACTAACATCACAAAAAATCTTGAGAACAAGCTAAACGGAATTCAAAAAAAGATGGTTGAATGTAAAAATAAGTTGAATCAGCTTGAAGAAGAAAAAGAACAACTACGCGATGAAATGGTTCAGAAAACAAATCTGCTTGTCTTTCAACTTGACAGACAAGAACAATACATAAAAAGAGAAAATATTCTTATTTATGGAGTAGAAGAAAATAAAGAAGACAACGATGATAGGGAAAAGGTCTTGTTCAAAATAGTAGATGAGCTCCAAATCGATCTCAAAGACAATGAAATACAGAAAGTACATCGACTAGGACAAAAAAAGAAGAAACAATGAGAAATCACGCCCAATCATTGCAAGATTTGTGTCATACAAAAAACGAAACGAGTTTCTTACTAACAAACGGGATCTCAAAAATATCGAAGGAATAGAGCACGTCTTCCTTTGTGAAGATCTCACACCTCTACGGTACAAGCTACTGAAGTACATGCAAAAATCCTGTTCTAATACATTTACCTCTTGCTACACTCGAAATGGCAATATAAAAGCTAAGCTCAAGACATCTGAAAAATGGGTCAACGTCACTTCACCTGATGATCTCTTCAAACACGGAATTGATGTTGATTATAAACAGATGGGCTGTGGAAAAATACTTAACAACTAACTCTACCGCAAAGATATTACCTTCCGTGAACTCTGAAACAAAATGTTCAATGCAGCGACTACTTATACTTGAACAACAAACTGCCAGAAGCAAAATGCATCCGTAAGTGCGTTAATTTTATGTGTTGGAATGCTTTTCCTGTTCTGAATATATGGCTGCTGGAGCAGCAGTACAACGTGTGCTTCCCACCTAAACCTAGATGAATGACTGTACACTTTTTCTGGCAGAGTATAAGAAATATGCACTACTCAGCTACTAGAACCATACTTTGTGTTCTTATTTATTGTTGTACATAAACCAGAAGAGTGATCGTCATATCATGAAGTATCTCTGTTATGTATTACATCGATAGGCTTTTGTTGCGCTCACAGAAACTAGTCGCTTCAAACCAGTGTATGAAGTTGTGGAATGCCTAATCTATAGTCACAAAACAAATGCATTTCCGTTTCTCATGAATGCATTTACGAGTTCTTTTCCGAAAAACATGATGGCGCGACCGGTTCTCAACCTGCTAAAATCTCGTGACACTATTGCGGTTCTGCAGCGGTCTATAGCTTTTGATGCATTTCCTCTTCGGCATTCACAAATGTTTTGAATGTATAAAAACAGTAAATGTTTAATGTGACAAATTCAAACCGTTTTCTTCTGGTGGCTTGTCCTTGCCTGTAACGCATTTTACTTCAATTTAGCATATAACCGCTTTGCATATATTACATTTTATACCCAGAGCAAAAGACTTTTACTAACTATTATACACTGTTCCCTTTACCCTGTAAGCAGCTTCGTCCTTGGGAGGTCTGAGCCTAGATGAACCTTGGTCCTTCGCAGCCTCCAACTCCCTCATGCATTCTATACATCGATGTACTTGGAAGTCATTGCAGTTCTTCATTATAATACGGGGTGTTTCACAATTGTTGAAACAAAGCGGCGGCTTCTAAAACCTTTATCGATGACCTTATTCATTTTTCTCTTTCCAGATTGTCATAGGGAAATAGTTAACCTTTCTATATATTAAACAAAATATAGTCTAA
>Ga0210059_1004173_pt1 | contig 23280 bp, 16 predicted proteins | sample Ectturendosymbi2_FD_188042 | JGI IMG/M metagenome (GOLD analysis project Ga0210059, IMG submission 188042) | Ecteinascidia turbinata endosymbiont from Florida, USA - Sample 2 (SPAdes) (version 2) | ecosystem: Host-associated > Tunicates > Ascidians > Unclassified | place: Key West, Florida...
CAAAGAAAGGTGCCAATATGTTTTACGCAGCTACTGAAACATTGGTACAAGGAACTAATGATGCAAATAAAATGGGGGAAGCACTTGTCTGAACCATTTCAAGTTGCTAATGTAATTAGACAAGGGTGGGGGGGGTATTGAGTCCATACTTGTTTGCTGTATATCTAGATGATTTATACACTGAACTAAACAACATTAAAGCAGGGTATTGTATTGGTGAAGTTTTATTAAATCATTTGATGTTTGCTGACAATATTTGTGTGTTTTGCCCAAGTGTACGAGGGCTGCAAAGTACATTTGATGCGTGTCAGGCTTATCCAGAATCGCATGAAATTATTTTCAACTGCAGCAAAAACTGTTTGTATGAAGTTTAAGGCTAAGAGTGCAAAATGCACAGTCACCCCATTACTGATGCTAGGTGGTCAAAATGTAAAATCTGGTAACTACTATAAGTATATGGGAATTGTACTGGATGCTGAGCTCTCAGATGACAAAGACATTCAGAGACAACTGCGATAAAAATATTGTGCAGCAAACAAGCTGTGAGCCTCTTTCCCAACGTTCAAATGCAGTCAAAAATGTACTTTTTTGTTCCTTTTGTACGCCCATGTATGAATCACAATTATGGTGTAATTTCAGAAAGTCGTGCATGCAGAGATTGTGTTTGGCCTATAATTTTGGATGCAGAGCTCTATACAACCTGCCCTGGAGAGCGAGTGTTAGTAGCCATCAGGTTCAATGTAACATTCCTACCTATGAGGCCTTACTAAGAAAAAATCACACTTCTTTCTCAAAAGATGCAGGAAGTCGAACAACAACATATGATTGCATGCATTGATGTAGTCCGATTGTTTATATATTGTCTGCCAACAAAATTACAGTATTATTAATTCTAAATAATGGCATACTTTTCCAAGTTTTTATCATAAGAAAGAAGATTGAAACATTCCCAGTTTTCTCATTTGAGACATTCCATTATAACATTTTATCAGTGAATAAGATTTTGGCAAGTGTCTTGTCCAGGTTATGTTCTATAGAAAATATTCTTTAAAACTTAACAAATGTGTATATTTCGATGGTTTGCAATAACACATTATAAAAAAATGTTTGTTGATGCACTATTAAATTTTTTTTATTAACACGTTCAATAAAAAGTTTTTTGTCATGAGAAATCACCTCTGCACCAGGCCATTTTTGAAATCTTTCATATTTTTTTCATTCATCCAAAGCATGTTGTAATTGAAACACAAACAAGCATGAGAAAAAGAAAACTTTTTCTGCCCTACTTGCATACGTACACCATTACAAAAATGCATGCAATGATCAACAGCACCACAGCAAGCTTTTGAACATGAGCCATGTTGAAAGCTAATGTTGCTTTATGAAATCACCGTGTAAATTATTCAAGCAAAAATTACTATTTCAAAAATACGAAGTAACGTTTCATAAATACAGTTTATCGTCACACATACAACCATTGTGAATTATAGTACAAATAAACCTTTTTGAGTACCGGAAATCTTTACACAACAAACTGCAGGAATGGTATGAAGTTAGCACTCTTGCATAGCTATGTTGGAAATAAAAAGCATTTGAGCAGTATCTAATGTACTGCAAACCAGAACATGTTATTTTTACTTCACATTCTAGATGCAAATATGCATTTGGATGGTTGCAAGAAAAAAATATTATAGCTGGTACCCAAAAGAAATATTTTGGTCAGTAATGTTTAAGTCGATCAGTACCCAGCATTTTATCCACTATGTCCTTAAATACCATACTCCACATTGAAAATGATAAGTAAGTGAACAAGATGCATGACATGAGCATACAGTTTCACAATAACATTAACTGACATTGGTCAAAAGAATGCTTCAACATGGAATAAATGATAAAGACATGTTTTAAGAATATTGAATTATTTGCATACAAGGTCCAAAGAGGAACAAAACAAGTTTGAAAACTGATTCTGCATGTGGATTACCTTGCTAGTTTAAATATAGATATTGAATAGTTTTATTTATTTGCGAAGCATTTTGTACAAATTGAAAATACTGTGTTAGGCAAGATCTAATTTGGACGTACGCCTATGTTTGCAAGAAAGCAAAACTATTTAATATGGATGTTCCTATATGTCAGTGGTTAGCAAAGTTTGGCTTGCTTACATGTTTTGTGTGGCTTTTCTAGCTGAATAGAAATATCTCAAATTGAAAACGAGTTGTCACCTCGTATTTAATGTTTGTTTCATTTATCATGTGCTTACACGAGTTTGTAAGGTTAGTTACCAGCAAGTCTGATGCAATTTAATAACAAAAGCAGTGAACCTAAAGCACTCATCAGGCTACTTAAGTTTCCAGAACAAACTTACAATTTTTCAAAGAGACATAACTGTCATTTTCCTGATGTCAGAATAAGACTAAATGCCTTTCATGAAGAGGCAATTACATTGCAAGATGACCAGAAGGCTTCTAAGCCAGAATTGACCATATGCAGGAGTAACAACCATGCTTTGCATTCCTTGTAAATCCATACATAGTCAGTTTATGTAGTTGGTGATGGCTGTCCAGTTCGCCAAACGTTCGTCACAAGCTTGTCTGCTGTAGAAATGAAACTGATCGAAATGCAAGGAACACTGGCTCTAAAAAATTTCAGTCAATGCCACTATGCAGTGAGTTTTGGAAAAAGGTTCCAGAAAGTAAATACCCAGAAAAATACCAGTGTATGACTCGTTTTTGTAAATTCAGCATGGCACATGTTGCTGTGAATTTTTATTCTCTGTAATGAAGTTTGCAAAATCAAAACATCTTGCAACCCTAGCAAATGAACACTGGTGAGAATTAATTCACACAGTTTTAACAATGTGTTGTCCAGAGTTTCTGAGACTGCAAAGTAAAAAAAATCCAGTACTGTATTGACAAATATGCATTTGTTGTGCTTCAATTATATGTTAACCAATTGTTTAAAAATTGCAAGTGAAGTTTGGTGTTCATGAAGAACTTCCCGTTGGTAAGACTTTGTATTTGTTGCGACAACTTATTTAATTTTATTACTGTATTGTTTGTATGCTTAACAGTTATTGGTGATTGTGGCATGTAAGCCAGCTCTATGCTCGCCCTTCGTCATGTCTGACAAGCCACTTACTAAGAACGAATTACATGGAATTAGTAATAAATTGGACAGAATTGTTGACATACTAAGTGCAAATGCATTTTGTTTTACTGAAGTTGTTAAATCGCTCCAAAAGCTATGCAAGACACAGGACCATTTGGTTGAATTATATGAGAAGAAAAATAATCTTCCAGCTGATGATGAAAAGGTAAGCCAGTGATCTAAAGTAATAATATAACTGGTTTTGTATTGTGATGTTTTTTCTATTACTTAAAAATACAATTTTTCAATACCCAATTTAAGATGTTACTGAGGAAAAAGTTTTTGGTTCAAGTGCTGTAACCCATTACTCAACAAACAATTAAATGAACTCATTTGCTTCAATTGCAGACTGGAACGTATTCTGGTATGTTGATTTTTGCCGTTTACATATGGCAATTATTCTTTGTAATTTTAAATGTTTGCTGTATTTTGTTCAAAAGAATTGTAATTCTGTTTTTTCTTGCTTTGTAAAATATATTATTTTTGCAAATGTCACATGCAAGTTTTTAAAAATCTGCTGTGTCGGTGTTGTGACCGTAAAGCGCGAGTGGCAAGTGCGCAAAGCTTCACACTGTGCCAGCAAGCAACAATAGAAATCACCCGACGAGATCACTCTATTATTGCTTGTTCGCGCCACATATATATGGATGTTGTTCTTCACGCACATCCCGTTCGTGGTGAATCGCGCATTCAACGCAACGCCAACGGAGTGGTTGCAACATCGGCATTGTAAAATTAGACTTAAACTACCTTGGTTGTTTTCACTGCAAACTTCCATATAAAAAGTGTGTTTGCAACTATGGAAACATGAATGCACCAAGCAGTAATTTAAATGAAAATATAATGGATATGTCAGAAAACAGTTGTTTTCTTCCTCTGTACAACAATTATTTCTCGAAACTTTCAACAGAAGTTCATTTCGATAATTAGTTATTGCTTTATATACGACTTGGAAAGGCTCTTACGCTGTACTCTGCCCCAAGGTTTTCACTTTTCTTCATAGTTTATCAAATAATTGATAATAATCTGCGTTACATCGATTGACAAAATTAAACAGAGAGGTCTCTCATAAAGAAAGCTGGTAAAAGAGCTTTATATGCTGAATGTGCATCTGATATAATTTTGATTTCATTGGTTCAAGTTATGAAATAACAAGACTATCTTTTTACATTGCAGGTTTATCCAAATCAGGAAGAAGCAATAAAACTTCCTGCGCACGTGTTGAAGAAAGAACCAAGTTTTATTGCGAGTTGTTCCGATGAACCCGATGCGATTCAGGTTGATTCTGACTGGCGCAACTACTTGTCTGCTGTTATGGCACTCAGTTAAACATGTTACGTTATATAGCGATCGACGTTTGCCGACCGAAATTTTTACACGTATATGTTAGAACTGGTATTTGCGCTTACAGCTAAACCTGGCTCATATACGCGCACATCAAACACGAACGTCTGTAAAACTTAAACTGATCGTTGCAGAGACAAAAGAAAAAGTTAGCGCATCATCTCTCAGAATATACGGTGCCGTGCCTCGCTCCTCAGTTTACTGCGTTGTTTTCAGTGCGACAGATTTTTTTGGTTGATTTCACTTTTGAGTTCCACGGGCAAACCTCGGCTTGAGTGCTTTGCTTCTTCAGGAAGACTGTTCAACATTGGTTAGTTTGAATGTAGCTCTGTGCTTGCATGTGAACATAGCTTCGCTTCTTCGCCAATACCATTGCGCGAATCAGCTTGCACAGTCTGTCTTCCATCAGTAACTCTTTTTGTACTTATGCGATGACGCACAGGCAGTTGATGGTAAAATGTTTGAATGATCTTATTGCATCATGTTAAAAATAATTAAGCTTCTTGAACTCGAATTTAGGACTTTAAGCGCGATCTCTGTGACTTCACCTCGCCATTTTCCCAGCTTGCATCCTCACCGCAAATCATCAGCAGTTCCACACGACGTGAAGACTTGTCCGATCGTCAAGAATCAGTTGCAAAACCTGATGATGGCGATAGCTGTTCTACACAGGAGTCGAACAAAGCTCCCTCTCAAGTGGTGAGCACATTCTTCGTTGATCTTCTCTTCTCTTTCCAATGAAACGCTTTTCCAGAAAAACATGGCAATGTTATGTCTGGCGATCAGTATAACCTCAGTCGATAAAATTGCATTTTTGTCCGCCATCTGCAGGAGTCACTGCAGCAAAAGTTGCTTCTTGTCTGATTGACTTTTACGAACCGACTCGGGCAATTTAAAACAGTGCGTCTCGTATCAGTATTCACAGGCTGCAACAGCTGTTTGAAATAGATACACCGCAGTGTCTGAGCCTCATCTCTTAGGAACAATATAGCCTACCTAGTTTACAGTGTACTGAAAAAGCAGCTTTCATATAATGATTTAATTGGTTCTGTTTTTTTGCTATCATGTCTACATGGCGAATCTGTCTGTTAACAAATGAGTTTGTTGTTTGTGGTTATGCCCTAATGCGCACCATTTAGTGGTAAGTGGTAACTTTAACCTGAGTTGAGAAACCAGGACACTACACAGCGTCACAATAAATAAGAATTAGGCAAGTTGATGTTGGCGAACACATATTTCCATAGGCTACAGAGAGGCATTTGATATCGAACTGTGATGTATTATTGCAGCCAACTCAGTCTTTGACAAAGGTCATAATCAAACGCATAGACCACCAACCCACGACTGGGATTCTCAGGAAAGAAATAACTGGTTTGTTTTCCTCGTACAAAACGCTAAACCTGAATTAAGAAATGATGTTGTTGTGACGTTTTTCAAATGTACGTTGTAAAATTTTCAAAGACAGCACGTTTATATAATGCCAACCATAAAAGTCACTTCTGCAGCCGATGCCAGTCCGAACTGGAATCGGCAGGTTTTTTTAAGGCGTTTTATGAGTTCAAAACGGTCCCATATATTTCCTCTGCGGATCCATAAAATTGGTACTTTCACATTAAATCTGGACAATCACGAAAAGTTTTAGCTGATTTGGATGCTTAACATCGCTTCGTTGCTTCAATTAAAAAAACGATTAGTTCACTCCAAATAAGTGCAGTACCACAGACAGTAGCCTCGCCTATTCATCATAACCATCTCTGAAATCCCACGCAACGCAACAATTAATAATTTGAGAGCATTTGTGAGATACACAGTTAGGTTACGTAATAATTGATGCTCTGCCACTGACTCTAGCGTTTTTAGCAAACTAAGTCTTTTCCAGATTTTACATTTCTACTTTCTTGTGTGGGTATTTTCAGAAGATAATGTCAGAGCAAAAACGTAAAGCTAGACATCCAAGCACAAAGCAGTGTTTTTGTAATAAGTCTAAATATCTTGCTGTTACCCCGCCAGAAAGTGCAACACCAGCAGCGATGACTGCAAAGGTTCTTTCGATTCCGTTGTCCAGAATGAATAGCATTCAACTGTTAGAATCTCAAAAGCGTCGTCAGTTTCAGCTAACAGTCATTCAGCAGCATCAAACAATAAGACTTTTCGATCATGGATTAAGCTGAAAGGTTGTGATGAATCCCTACAAATGAATGTGTTCACTCATATGCTGACGGAGGCATAATATGTTTGCTATGCTGTAAGCATCCAGCAGTTACCACCGCCTGAGGACAGAATGGCAATATTTGCCAGGCCTCCACGCCCAAACCGCCTGGATAATCATCTCAGCTCTGACCAACACCAAAAACCAATAGCCTGGAAAAAGCTCAAAGTATTTCACTATTTCATGCTATTCATCAGGATCGCATTTCAGATAAAGTTTACACGGCAGCTGAGCGCGTACATCTGATTTACTGGGTTTCGAAAGAAGAGATAGCGAATCGAAAAACAGCTTCTTTGCAAACCTTGGTGGACCGCACTGGCCATAATGATTGGCTACGCGACCTCCACCATAACAGTTCTGTAGCAGCAAGCGAGTTTATTTTTCTCTTCTTGGACCGTTTGAGTCATCGCATTTTTTCTGATGTCAAGCAGAGTTTTATGCTGGGCTAGTATGGTTGACGAGACAACCGATATTGCTGCATTGCGCTGTCCATTTAAATTGCCACAACCTGTCCAAAGCGAGTTTGTATTGCTTTAAGGCAATTACGTTGCTTTGAAGTAAAGCAATTGAAAAATACTTTTTTTAAATAAAAATCCTAACTTAACTCCGACAGGGATGAATACAATGCATAAGAGGATTTAATGTCTAAACAGAAAGTTTCTTGCTCTGACTTTTGTTCAGCTTTGTTACCAAATGCGTCCAATCAATGCAGCGTTGCTGATGAAGTTTCAAAACACGCGTTTAATTTATTTTGAGGTTTTGGAGGAGAAGCGGTCAACTGAAATATCAGATATCAGTCCACTCAGGGAGATATCCCTGAGTCCACTGCCGGAAATCGAACTTGTCGGAGGTATGTTGCGTCTTTATTGAAGCGATTAAGCATGTTCATCTGCGCAGTATTTCTTGATCTGGAAATAGTTGTGCTCGTTTGTTTATTTTTTACGGGATTTTACGGAAAGTATTTAAACCAGTACTAGCACTTATTGTACCGAATGTCTTTTCCTGTTACGGCTTAATGCAGTCCATGTGCGGGTTAGTAGTGCGTTCTTCAAATAAAAAAATACAACTATTAAATTTAAAATGTTAAGAAGTGCTTTCTGCTTTTTTGAGAGACTACAATCTAGAGCAGCTATGTCCAACCCAAATGCTTTACTGAGCCAAAAATTATGTCACTATCTTAACCAAGGCCGCACATTTAATGACATGTTTATGAGGGCCGCATAAAGGCGCATATTGAATGACATACTTTGATCTTAGCAAATTAAATTTAGCTCAAGCTAATGTACTGAAAATGTTCGAATCCTAACTGCAATGGTAACAGACGTGATAAAGTGGCACTGAGGACCACCTTCAACCAAATGTGAAATTCAATATTATCAAAAATAAGGACAGGTTGTCAGTATGTAGGATACTTTTTACTGCAGCGAAAACCTGAAGTGGGCCGCACCAAACCTTCGCCTGGGTCGCATGCGGCCAGAGGGCCACGGATTGGACATAGCTGATCTACCTATACCAGTGGTTCTTAACCTGAGGTAAATTTACTCCTGGGGGTAAATTTCACCTTCCAAGGGGGTAAATTTACTGAAAAATTAATTGCAGCAAATGTAAATTTATGTAAATGATGCTAAACTGTAAAAGTTTGTTACTTTAGTATTTTCAATAAATGAGCACCACTGAGTTCACTGGGGAAAAATCTGGTAATCTTGTTTGACAAAAGGGTAAAATACGTGAAAAAGGTTAAGAACCACTGACCTAGACAGTGTGTTCATAACTTTTTGCGACTCATATTAGTTTTTCAAAGTAAAGTCATGATAATACAAAATACAACACAAAGTACTCTAATGCAAAAACAGCAATGCAAATATTGAAACACCGTTATGCATAACACTAAGAAATGAAAATTTCAAATCACACCGAAATTGTTTGCAATTGAAGATCTGTTTCTGGCTGAACGAGCCAACCGATTAGCGCGTCTGATTATCGATTAGCGCCTGTATTAAACAAAAAATCAACGTGCATTTAGACTGGCCAGAGCGGTGCCCAAGGTCTCATTGCTTCAAAAAACTGTTTCAGGTTTAGGCAAGGTTTAATGAAGTAAGACCTAAAATATTTCGTATCGAATAACATTCAGTTTATAGCTGTAAAAATGCATTTTGTATTAAGTGGCAACTTCTAACATTTCCTTGTGGTTTTCAAATTGATTTATTGTTGACTGCTTGAAGTCAAGGCTGCAACCAGGGATAAAACCGGGCAATTTCCACCACCCCGAGATTTTCAAAAACATGTGTTGTTGTTAGGTACAACATCAAGTTTGCGTCCCACCGAAAATATCAGCTGGTTGCGGCCATGCTTGGAGCTCGAGCAGTCCAAGATCATTGTTTGCAAGCTGTTAATATATAAACTGATGTTGTGCAGCGTCTGGATTACATGCTTATGACGCTTCTTTATAAGTGATAGCCGTGATTGAATAAAATTTGGTTAGCATAGCATAACGGGTACAATCCTGTGTGATGTAGATTTGCTTTGTTACACTTGACAAGAAGTCATTGCTAGTAATACTTAAATTTTCTTATGGAAGCTCATTTTTGTCCCCTCACTGCAACTAGAGACGAATGCAATAGTATTCGTTTGTTGGAAAGGTTTTGGATACTTTGGTGGCCTTGCTTGTGTATCTTAAAGTCCACAGTTGAGATGGAAATAAACCACCTTTGAGATTTCAAAAATAGCTCATAGCGGTGGGTCCATCTGAAAGATACACGCCTACTGCGGCTTTCTAAAATCAAGCCATTATTGCTATTTCATTTTTCAGGAGTCCTTTCTAGGAGTTTTATTGCATTCCTGGTGATGGTACACAGCTCTAGAGTTGTAATTTTTTATTTACACGTAAGGATCAATAATAACGATGATGTAATACAAATGATCTTCTACATTCGTGTGAAATTTCCTTAAAACTACCGTAAATATCGTCACTTCGCTACCGGATGATCATAATTTCATTTTCGTGATTTGCGATCCACAAAACACGTACAATTTCACGCCATGTTGCAGCGTTTGTTGATCCGGCAAAATAGGGGAGATCGTAATTTGGGCCGGGGTTTTGAATAAATTGGCATTTTAAGAGCTAAAACGTGGTTACAGGTTGGAAATTCCATGGAATTCCTACTTACTATTCAAAGTGGTCATGATCAAGGGAAGACCTTTTACTACGTTCTAGAAAAGCTCCTCATTTTCTCCTCGCTGTCAACATCGCTGGTTACTGTAATTTTTATTCGCCTGACCTGTGTTTTAAACTTTGCTGCTTCACTTACTTACGAACCTGATTTCTGAGTCAAATAAACAATAATAATTTGGTTCGTTTCATTGATTTGAAAGGAATGGGATCTTGTTTTTCTGTATCACATTTATCCACAGCTCCCATCAATCCTCCCGATGTAGTTTACCCCTCAATTCTCAACCAACCTGTCCGACTGTGAAATACTTTCATTAACACCAATTTGTAAACTTTTTCTCACTTTTTAGGCAGAACGTCATCACTCTTCTGAAAGTGGGAGGAGCGTAAAATTTTGTAAAATATCTGGTGCGAATGCTTTGCAGAAAACCTTCAATGAAGGTTGCGGCAGGCCCCAGTGGGACCCGTTAGGCCTACTTGAGTTTAGTACGCTGCGGTGGACCACGGTAAGCTTTTAGTGTAGGCCTGTATTTCCTAGACTGGGGTAGGCCTGTATCATAGGTTTCACGTACCAATCATCATGAGTTTCATGTTTTGATTATAAACTGTAAGCTGATAGTCATGAGTTGTACGTTCTGGTCGTCAACATTTCTTTTGCAAAAAAAACAACAAAACTCCGCCCAATCATTTCTGTGGTGTTCATCTTTACAAGCTATGTGCAGACTGTCTTGGCGACGAGGAAACTGGAAGAACAGTGTACGACCGTTTGTTTTTAATGCAGTTGCGATTCTGTGGACCATCTGTGGATAAACCAACAAATCTGCCTGAAATCAATGGTATTATCATAGATCAGGTCAGACTTCTTGTGTTTCGCTTTGACGGGAAAGTTCTTTTTGTTAAATGCAGTACAATTTCTGTTGTTGAATTCTGCGATGGGTGTCAAGCCTTGCTGTGGCCTCAATGGAATGATAACCGTCAGTTAGGCGGTACAAGTTTTTCTATGAGAGGATGACTGGAGTAACCGACCGTTATTTTTTAAACATTCGGAAAGCAATCGCCTGGAGCTAATTCATTTGAATCTGGTCCTTCAGAAAGAAAAAACGTTGTCTGCAAAAATAAAGCTCACCATTGATAAGATTGATTTGTCATGGGTTTGTTTACATTAACCGATTTTGTGAACAATGCATTGAGGTTATGCAAACTAACTTTATTCGATGCATACGCTCAGTAACAAGTATATGCGTAGCAGCGCCGTCTTGTGTGGAGTTTCTGCTCCGCCACAGATCAGAGTAGAAATGTTTGAAATCGCGAAGCACTTTGATCAATTGGATTGCGGAATATTGAATCGTTCATTGTTTGCGCACAAAATGCTCTTGTGACGTCCTTGAACAGCGATGATTATAGTCGAGATGATCACTTTACAGCCTCTGTGGAAGTTGTCTTTGGCGACGACGGGAGGTCGAATGGGAAGCAAGCGATACGTTGGAGCTCAACGTGAAGAAAATGAAGTTTTCTTCGAAATGCAGCAGAAGCCCAAACGCTACAGTAAATATGTCAAGGATTTGCCGCAAAGGGTAATGATGCACCTTTTGTCTTTGATAAAAAAGTTTCTTGTCAACTATGATGATGTCATTCGAACACCCATCACCAAACTCACCAGTTAGTCTTTTTAAGAAAATAATTATAATCATGATTGTGTCACGAAGTTATTTTTTTTCTATAACTAGCCAAACAATTTATATTAGTGTTTATGTTAGGTTTTTTCGTTCCTACTGACTGCGAGTCTGACTGTGGAAGCTGGTTAAGTACATTTAGCTTAATCCACGACGAGGATATCCTGGGTTCGAGTGGTTTTCCTTTTCTGCAGTTGTTGACGCTGCGTGTTTGGAAACACGTTTTTTGCTGTAACTCTTACTTCTTATTCTGTTTTTTTTCGTGCGGCTCGTTTTTGCCTTCTGTTAGTTCGGTGCTAGATCGATGCCAGCCTTATATATACTGCTTCACACGTTTCACGCGCGAGTCTCTAGTGCTCAAAATACTTAACCATTTACCTTCGACATATGGTTGGTTCGTACCTTGCACTGACACCAGCTGTCAGGAATGAAGCTTCAGAAATATCATCGTTGTCCGGACAACCCGCCTCCACACCAAGAAAAAACAAGATTGGAAAACCACTTTTTCATTGTTGGTGTATGCTTAAACATCGGAAATTAACACAAACTTTACAGAAAATTACTTTGCGATGGTTAAATATGGTTGCAGTTGATAAATAACTAGAAAAAAGCGCAGGTGAACTTGGTCAACGTTTGCATATATTCGAAATAAACTCGGCAGTTGTAAAAACATTAGTGATACATTTGGATTTTTCGCTCAATTCTTTACATTATGAACTTTCACCTGCTCGTTTTAATCTATATTACAAAGAACTAATCTGTAAACCTTTATGTTACGCAAGCAAACGTTGTAACATAACAAAAATATGTGACTAGTAATAAAGTTCAATTAGTGCTGACCGGAATGGACGCATTCCAACTAGAAACAGCATCGGAAATAAAACGTGATTTCCGACCGGAACAATACTCACCCACTCCAGTTAATTAAAAACTAGTTTCTCGGTCTGAGTGGCGTCTTTTAAAATGATTTTGGGTGTAAATTACCACCCAGTGTTGTTGAGTCTGTTTTTGATGCTTCGTCTTACGGGGAAATCAATAATGGGTTCTATATTTTCAGAGATTATGAAACGTTTCGGCTTTTTGCTTCACATGATTCCTACAAAATAACTTGTAGTTTCACTTGTCGACATAGTAGCGGTAAACTTCACAAACTTAATTTTCAGTTTAATGCTGAAGAGTTTGCGGAAACGAATGAAACTCTGCAACATATGTTTATGGACGAAGTTGAAGTGAAAACAGGTGTGGTGTAATAATAGATGAAAGAGAATGATCTTCAAAACAATGCCACAAAGTTCACGTATTTGTTTCTTTTTACTGCTGGTAACCAAGGCATATGTTGATAACATAGCTGTTCATAAGAAAACTTTGAATTCCGCATATTGAGATGTAGCAAACTCACATGATAACTACGTTTAGTGCTAGGCTAGATGAAATTCTTTTGACATTTCTAGCACAAGCGCAATGAAATATAATGGAAAGGCGTTGTTATAAACAGCTATTTCGTACATGACAGATGCTGTGCATACTTTCTTAAATCAGGGCAAGTGCTTTTCGCGCCAGGTCGGTAATTTTGTCGATATCACTCCGCATCTCAGCCAATAGAATTAGATTACGTAATTGTTTGTAGAATAGAAAGTGCTTCCCAACTGTGCATAGTTTTTTTCACGTTGTTCGCAACGACATTTGCTTTTCACATTTGCTTGCTCTTTTTTGTGTAAATTTTTTCTTTACGAAGGCCTGGCTTAACTTAAATTTTATTTAGATAACTTGCACCCCACTATCCACATCAGGTTTGAGGATTTCAAGTAAAAGCATAACTTTGATCTCAATCTGATTCAGGCCATCCGAGTGCAAACGACGAAACAATAAAAGTCTACGATCGGTCATTTCTGATGCAGTTTCGTCACTGTGATTTATCAACAGAGAGACCAAAGAATTTGCCTGAAGTCGGAGACATTGTAACCGAACTACTGGTACTTTTTTCTGTTCACACCACCGACATGTGAAACTCCACGCCAGGATTTTATGCTTTTTTGACTTTGTTTGTTCCCTAGAAAGCGTTTGTTGACTCCAGAGCAACAGGATGGAAAAGCAATTTGTCCACTCTTCACGTCAAGTTCAAAAATGTGCTTTTAAAACACCTTAATCGGTTGGAAGCTACGAAACAGTGTCCCATGAAAGAATTAGTTGCAACTCAACACTCTTTCGTGCTTCGATCTTTTCTATTATTCGACACAAGTTGTTTGAATCACTTTAGGTTCGAATCGTGGGCATCAACTGCAGCCTCTTGTTGGATTGCAATTCTGGTTTTATGCAATTTGGCTAAAACCGTAACACCTTTTAGCCATCATTATAGCCAGGCCCACTCTGACCTAAAGTGGTGCTGCGTAGACACACACTAAATGGTTAGATAGTTGCATTGAATTTAAGAAAAGATATGTCTCGTCTTTTGCATGAAATGTCTACACAAATAATTGCCATGCGATTTAAAGTGTAACGTGAAATTGTTGTTTCGTGTTATTTAGAATTCTTCGCCAAAAGCATCAAAACCATCTGCGAAAAAAGCTCGTACCAGATCCGGAACACGTGGTCGTCATGGTGAAGATCAAGTCACGAAAAAACCTAATCCACTGCCGACCTTTCGTGCATCAAATCTGGGAGCGATCCCGTCGTCATCAGTGATCAATCCGGTAAAACATGTTTTGATGCCCGTGTCTATTGAAACTACTGCGCCTGTACTTGTTTCGTCACGAGGATTTTCACGATACGAGTACGCTGAATGCGGGCAACATATGTAAAAAGATGCTCTTTACTTATATCTTGGATGTACAAGTTGGAATATTCAATTAGGTGTCGTTGCTTGCCGCCACGTTTTTAAGCAAATGTTCAGCTCCGTGCCGCATATTTGTTCTGCAGTTACTCCTGCCGTGAATTTTTAAATGATCGTACGCGATGCGATTATTTAACGACAATTGGCGGCAGGCCGAAGCATTATTAATTTTTTCCCGAGGTGGTTGCGGTGAACGCACTTGCGCAAGGAGGGCTACCGCGATTCACTCTGTGGTCGTGGATCGAACACTCAACCTTCCACTGGGAGTAGGGACACTCCACCGCTGAGCTAATATCGGTGGTATTTTTTAAGTTTTTTTTCATATCTCATGTTGGATTCGGTCATGCTGTTGTCTAGGCGACTGTGTCTTTTGCTGTAATCGACATTGTTTTTAACTATTGCGTTTCGGTCCCTTTTCGTGTTTTTTGCTGTTGTCCCTTGTTTTAGTGGCGTGTGTAAATTTTATCGAAATGAGTGAAATGCGCAGCACAATCCTTATTTTGACATTGTTTGAAATTGAAAACATTTTTGTAGCAACCAGCGAGTGATAATGTTTTGATATCTACGAATGTGAGTTTTTGATGTTTGGTTGGAGTTGGAAGATTTTTTCATCAAACTATGGTTCAAACTGCTTTAAAACTGACGAAAACTCCTAAAATTCCTAAAAACAGCTTTTCTTTCATGTTTGTCAGTGATAATCTTTTGATTGACATCATGATTTTCATGAAGATTGTCATTTTCAGTCATCCCCTATTGGATTATCGAAAACGACCGAAACTCCAGGAGATGGCGCTACAGGGACTAGTGGAAGAATCGCAGGTATTTTTATTGTAAACTACCAATGCAGTAATAGTGAAATAATTCTAAATGCTTTGAAAACAACGTTGATTGTCAGAAGAGTTTGTTGCATCAAGCTCAAGAAGTAAAACTGACCGGTTGTGTGGCGTGTGCCGTGCACAGCAGCAAAGGCGAAGGCCTCATGAGGTCGTTATCATCACTTCAATCCCGATCCTCAAGTTACTGATTTACACCTTGATGGTTGTCAGCGCAGAAGGCGCGTGAGAGATGCTGTTGGATCAAAGACAGTTGTAAAACACCGAATCAATTTTAATCGAAAACAAATGCGAAAATTTCTGCCTTGTCAGAATAAACAACACGTCAGGGTGCTCGGCTTGTTTATTTTCATGTCTGAGGGTTACTTTGTTTAAAATTTGATATTTATATTGCTGAGACCGGCAAATATACTGTAGCTTTCAACCCACGACAGGTCTCTGTAGCGTTTTAATCTCAAACTTTAGTGATTTATAAACAAAAGATATTGTCTTTGTGTTTTTTGAAAATGACCTGCGCTGCTCTGATCAAAGAGTAAATTGCAAGGTTTTACAGAACAGCAAGGGAAAGAAAAATGTTAAAGAAAAAAGCAGCTATAACTTTGTATAAAGAGCTTGAATGTTTTAAATAATTGTGTAAGGAACTTTAAACTTTGACAGTTTTGGGAGGATGGTCGTAAACAAGCTTTTCGTTAGAGATTTCGAGCTGTGGCATATATGTGTATCAAGACTGTGTACGTAATCATCTCGCCTAACAGCCGTTGATTAACACAGAAGCAGTGATTGCAAATGGGAAAATTGCCTCGATGACAATATGATAAGTGCAAAATGATATCAATAGGGCATATAGACCGTGATTATTTTAACCATTTTCCACGGTACATTTTCCGAAGAAAATTTGGCTAAAAGGAAGCAATTTTATTTGGACGACTTGAAGCTCATCTCCTCATGTCGGAATCTGCCATAAAAAATCATTCGTACGAAGATAGATCGTATTTCAAGACAATGTACGACAGTATACGAGAAGTTCTCGAACGTTCCTCGGCACAACCGTTGTGATGTAGCGTTTTTCATACAATTCCCAATTAATTTTCTAAACATGGAATTTACTGCGCAAAAATTCGCGTGCATCGTAGAAGTGTAATTTGCAAGCAATGTGCATTTGACTTCATTACTTTTTGCAACGTTTCTGAGGTTAATATTTGCGCAAAATTTTCACTGTTTTTCGTTCGTTATTAATCACGTTTTAAACTCTGACGCAACCGTGTCGACTATTCACTGAAATCGTGCTGCCAGTGCGTTGTGTGCAGTAATGAATGCAGTATGTACGGCTTTTGATATTTGGCGAATGCAATAGGTAACCTGCCACGTTCAACAAGCAATTATGTAGCAAAAACTTTCATACCAATTTCATTTCTGGTTCTACCAGATACGTGAGTATGTCTAAAGTTGTATTACATTAGCGCAGTGAAAACATGTTGTGGACATATGATACGAAAAGGACAATAAAATACGAAATGAAATCTGTGAGTTCTTAACGTTTGCCAGAAACCAGCTGCCATACAATGTAAAAACAGGATTCATTCCACTATCGCCAACCACATCAGGTTAGAGGTTTTCAAGTAAAAGCATAACGTTGATCTCAATTTTATCCAGGTGATCCGAGTGCAAACGACGAGAAAACGAAAGTGTACGATCGGTCATTTCTGATGCAGTTCCGCTTCCAGGCTACGCCAATGGAGAAGCCTAAAGATTTGCCTAAAATTGAGGACATCATAATGGACAAGGTGCAGTTTAATCCGTAGCTATTTTTTTGGTGTATGGAATAAGCGTTTGAGAAGCAAAAATGGTAATTGGTGTGTGATCAATGCGGAAGTAGTGTGCTTTGGTGAAAATGCAATTCGATGTAGTGTGACGAGCCGGCATGCTGTGAACGGTATTTCGATTTGTTTCAAAACTGGGTACTACAGGGGCCAGATGCAAACTCTCAGAAGTGTGCCCCAAAGCAGTTGATGAGGAGCACCCTTTTGCACATTGCAAAAAGGCTGATTGTTGCTTTATTTTTAAAAAACATATGACTTGCTTCAGATTATATCAAATGTGGCTCTAGAGTGGTTCATAATTTTTTTGACAGAACAATGCGAAAACCTGTTTTTTTTGCTCAAATCTTCCGGTCATTTGTTTCGTAAAACTGAAAACTCGCTGAAACAGTATTCACTAGGCTGCCTTTTCGGGTATTATGACCAAATTGACTTAATTTTTGGTCATTAAAAAAATCAGTCTTCGACCGAAACAAAACAAGCAAAAACAAAGTGCAAAACTCTCAAAGGGTGCCCGCGGCATATAGGGGCTGATCCAGGCGGGGTGATTGTGGCGATGACTCCCTAAAACCGAAGAAAGTAACTTCACAATTCGGAAAACAGCATTCGCGAAATAAGGCCATTTAGTCGTCCATTGTTTTGCCACCGCAGTGTTGTGACGTACACTTCATCCCTTTTACAGTAGCGAAGCCGTTATGAGACATTACTACCAACTATTACTGAAATCGCCCACCTAACCTTACTGGCTGGATCAGGCCCTGCTGGCGTGAAAAATAGGGGGACCCGAAGTGACCGTTTCTCGTTTGCCTCCCCTAAATTTCACCCCTGCTCACAGAGGTAGGTGGAAAACGAATGGAAGCAGACAACGAATGGGAAGCATAGTTAGGCTTAATGAATGTAATACGTAACTATAGCGATGAAAATATCGGCTGTTCTTTGTTGAAAATAGCCTCGTTTCTGATAGAAACTTGAGTCAAAAAATTCCATCTAGCGGCTGGCGTCCAGGGCCAGGTAACCTGAGACAAAATGGCCTAAAACCTACCCCACTTATGACGCCACCCACAAAAAACGAAATCCAAAACTTTACAATTTTTTTCAATGGAGTCTAGAAGACTTGCTGCATCTTTTGAGTCTTTGAACAGCTCTCTAGCGCAATCGGCAAGCAAGTTAGGGTGTTGTAAAGTGACGATAAAAGCGTGGATCATGCACGTCTTGAAGGTAAAAACAACCTGGCGCCAAAGGTGTTAAGTAAGAAACATTGCTCAGCTGGTGGTTGATTGGACCCTTTTGCACAAGAAAAGGGGTATTCACACTTAGTAAAATATTCCTAATTTTTTTTGTGGTGGCTGAAATGGGACCTGGGTAATTTTTCTTTTCAGTGATGAGTGCAAGCAATAGTTATTTCATGTTTCTCAGATTAAAACTTAAGGATATTTGTGTTTCCTAGCCTGCTCAATCTCCTGAACAGCAACAGCATCTTGGCACGCAAGATAGTCCAAATGATACGAGCAGAAGTCATGTTATTCCACAATCTGCTACAGTAAAAGCCCATGTTGGCGGAACGCCAGGGCATGTGTATTATCCACAGGCAATCCCTAATTATCAGCAGGTAAGTAATTTGGATATAAAACTACATGTGCTAGTGAATGCAGATCTTGATTTACAGGATATGCTGTTTCAGTGGAATCGTGTTTTATCATCTTGGGGCAACTATGATTTAGAAGTTGCTGTGCATGAAACACCTGTAAACTTAATGTAATGGGGGCTTTACTTCAGCCAATGCAACGTATTTTTGTCACTTTTAGGAAAAATGGAAAGTATTTTAATTTACAAACAACTTATCCATTGGACAAAATAGCATGATTTTATTGTTGTCTAAATGTATAAACTAAAAAATGCAAATAATGCCAAAGTTGTTCAATTCTCTTTCATTCACATTTGTATCATCTGTATCACATTTGGATGGTGTGTTACATACTGTAAGTTTGAGTCTTGTTTTGTTAGATATAGGAAAACTAAATAAAGTTATTGATAATATACATGTGGAGGTAACATCTAATTGAAATTTTTCTAAAGGGAATTTACTTTAATTATCACTTTATAGTCACTTAACTATGAAGAGGCTGAAGACTTCCTTAAAAAATTGTTTAGTTATTTTAATTGCATGAGAAATTTGATCCTTGTGTGTGAATTGATGATGAAGTTGGAGTGACTATTGCAATAATTGAGTTACGCTGTTAACTCTAATTGTGGCCATCATCTGCGTAATTAGCTTTTTGCAGCAGGTGCCATCATCATGTGGTCCAACACAGAAGTATCCCCACAATCAACATGTTAAACAGTTTTTTCCGAATATGCAGAAAACTTCTACACCACATCATCCACCCCCTCAACCTCCTGCTAGCACGATGCCTCCTCAAACCAGTCCTTACATGCCATTTATGCATCGTGTGAGTGTCTAGTTTGTAAAAGAAAGTTATGTAAGTGAGTTACTCTCTGGTTATCCACATTTTTGGTTGTTATTTTACTGCAATAATTTTTCCAACTTTGACTGCCTGTCTACGAATATATTGAACTTGGAAATCGGGAAAAAACAGGGATATTTCTAATGACTTACCAGCCGCAGATATCCTCAGCCGACTGCGCTAGACAGCTGTTCAAACCCTCAAAAGACCAGGCAAGTTTTCGAGTCTGCAATGGGAAAAAGTTTGGTTTTGTGTTTCGTTTTTTTTGGGGAGTGGCGTCATAAGTAAGGTAGGTTTTTGGCCATTTTTGGCTGTTGGTACCTGACCTGAGCCCAACATTTTTTCGCTTGCTTATTTCTTGATTCAGTTAAATGCTAAATTTTCACTAGAAATTAATCTTCCTCTGATTCCTAAGCAACCTAGGCGGGTTACAGACCTAACAATTCCCGGTAATGCATGACATTCTTCTGCTGCAAGGTTACACTAATTTTAGGAAATAACAAAACCTTCATTACAAAATGTTCAAGATGAGATGGAGCTGTATGTTTATCAAATTTTGCCTGTTTGTAATTGTTATGCTACAGAAAATAAGAAAAAATAAGGACGCAAATCACATTTAAGGACATTCCTTAGAAATAAGGACAATAATATTTTTAAGACGTAGTACGTCAAAATAAGGGCAATTCTTAAAAATACGGACAGTATTGAAGCCCTGCCTACAACTCTAAGGATGTTCGAATAACAACCGACAAGATAAGAAACACGTTCTTAAGCAAAAGGAAATACTAGCTATGCTAATCAGTGGGACAACTGAGCTTGCATCTGTGCAACTAGTTTTGAAACTCATGCATGGAGGGCCTGTTGGCGAGGACTAATCTCATGCCATTCTCAACGCCCAGTCTATTCCTCGGCTTTTGTTTCTATGTGGACAAGGGTAGAAAATCAAGCATCACAGGCAGGGGTAGATAGTAGAACTTACGGCCAGAGGCAAACTCTCAGAAGTGTGTCCCAAAACAGTTGTTGAGGAGCACCCTTTGGCACATTTGCAGATAAGCTAATTGTTGCTTTATTTTGAAAAACATATGACTTGCTTCAGATCATATTAAATGTGACTCTAGAGTGGTTCTTAGTTTATTAAACAGAACAGTGCAAAAACCTATTATTTTCGCTGAAATCCTGCAGTCATTTGTCTTGTAATAGTATGAAAACTCGCTGAAACAGCATTCACTAGCCTGCCTTTTCGGGCTCTATGACCAAATAGACTCATTTTTGTTGATTAAAAAAATCAGTCTACGACCACAACAAAACGGGCAAAAACTAAGTGCGAAACTCTCAGAGGGTGCCCGCGGCATATAGGGGCTGATCCAGGGAGGGGGCGATTGTGGCGATCGCCTCCCTAAAATGTAAGAAAGTAACTTTATTCCCCACAATTTTTTACAATTGGGAAAACTACATTCGCGATTAAAGGGCATTTTTTCATCCATTGTTTTGTTGCAGCAATGTTATGAAGTGTATGAGTACTTCATCCCTCTTACAGTAGCAAAGCTGTTATGAGATTTGACAACCAAATGTTACTGAAATCCCCCCCCTAACCTTATTGGCTGGATCATCCCCTGCCGGCATGAAAAATAAGGGTGAATCAAGGTGACCGTTTCTCGTTCGCATCCCCTAAATTTCACCCCTGCTCACAGAGGTAGGTGGAAACAAATGGAAGCAGACAATGAAAGAGGAGCATAGTTGGGTTTAATGAATGTAATACGAAACTATAACGATGAAAATGTCAGTTGTTCTAGAATTATGATTGAGATAATGTGAACTTCACAAAAATATGTCTATGTTTCGGTTTTGCTGACGTAACAAAAAATGGTGATATGCGCAGTTCTAAAAATTCGTGACTTCAGCAAACTATTAAATCTGCTGTTCGGGACTCCACAACCACTCCTCCGCTACCTACCGGTTGGGAAGCGCTGGTGTAGAGCCTTTGATTAGGTATCTAGCATTTCTGGTTCAAAATTTATGGGCAAAAAGCCACTTTTTTGAAAAATGCAAAAAATTTGGCTTTATTCACAAAAGTGCCTTTTTGGCCATAACCAGTGTTATATTCTGTGCTGAGGCCATAACTAGTGTTTCAAGTGCGCATTCTCTGCCAAGTACTTGGCCATGAACTCAAATCGTAACTTTGTTCAGCTATAGGAACTCCACAGCTTGTCAGCAAGACACCTTGTTTGGTTCAGGTGAAATGCAATTTCAGTGCTGGTGATAATTCTAACACGTGCACTAAAACAATATCAAGTTTGGCATAAATTTGCATGAACGATAAACAAAAGTAAAAACAAGCGGAAGAAAAGGTCTGACGGATGTACCATTCCCTTTTCATTGTACTCACTGCACCCAGTGGTAATCATACTGTTGACAGGTAAAAATAATTTTGATATGTTTTTTCTTGTTTGTTTAATGAATGATGATATCATGTTACTTACGCAATTCTGTACAGTACATACTGGAATTCACAGGATAGATATTAAGGCAGCCACATTAGCTACTAGTGACAGTTGCAATCAGCAATGCTTTTTTCATACTGTATATTCGATCATTCTGCATAGATTGATGAAACTAATGCAATAAAAACAGATTATAAACAAAGTGCCAATGAAGTGCAAAGTCATCTACAAGCGTTAATTATTGTTATGCGATGTTACAAGCAGTCTTGAACAAATGTACCCTTTTGTCCAAAAATGGTTGTGTATTGGGAACTGTTGCTAATATTTTTTTCTATTACCATTAACAAGTTAAGTGAGGAAACATAAATTTGGAATATGTTTTGGTATCTCTTGTAAAAATTTGTTAGCAATTTTTTCTAATTGTCAACGCAGTTAAATTTTAATGGGACAAAGGATTTCTTCTGTTCCTCCAGTTAGTTTGAACGCAGCTAAGATGACAAGTCCTGTACAACTGCAAGCGAATTTAAAACTTTTGTCAGGGAAATCAGCATGTGCACTACACTTTAAAAGAAGTAACTCAACTCACATCAAACATTAATTTGTGCATGATTGTTTTTAAAAAATAGGCAAAAACTTCGTTGTGCTGTTGCTGCAGAATAAAACTGATGACATTTGCGAAACCCTTGAGCGTCTAAAATGGTGCCAATGAATGTTTAGTGAGATACAACTTGGGTTACAAATTACAAAAAAGTTGTTTTTCAACAGAATTGCTGTTCTTTGTTTCCAGTCTGCATGCTTCATTGTTCATTTTTTTGACATGTTGTATGAGCAGGTTGTCCAGCAATCTCCCTATCTTCCGAAGCAACATCAAAATGCAGCCGTACCTTCAGCTCGTCCGCAACTGCAGGGGCCGTCACCTTCATTTTCTTGTAAGTGGTCTGCTGCCTCTGTATGTGACAACGTTATTCAACCGTTGTTTACTGGACAGCATATTGAGCCATCATCAAGTCAACCACTTTATTTGATAAGATCTTTATCCAAATGTTATGCATGTTATTCACATTGCTTAAGTTCTTACTTCATTTAGAAACTTATATAACATTGGCAGACCGCTTTTCAGATTATTTCATACCCTTTTTCAGTTTTTGAGGACTTTTTCATGTGACTGTATCAACTCATAGTAAATTGGAAAAAGTGTTTATCCTACTGATGACTTTTAACAAATTTGAATAAGGTTTGTAGGGTTTTGTTTCTAGTGTGGTAATTGTGTAATTGTGTCAGCTAACCCCCACTCTGTCTAAAACTTTGTGCTATACTGACTTATCTGGATTTAAAGATGGGCAACAACA
>Ga0210059_1004175_pt1 | contig 23278 bp, 14 predicted proteins | sample Ectturendosymbi2_FD_188042 | JGI IMG/M metagenome (GOLD analysis project Ga0210059, IMG submission 188042) | Ecteinascidia turbinata endosymbiont from Florida, USA - Sample 2 (SPAdes) (version 2) | ecosystem: Host-associated > Tunicates > Ascidians > Unclassified | place: Key West, Florida...
CGTATTCCTGGAAAGTGCAAGTAGGGTTTATGAATTCATCTGAAAAGAATTATCACTTTAAGTAACTAATACAGCTGAAGGTCGGAGTCGGCCCGGAGTCGGAGTTGGAGTCGGAGTCGGATAATCGAAATTTCCCGGAGTCGGAGTCGGATGACAGGACTTCCGACTCCACAGCCCTGCTGACAACACATATCACGTGGCCATTACTTCGTTACCGTTCACAACGTTACTGATGTGCAGGCCCCCAAACAGGGAGTGGGCAACCGGGCTATTGCCCCCTCCCAAAATTTTCAAAAAACATGTTTAGTTGTTAGGAACAACGACAAGTTACAGCTATTTTGCCGCCAGTGAAATAGTGCAACAACAAGTTACAATCACTTTGCCCCTTCCAAAAATATCAGCTGATTGCAGCCCTGCTGATGTGACCCGATAAGCGTTGAGTTTGCATAATATCCCATTGTAATTTACGCAAATTTTGGTGTTATTGTTTCTTGCAACGTTTTTTATTGTCCCCTTCAATACACAACTGGCAAGTGGGAAAGCAGCACGTCTTATTGCTGCAAGTGTTCTGCTTCACTGATGCGTGGCAAACATCCCACCATCTTATCCACAGCACATGATGAAATGCCAGTGCTGCAATTGGTGGTTGGTAACGCAAACATATCACTGTGTCGAGTTCTTCAAAGTAGACAAAACAAAGAACTAGACAGGCTGCAAAAATGGTTCATACTTGTTGAACAATGAAATCAATTTTTTATCTTGTAAAAAGACAGTTAAAACCTGCAAAAAAACCCACAACCTTTAAAAAAGCCCACAATTAAAACCTAAACGCCCACAGTATCAAGTTCTCCATTTACATAGTTAAGGTGTTGAGCTTTTGGATAAATGTTATTTATTGCAGTTTTGCTTTGAAAACATATTTTTCTCTCTCCAAAACGTTTTGATTCTTGCCACTTTAAAAATTTTTGCATGACTTTTTTTTAAATAGAAGCTTAATAGTTTTTACTGAAAGGAAAAAATTTTTTTTTTCAAATTAGAGCGAACCTTTTTCAGGAATCTTGATAAGCTTATCGTACGAGTGGGAGATTACTACAATCGCGACAACGAGGTGAATAGTCACAATAGATTTGCCGAGAACTCTGTGGACATCGGAATACGAAAGTTGTACAAGCATGAAAGCTATGGAGATGATCCGAGCCCTCGGAACGACATCGCCTTGATCAAGCTGAAAGCATGCGTCAACTACGAGCGCTTAAGGTGCAGATGACTGGAAATTGATATAATTTGAGTCATTTCAATAATTCGCTTGGCGTAAACAACAAAATCACGGCTTTTAAATCCTCACACGGGCATAATTAGTCAGTGGGCAGGACTGATTGCGATATAATCGATCTATTTTCAAATATTACTGCTAACTAAAGGTACGTCAAGTTTATAAACTGACTTGTGATAAATATGTTAGATTGTTGGTTGTATTTTTAATTTTTATGCTATTCATTGCGACTCTCCATTTTTAGCCTGATCCAGTGGTTCTGAACCTGGGCCCGTGAATGTGATTTTCAAAAGGTTAATAGGATTTGCAGACATTTCGATTATTACTAGTATGATTAAAATTTATTTTCAACCATTTATTGCAGCGTTTCTTAAGGGTTCCGTAGCTTTCATTAGGTTGTACTAGGAATCCGAAACCCACAAATGTTTAAGAAAAGCTGGTCTAATCAGTGTCTATATTTTGATACTGTTTCTACTTACGAATTGGGTTAAAGAAACTTGAAAATGAATTCTTGACAGTTCCAGAGCAGACCCAACTTCACAAAACAATTTATACGAGAGATAACGATAAAAGCAGGTCCTTCATTTTTGGCAATTGATAAGTATACCCACATTTTTTCACTTGTGAAGACAGTTCCACAGACGAAGCAACAAAACCACGGAAGTTTGCTATTGCAGTAAACATACATGACCAGAAAGTTTTGGATAACAAGAATTGATAGAATCGACAATACTGTAGGTACTTAATATCGGGTCTACGCTGCTTCACTGTCATCGCCAAAAACTTGCAGCAATTATACCACCATACATTATTCTTTTCTACAGCTGTTTGTTAAGGTAATAAAATAACTCAGTTTGTAAACTAGCATTAAATTCCACATTTAAAAAATTCAAATGCTAACCGAGTTCTTGATATTTCAGTCATGTGTAGACGTCATGAAACCGGAATGAATAATTTTTGCCTAGCGTGTAAAGACACATTGGAATGGGTATTTGTTAGGCCCGTAGTCACGGGGGGCAGTGCCCCCTCCCCACTTTTTTGATGTGCCCCCAAATTTTGCTGTACCCAGAAAATTTTGTTTTAAACATATAATTAAAAATATCTTACCTCCTAAAAATGTATTTTGCCCCAAACCTTAGAGCCTGGCTACGGGCTTGGTATTTGCATAATTGCATCCGTACCCAATCCAAATAAGCAATAATCCAACACATCGACACTGGAACTGTTTGCTTTTCAGCCCATTCGTTGTTCCAGCCTGCTTGCCCACATCACCGACTTTGTACAGGCCAGGGAAGGAATGCGGGATCTCTGGATGGGGAGCTTTGAAAGTCACTGATTGTGAGTCACTGATACTTCAGAAAATTAGAACGACCGGTCATCTTTTCGCTCAAGCGCCAAACGTCTTCGGCTTCACGCAGCGGTTTAGATTCTTCAAGTTTCCCGGACTCTTGTTTTAGCTCTCTTGTGTTTATTTTGCCAAGTTTGGCGACGTGTGTGTAAAGCAGTGATGATAACATTGAAAACGATAGCTTTTGAGGTTTTCAAAGAATTTTGTTGACAGCCGTGTCTTGAATAAAACCACCAAAATAATGATTATAAATATTAAGTTTCTGCAAAAAGAAATGGGTGCCTCAAAATCAGGTGAACAAGTGGTGCTTTACAAAACGTTTGGCGAGTCTCAAGTATAATTTATACAAATAATAATAACGTATTGCAGACTCGTGGTCCATATCACAGACGCAATCATACAACACAAGAGCACAAAATGGTTAGCCATGCAGTAGCATTACAGAATCGGTGTTTGCACACGACCAACACTGATAGAAGCAAAACTCTTTAACAGCGCCCCAACTGTTGCGTCATTCACCCATCATAATGCAGGGATCCAGGGATCCAGAAGTGTGAAACAAATGAAGGCATTTTAACATCAAAACTTTGAGGTAAACAGCCAACAGAGAAAAAGAAAAAAGTGAAAGGTAAGTCAGATGGAGGTGCACACTGGCGCAGAGAGGCATGCAAACTGTCCTGATCAAGGTTTCAAATGCTTTACAACGCATTTAACATGTGATCGACAGTCAATTAATTTTCCCCTGAATTTTTAAGCAGGAATTGGCAATTAGCGTTTTACCAGTTATATTTCTTACTTTTTGTATGCTTGGCTTGTACACATTGCACACAGGTTTTTCTTATTACACAAAAGCAATGCTGATGAGACGCGAACACCGAAACGGTGCACCAACAACTATTGCAGTTGGTCGCCATCATATAGAAGCATAGGTTGCCATCATATGGAACCGCTGGCCACATGGCCATGTGTGTTTTTGTATCCTGCAACTATGGATGGTTTTACCACCGAAATTGGCAAACCGTCCGTAACTTTTGTTTTTGGCTTTGCCGACGTCTACGCTCCGTTAGCATTACGTCACAAATTATAATTAAGCGTTCTGCCGCCCGGCAATGCAGATTGCATAGAGGTGATTGCGTAGGTGTGCAGATTGCCGAGTAAATCTATTTCCAATTTTCAAGATTCGTTTTCGCAATATCATTTATCTATGGCAATGGCTCCCTAGTCCCAACAAAAAACTACATAAAGCTTAAACTATCTGCGATATGGCGTGACCAGTAAGTGCGTGCAATATACCCATAAAGCACATCGCAGTTGTCAAAATTACATCAGTTCATCGATTTCTTCTTGAAGTGAGTTAATTTTATCTTTGTTACTTGCATGATGCTTCGATGGCTTACTTACGCCGGCATCTCTGTATCACTCACGTGTTTCGGCAGTGGGCACCATGTTTTGACGGTACACCGTGTTTTAGCGAAGGGCACCATGGCGAGGGCGCAGAAGTTTCCTTACCAGAAATGGCAAACAGAGCAGATTACAAAGCCTTAAGAACGGCGTACCACAAGGATCTGTCCTGGCGCGCCTTCCCTTCAACATCTGCACCTCTGACTTGCCAAACACCGTCTCCAGAAAGTATGCATATGCTGAAGACCTAGCAATCATGCATGTTTATGGAGATTGGCAGACAGTGGAAGGGGTGCCGAGCAAGGACATGTGAAGCGTGTGCGACCCGGTTGTATTCGCACACCTTCAGTGTGGGATTGATCCTCGAACCTCGGGAAGGATGGATAATGACATCATTGATGTTAACTCCGCGTTAGACGAATCGGCCAAAGAGAGCCCTTACTTCCATGTGCATGGAAGTCACTTAGAAGTGTCGCTTGCTTGGTCTTTTCCTTCTCCTTGCTTTGGCCGACTTTGCTCGCGTGTAGCAGTCGCGCTAGCGTGACTGCTACACATGGCAATGTTGGAAAATACCTCCAGACCTGGAAGCTAACGTTCAGCACTACAAAAACGGTGCCGGCAGCCTTCCACCTCCACAACGAGGAAGCTAAAGGTGAGATTAAAGTCAACTACAAAAACGAAATCTTGCCCTTCTGCCCCGAGCCCCAATACCTCTTTCAGTCACTTTTTCAGACTCCGACTCCAAAACTTTTCAATCCGGATCCGGCAATTTTTCAAATTTGAGAATCCGACTCCTGTTCAGACTCCGGCTACAATCATCAATCCAACCTTGATTTACCCATTAAGGTTGGATTTTTGTCCGTTACCCATGTTTTCACGTAGGAAATGCCCACCCAGACTCCTGCTACTGTCGAAATTGAAAAGTGACTCCGGATCCGGTTTTTCCCAAATTTTTGACTGCGGGTCCGGATCCGCGTCCGAAAGAAAAACGCAGAATTCTGCCGGAGTCGACTCCGGTACTCCGGATCCGGTCCCACCTCTGCTAGACACCTGCTCCACTCAGCGCTCACCTGTCCACTGATTGTAAATGCACGGCGTCTCAATTCGAGACACCCATTTGTACCTCGCCGCACAACAACTCATCAGTTCACCTGACAACAACAACATACGCGCGGCGCACTGGGCGGATCACCAATGGAATGCGGAGTGTGCGGACAACCCTACAAGACTTCCCACTTTCATCACCGGCACCTACCCTTCCGGAATGACCCTCCAAAGAACAGCCTGGGTCCGGCTTAACCAATTCCGCACCGGTGTCGGATGCTTCCGCTCCTGCTTATGCAGATGGTGTATGGCCTCCTCTGCGGCATGTGTGTGGCGCAGAAGAACAAACCGTCGACCATGTTGTCTCCTCATGTCCAATCCATCGACCTCCCCATGGACTGCACGGCCTAACGGTTCTGGACAATGGGACAATCGATTGGCTGCTCAACACTTGCCCCGAGATCTGGTGCGGCCAAGCAGTGGTTTGAAGAACTGACTGAAAAAAAGGAGAATAAAGAAGCGTTTAATATTGACGAAAAGTGAAGATTTTTAAAAAGCATCAGACATTTGAAACGGTCGGATAAGAAACTAGATGAAGATGCGCAGCGTATAAAAAATCGATACAAAAGGTTTCTCAGCAAGGCATGGAATGAAATACATTTTCGTTTCCGAAGTGCGAGCAACAGAAAAGAACATCAACTTTGCTCAACGCTATTACCAAAAGATTGTTCTCCATAGTCAACTGTCTCGTGAACTCTTGACTGTGGGCACAGACAAAAGTCACAAAAATGTTTTTCATACATGAAAAAAGTTTTTTTTTCGAGTAGGTTGGTAGGCCCTTTCAGACACGACACAGATGAGGTGAAACTGAATCAAGTGATATTTTAGCTTCGCTTCGGTGTCTTTCCTGGGCGTTCCTTTCGTGTTACAGAGTCCACGTGACAAAGGCAAGACTTCAGCATACGTTTCTTAACACTTTGAGGAAAGTTGTATATTTGTGTTTGCAAGCGACCTGCGAGGGCGTTTCGTGCGGCCCGCGATGCTTTTCGGGAATTTTGAAATATTTAACATTTACGTTGCCAAGTGCCTTAAAAAAAGATGCCGCGAAATATATGAAGCAAAGCTGAATGATACCCAGTGCGGTTTTCATCCTGGCCATAGTACTACAGACCAAAATTTCACTCTCCAGCAAATTTTTTGGGAAATCTTGGGAGTATGCCAAAAACTTTTCCACATGTTTTGTCGACCTCGAGAAAGCATTCGACCGGGTTCCTCGTGAAAAGTTTTGGGGAGTTTTGCGGGAGTACGGTATTGACGGCCGCCTGTTACTGGCCGTCAAGTCACTTTATTCCTGCTCAGAAGTTTGTGTGCGCGTCGGGAAATCACCGCCGTTCACCGTGGGTGTTGGACTCCGACAAGGATGCGTGCTGTCACTGCTTTTCTCTTCATATTCTACATCAGCGGTGGCCAAACTACGGCCTTCGGGCCGCATCCGGCCCGCCGACCAGTTTAATCCGACCCGCCAAATACCTTGCAAATTTCTTTTTAAATGCCACGTTTCCGACTGTGGACAGCAGTGCAACAGCATTAACTGCTGCCTGTCACGTAAATCGTACTGTATCAGGCCCTCCAGTGTCCAGGCAGTCGCGAATTCGGCCCTCGGGCCAAAACGTTTGGCCGCCCCTTCAGGGGCGTAACGAGGTTAGATGGCGCCCGGGGCAAGAAGCAAGTCTGGCGCCCCAATGTTCGAACCTGAGGTCTTTCGGAAGCAAACGTACTGTTTTGAAGAAAGTACTTGTGACATTGTTGGGACTTTTCGGCGCCTCCCACAGTCATTCGGCCCCCCCGCAGTGATTTGGCGCCCGGAAAATTGTGCCCCCCTTGTCCTCCCTCGCTACGCTGCAGCACCCATGATTTACACGAATTGTATTGACAGTCACAGCCGAGTCGAGGATCAACCGCTTTCTTTTTCAGACGATTTGGTACCGCTAGCATCTTCTCAACAGGGTCTTCAGTATACACTCGATCAGTTTTCCGCTGGGTGCGACCGAGCCAGAATGAAAATTAGCATTAAAACTACTGAGGTATTATGCCTCTCTACAAACCAAAGACAGTGTATGCTGCAAGTGAGCGGAATACACTGCAGCAGATGGAGAAATTCAAGTACATAGGGGTGGTATTTACGAGTAACGGAAGGAGGAGCGATGAGGCTGATGGATGGATTGCTAAAGATAACGCAGTTCTTCACAAGCTTTATCGCGCTGTGGTCACAAAACGAGAGTCCAGCACCGTAAAGCTGTCAGTTTTTAAATCGGTCTTTGTTCCGATCCTTACCTATGATTTTGAATCTTGGGTAATGAGCGAAATAACATCTCAAGTGCACGAAGCAGAGGGGGATTTTTGTGATGAGTCCGTGGTGTGACACTTCGCGACAAAGTGCGCAGCTGTGAAATTCGCAAAGCCCTGAATGTGGAATCACATCTCCTCGGAATTGGGAGAGCGCAGATATCAATATATCTGTTTCGGCCATGTGTCCAGAATTCCACTAAGAAAGATTGGCGAGGCGAGTCCAGCTAGCTAAACCCACGGCAAAGCGGTTCAGAGGTCATCCAAGGCCTAGGTGTAGTGAATATTGTACATCTCCGACCTTGCTTGGTCTCGTCTTGGTGTGGTGCCAGCAGAACTATCTGAAATTACTGTTGATCTTGAGGTATTTCGAGCACTCCTAGGGCTGCTGCCCCGCAACCCTCCCTAGAGGAAAAGCGGGCATGAAAATGAATGGAATGAATAACATTTACCTTATTTGGTTTGTTCATCGGTGTTTAAAAGTGCTCGCTTAGCGAGTAAACAAGTTCCTTAGACGGCTAGAAATGGTTAATACGAACGTAGAGACGGCTGGAAATGTTTTGTCTATAATTCATTATACCTTTCGCAGGAAATAAAGATGCAAAAGCTCTTTCTAGTAAGTCCAGGCACCGCCGTTGTTGTTTCAGCGTTATAACGCGGCCCGCAGGTTACCTTATAAGTTGTCATGTGGCCCACGGAACAAGTTGAGTTTGAGACCCCTGTTCTAGGCAGTATAGGACAGCCAAGAATTTTGTTCAGGAGGGGCCAGTCAATGATGTCGTCAGTCACTGACGTCGTCTTAAGTCCCACTGTTCTTATTTTCTAACAGTTGAAACTTGATATAAAGCAGCAGTAAAAATCTTAGCAAGTTTGTTTTGGGGGAGACATGGCCTCTATGGACTCATTCTGGCTGCGCCACTGCTTATAAGAAAAACAAGTTTTAGTGTGGAAAGATAAACCAGCAGCTTTAGGGCAATGGATTGTTCAGAGGAGACAGTGGTAATACGTTTGTTCCAAACTTGAAATACGTTTGCTCCAAACTGCGGTAATATGTTTGCTCCAAACAGTGGTAATACGTTTGCTCCAAACAGTGGTAATATGTTTGCTCCAAACTTGAAATACGTTTGCTCCAAACAGTGGTAATACGTTTGCTCCAAACAGTGGTAATACGTTTGCTCCAAACAGTGGTAATATGTTTGCTCCAAACTTGAAATACGTTTGCTCCGAACAGTGGTAATACGTTTGCTCCAAACTTGAAATACGTTTGCTCCAAACTTGAAATACGTTTGCTCCAAACAGTGGTAATACGTTTGCTCCAAACTTGAAGTACGTTTGCTCCAAGCTTGAAATACGTTTGCTCCAAGCAGTGGTAATACGTTTGCTCCGAACAGTGGTAATACGTTTGCTCCAAACAGTGGTAATACGTTTGCTCCAAACTTGAAATACGTTTGCTCCAAACAGTGGTAATACGTTTGCTCCAAACTTGAAATACGTTTGCTCCAAACAGTGGTGATACGTTTGCTCCAAACTTGAAATATCTCGCGAAAGGTCAGAAGCAGACCTTAGTACTTTTTTTGACAAGTTTCATTTATCAAATCAAGAAAGCGATCGATAGTCCCTTGCCGCACCCCACCTCCACCTGTATGGTATGGACTTATACAGCAAGCGAGATCAACGTTCGTGTTTTTAAAACGAAGCAACGTGAGTACCAGAAAGAGCTGAGTTTTTCGTTTGTTAATTTGTTTCCTATGCAGGCACCACTCACAATATTCTGATATGTGTTACAGAAAAAGCGAAGAGAGATGTGAAATGTCTGACATTTGCCACGTTGTGTTTTTGGGCGTCGCACACACACAGTGATGCTGTTAACGTACGACTGATATTGGCCATTATAAAGGAAAACAGAAAGCAAATCCATAACTATTTGTTGCTTGTTCTTTCTTTTTTACAGAGAAGCGAATTTATGATTAGTGAAACTGTAAACTCTTTGAATCGAAGAGATTTTATTATTAGTGATAAGAGAAGTTATAATCAGTGAAAAAACAACTGTAAACTCTTTAAATCAAAAAGAATAAATCTTTGAATTATTCTATGAAGAAAATTTTCAAGTACAGGGCGTTCCGAAATTTGTGTTTATTCGAGATGGACAGTATTAATCTGAGTAATCACAAACTCCAGACGTAAGAAATTAAGCAGACGTAATGTTTATTACAGCAAGATTTATTCATAGAAATTACATTTGAGGAATTTAAACGTAAGCGAATTTCAGAAACAATTTCACAACATTGTTGTTTTTGTTCTATTTTTACGATCAAATTAGAAGATACGTTCCTCCGCTTACTCTCTGCTGGAGCACCTGTCTGGATAACCTCTGTGTTTTTTCGGTGTCCCGGTGTTTGTTGTCTTGAAGAGTACGTCTGGCGCAATGAACTCAGTACCGCCAAATAAATCTGCCTATCTATCCGCTAAACGCGGTTTTCTCAAAGTGACTCCCGAGCTAAATAAATTGCCAATCCCTGCAATAGGTAATTTTAGTTAGAACAACCATAACATTTCTAAATAAAAATGCATAATACCAACGATGTCAGAAACTGTAGAGAACTTCTGAAAATTAGCCAGCGAAGATAGATTTCCCAACTGAAAGATTTCACGCTAAAAATGCATTCAAGTCAAATCTAAATAGAAATCGAATAGCAGACGAAACACCGAACGATAGTCTCCCACCTGCTAGTTAATTGCTACCACTAAAACTGATATTGATAAAGGAAAATAGTGTCAGAAACCTCGAAGAGAAGCCTCGACCACAGGCATGGAACTGATAGAGATTTGTAAAAAATTGCTATTTCTTCCTTAACGCATTCACTTATCTTCTCTTTTTTGGTTTAAAATGTTGTGAATATGTTGTTTTATACATCATTTTTTGGAAGTGGCCCGCAACATGTCACGTTTTTGTAAAATGGCCCGTATGTCAAAAGTAGTTGGACCTAGCTGTCACAAGTTATTGGAGATCCTTATGCCCTACAAACATTTTTCATCTTTGAACGTTTTGTGCCATTTCCAAATATGTTCTGCAGTTGGAATTTCTATTGAATTTTTTGAAACCGCATGCTGTACAGATTTGCGATCGTGTCCGAGCATACTAAATGCACAAAGCACCTATTCTACTGAATAGAATGCCGCTTCTATCTCTGAAAATATCTATACATGAAACACAGAAAGTAAAATTCTTAGTTTCTTGTGCACATGCTGCTTAAATTTGAGATCATTTGAAAAAATTGACCAAGTTAATAGCATGTGGCAATAATGACAAGTGTTTTGTAATAACCAGGAAAATTAACGATTCAAACTTTGCGACAAAAATAGTCATTGTTGACACATTTTGACAGGCTTGTCCATGGGATGGGATTTTCCCCATGGGGTGCGACAAAACAGTGGACTTGAAAAGTTTGTCCCATGTTCCATCGTACGTAATTTCAGCGACAACTAGTTTGAGTTTTCTTAAGTTGAAGATCATAATTATATATGATCACCGCACAAAGTATCTAACAGATGTAGAGGCTCAGTGCCGTAGTGCAATGATGCCAGGCCCCGAAAATAAGGTTGTTGGGCCCTGTTTTAGGTGACAGTTATATAAAGAAAAATCGCTCATATTTCAATTACCCACTTTGCACTGCACTATTATCGGATTGACGTGTGAGCGATTCGTCGCCCTTGGCTTACCTTCGTGAACGCACTTGCGAACTCGATATTGGGACGTTTTTACACTGCAAGGACTCAAAGATTTGCTTCGTGTGCTTGGTCTATGGTATTGCGAAAGCTTGGGAATAGGTGAAAATGAAAAGGTGGAAGCTGATTCCACTACACAAAGGTGCTTTTTGTAGGTGTTGTTGGAATCGCCGAGATGTGATTTTATTTGATGTAGTCCGAAAAATAACAGCCAGCAGAGAAAATTGTGGAGAACTGCTGGGCGATGAGGTCATGAAAACCGCGTCGCATCGTAATTACACTCTTCAAGTGACTTTAATAGAATTTGAACAGCTTCTACAGGACAGGATATGGCAGTTAGTTTTTACATTGCAAAGCCACTTTGTTGATTTCAGTCACGATCATTAACCAGTCGGTTCTCTGCAGTACAATAAAACAGAGTGTCAAATATCAGGATTCACAGCACTTTGTAAGTAGTAATCTATGAACAGTAGGTAGGCTACTGCAATTCAGCAAATTGCAACTGTAACCTATTCCACAAACTTCTATGCCACATTTTGTGCTACTCCATGTATTCCATTATGAACTGAGGAAATCATAGCCACATAACTGGGATACAAAGTTCAAAGTGTAGCCAATACTGAAGTCATCCACTTCCAATATTAAGCTACATATTTTGCACAGAGGTCGAATCAGTCTACTATACCAAGGTGTAATGAAAACCTATTAATAAGTATTGGGGTAATAGTCCTTCAGCCCAATATCTGATGTCTTGTAACCTACCGAATAATCTTCCAGTTTGCTCAACCGATTCAATTTTGCTCATTGTTTCCCTAAGTAGATGTAGTTAGCCTACAGACAAAACTATCAAATACATTAATCCGTCATTTTTGCTACAGATTAGCTTGAATAGGCTAATCTGTTCCACGGTAGTGGTTTTAGCATCAAGTAAGTACAGAAAAGTTTGCACAAGACTTAATACAAACCATCCAACCTATTTTCCGCTCGAATCCCTTATCATCGGATTCCCAACCAACCTTTGCTAGTTGGATTCGCTGAACCGGGGTATGGTTGAAAAAATGCTCGCTCAAACAGGTCGGTTAGACACTCATGGTCGTGCTTGAGTGATTTATGGGATTCCCAATCCAACGCGAATCCAATAACAATGCAGTGCAAAGAGGGTAACTCATGGCAGAGGTGAGCATGGACAGGATCAGGATTGGGTATCCTGCAGAATACTTGCGCTTTTTTTGGATCAGGGTTGGATTTGGATATTTATTTTTGAAAAAATTTGGATCAGGACAGGATCAGGATATTTGTTTGATTTCTATAACGAAATTTTCCTGAGAGTGATTCAAGATGTCAGAAACGATGGTGCTGTTGTTTTCTTTGCTATGATTTTTATATTCACAAAACACCAAAATGATTTTGTTAGTATGTACTGCACTCATCACAGTCGATGATAATCCGTGTTACTTCATCGTAAATATTTTCCGGCGAGGTGGAAGTAGTAAGCTGCTCTTATATTTGTACGCGATGTTGTGCGACCTGGGAGGGTGGCACAGCCACGCTTTAGATTCAGTAGCTAATTAAACTTACACGTGGGTCCTACTTACTGAATCAGGGATCGTTATCACAGAGGGATTCTGTTTAACAACCCGTTTATCTAATTTCTAAGTAGCTTCTCCTAAACCTCTCATATTCGTGAAATTATCAGATAGTAATATTGTATATTTCACATTTTTATTAAACAGCAGTAAACAAATAGAAAAACATCAACGGTACTCACCAATTCATAATATCCATTATTGTTCATGAACTTCTCGACAAGAGACAACTCACACTTACATATCTTTTATTTTCTTTTACTGTCTTCATGGCGTGCGATAGGGAGATCAACGATCTATACAGAACGGTTCCTCCATTCAAGCATTTTTTACTATGAGCATAATTTCTGTCTTTCTGATATTTCACTCTATAAATATGTTACATCGAGTATATAAATATATCATACAAAATATCGCATATTTCGTTCAAGATTAATTGCTTTCAACATCTGCTTATCCAACTAATTTCTATCTGACTCTTTCTGTACTGTTCACTGACTGACAGTCCAAACCTGACTAGTCACGATTCTTTCTGAGAAAAAGGTAGTCCTTATTCGTGCAGATCCACGTATATCCACAGTTGCATTCACTTGTGCATGTTTGTAATCCATAGGTTTTGATTCGCAGAGGAATCAGAAATCAATTGACACAATTCAGAACTTTACAAGAATAATTTAATTAAAACATAAATGTAATCACTCAAACAAGTACTTTATCTTGTTTCACAGAGCTTCGTTCCGACAAGCCTATTTTTCTGAGTTAGCCTGACAGGGATTTATCCGGACAAGCCAATTTTCCTATTGCGGCCCTGGGCCTACAATAGTCTTCTGCCTTAGTCCTGGACATTATTGGCAGGGAGAGTCTTTTTCCGAAGACCGACTTTATGTCCAAATTCAGCCGTATTTATAGTCGAATATTGCTTGAAACTGTGTTAACACCTCTTTATTTCATGAGCTTTGATTGGCTGCCTTTTGTTAAAGCTTCTTGTGGTTGGTCAATTCAAATAGTTTCTGGAAGCTTCTGGGGTTTGTTGATGCTTGGGTTTTCGCCTACTGGACTTCAGTCCATGTTCCGTTTACGCATTTCCTGTCACATGCATTTCCTGTCATGATTGTCCATTAGGTAATTATCATGTGCTTTCTGTTGATATTTCACTGTGATTTCTCTCGGGTGACTTGAGGTTACTGTCCTTGGATAACAGCTTATCAAGTTCCATTGCCTTGGCAACGGTTTGACAACCAACTTTTATTGGTTGCCACCTCTTGTCGTTGCTGTTACTTTCGTCAGGCTTATTGGCTTTTTCGTAGAGTTGATTTTATATACAAGGATTCATTGTTCAGGCATAACTTGCCTGTAACATATTGCTGGTATGCTGCTTTGTTTTGCTGTGATGAGTGGCATATGTGTATGTTGTGTAGGCTAACATAGTCTATTTCATTCATGGATAGCCAACTTGTCCTCGACTGGGATCGACTAGAAAATTTCTTGATCATTCGCTATCGACCAGTGGGTAATATAGCCACAAATACAAAATGCCAAAGTTGAATATCACATGTGCACTGTGCAGATGCTGTGTACTATCGCCTTAGTAAGTGATGCACAGACAGAAGGCAAAGTGTCTGTTACACCTAAATCATGATTGCCGCGCAATGATAGAAAAACGTATTACAATACCTTCGCGGCATCTGCTTAGCTAGCCTATGGTCAGCCATCACAAGAGGCACCAAAGAATATACGTGACCAACCAAATGATGGATAATTTTTATGTACTTGCTTGAATATTGATTGAAAAATGTTCTTTTTATGCAGCTTGTCAATTCAATGCAAAATCAAGTGCAATCAACCACGTGACACTCGTCGATCAACCGGTTGATGTGATCAACCGATTAGCTACCCCTGGACTATTTCAGTGTTTAAGCTGCAATTCCTTTTGGTTAGAATTTTGAACATTCTACCTCAAGTTTTATGCAGTCAACCTTTGCTAAAAGACAGTTTGAGTTAGTAGTTTTTGTAAGCTACATAGTTTTACTATATTTTATACTGTGATCTACTCTCAGTGTTGCAAAATATATTTTCTTTCTTTTATCAACTGATTGAATGCTGGAGCTCTTTTGCAATCAGCTGATGCAGGTGGAATTGGTCACATGACAAAGATTATATCCTTGGATTAGCGGATCTTCTTTGCTGTATAACCAAAAACCCTAACCTATATTGTAAACCTGTGTCTGGTTTTCAAAACTTCTTAAAAAGTGCAGTAGCTTACATCAAAAATTTTCCCATAAAAAGAGTCGTCTCTCTCAGCCCAGCCTAAACAACAATGCTGCGAGTCCAAACGACGACCACTCGCACGGCAGCAATTCCCGAGTAAGGGTCAGCGGCGTCGGTACCACCAGCGTAGGGATGTACCACCAGCGTAGAGTTGTACATCCAGCGTAGGGGTTGATTCAGAAAGCAACTGTTTGTATCTCGAGCGTAGGGATGCTTTTAGAAAGCAACTGTTTGTACCTCCAGCGTAGGGATTTGATTTAGAAAGCAACGGTTTGTACCTCCAGTATAGTTTGTAGTTTGTACGGTTTGTACCTCAAGTAACTTTAGATAGCTACTGTTTGTACCTCCAGCGTAGAGAGTTGATTTATAAAGCCAATGTTTGGACCTCCAGCGTAGGGATGCCTTCAGAAAGCAACTGTTTGTACCTCCAGCATAGGGGTGGCTATAGAAAGAAACTGTTTGCATCTCCATTGAAGGGAGTTGATTCATATAGCCAATGTTTGTACATCCAACGTAGAGGTTGATTTAGAAAGCTGCTGTTTGTACCTCCAGCGTAGGGGTTTATTATAAAGCAACTGTTTGTGCCTGCAGCGCAGGAATGTCTATAGAAACGAACTGTTTGTACCTCCAGCGTTGGGAGTTGATTTAGAAAGGAACAAACAGTTGCTTTCTAAAGCCATCCCCACGCTGGAGGTACAAACAGTGTACAAAGAGTTGCTTTCTAAATCAACCCCAACGCTGGAGGTACAAACAGTTGCTTTCTAAATCAACCCCTATGCTGGAGGTACAAACAGTTGCTTTCTGAAGGCATCCCTACGTTGGAGGTACAAACAGTTGCTATGTAAATCCACTCACTACGCTGGAGGTACAAACAGTAACCTTCTAAATCAACCATACGCTGGTGGTACTGACGCCGCCGACCAGTCCTCGAATTCCCTTTGGTCCAGTTTCATCGTACTAATGGTAGGCTACCGATTTTTATTTACTTTTTTCAAAAGTTTCCAAACTTTTGTGGTCAGATGTGTGGTTTAGGTTTAATAAGTGGTAGATTTAGATTTATTAAGTTTCTACCAAGCGTTGTCCAGCCTACTGCACATTTGTCATGGATTAGTGTCATGTTACAGGCGATGGATGAACAAGTTTTCAAAAATGAAGGTCCACTGGTGGACCTATAACCACTGCCTGCTTGTTTCATATTTATCCAGTGTCGCATTCGGATACGGATGGATATCGGATACTACATTTCAGAAATTATCGGATAAGGTTGGATATGGATATTCAAAAAATTTATCGGATATGGATCAGGAGTAAAAAAATCAATATCCGCTCACCTCTGACTCATGGTCGTGCTTGAGTGATTTATGAGATTCCCAATCTAACGCGAATCCGATAACAGTGCAGTGTAAAGAGGGTAAATGATCCGTTTAACTTGGGGTTGGGATACCTTAGACATGACTTTGTAGAAAACAGATATTATAGACAAATACACATGATACAATGCACTTCGTATTACAGTATTAGTTTCGTAGAAATCCCATGGGATAGGAATAGTCACAAGTCACCGTGGGTGGGACCGGAAGAGTGCATTTTGATCTTCCGTTCAAAGAGTAACGAGCTAGCCATTTTTCAGAACGATTTCAAGTTTGATTCTTTAAGCTTAGCTGGTACAAAGTTCAATTACTTCTTTCTATCTTACAGCTCCTACGGAATATCCACCGTGCCTGCAAGTAGCTTTTGTGACTGTAAAATCGCATGAACAATGTTTTGGAGGATATAGAGGACTCTACCAACAAGAAATGATGCTATGTGCAGCTGTAAGTCTTAAACCTCTGGAACATGCTGCATTCTTCTGTAGACAAGAACTGTAGTGAAGTGGTGAAGTTCTTACTATTTAACGAAGTATGTCGGCTCCAGTGAAAAAAATATTCTTCCGTTCTCAGCTTTTTTTTCACTGATTTTGACGTTTTGTTAACCACGAGACGCTTTCCACGACTGCATGCAATCCATTATGTCCTTAAATGATTCGAACTTTTAATTTGCAGTAGAAGTAGTGTTGTTGTAGACGGTCAGCTACACATCGCTTAGCACGCTTTCCCATGTTTAGATGAATATCTAACGGCATTCTTGAACAGTGATCGCAAAAGCACAATTAGTTGAGCATCACCAGCTTTACTATAGCAGTAGATGTGGCGACTATGGAAGGTGCAAGACCGCTTGTACGCAAAGCCGTTTCGTAATACATTTTTGAGTGCTTAAAATATTTTAAATTTTCATTTTCAAATAACATTTAAAGAGGTTTTTATTATCGGCTTATAGCTGTCATAAACGTATGAACATACTTGTTACGACATTTATGAACACGAAGTGTGGTGTTATGGCAGGTAAAGTTGAAAACCTTCAGCTTATTTTTTTAACGCTCGCTCTTGCAATAGATAAATCTGCGTCGGAATCACCAACAAAGGAAACGAAATTAACACAAATTAACAAGAAGTCACCAAATCTTGCTGAATTCTTCTCACGTTTCAACCCACAACTTCCTGAATGTTAATAGAGCTGTTCAACACCAATAAAAGTCACATTAGTTGCGAAGCTGGCTCATCATCCAACTGTGCTGGGAAGAATCAAAATAGTAATACAGGACGAATACATAAGGTTACACGCGAGCGAGCGATTAAAATGATTGATTTTTGCTTCCTTCGCTGAAGCCTCACTTCAATTGACCACTCTGTGTCGAACTCACTAAATGCAAGCGAGACATAATAACCCATAGAGACGTACGACTTCACGCAGTAGTAGTTATTATATCAACGAGATTCATCCTTAAACGAAACACCGCTTTGCACAAAAATTTCCTCCAATCGGCACCACAAAGGTAAAAAACACATTTGCTGTTACACCTGGCTTCACTTGGATATATGCAGTTTTTTAAGGAATATGTTAGGTGCCCGGTGTGGATCTGTAGGGACCCGATTTCTCTGATTACAGGGACCTGATTTTCTTTGATTTTAGGGACTCGATGTTAATTTTCTCTGATTCTAGGGACCCGATTTGAAATTCTAGGGAACCGAATCGGGTCTCTAAAACGCCTTACAAAAACCTGATATATGTTCCACCATTTGAACTTGTTTATTACTTAAGTAGGTTTTATTAAAGTTTGGTGAACTGCTAATAGTTTCAAGAGTTGCAGTGTCTTGGACAATGTTATGTTACACTGGTTCTACTTCAAGGGCAGATCCAGAGGGGGCGATCGCCCTCCTTAAAACCTACGAAAGTAACTTTTTTCACCATGATTTTGTACAATTCCGAAAACAGCATTCGCGATATAAGGCCTTTTTGCCTTCCATTGTTTTGTCACAGCATACTTCATCTCTCTTAAAGTAGTGAACCCGTAATGTGACTTGACTGCCAAATGTTACTGAAATCGCCCACCCTAAGCTTACTGGCTGGATCCGCCCCTGTTCTACATTAGCCTGTGCCTCAAGTAGTTGCTTTATGGTCATGGAGCACCTGTGCAATGGCTACAAGACCATGCCAATAGTCGCCGCATCGCTGTGGATTTCCAATAGCACCATAAAAGCGGAAAACGTAGGGCAATTCAAAAATAACTATTGAAGGCCATTTTATCTACATTTGACAACACATATGGTTTTGCAGTGGTGGGCGAACAAGACTATAGGTTGTTTTTTTTTGTACATGAAGGTAGGGGTGCTGATCTGCATAGGATGAAAAGCTTAGTAGTCCTCGTTGATTGAAGGGTCTAACCCAGAGTTAATTCCATAAACTTTTCAATATCCTTAAATAACTTTGAAAAAGACGTAATGATGCTGCCCCAACCGGATCCAATACTTCTCGTTAAAGTGAATGACTCAAACTCTTAACCCACTCGTCATCACTGCTGCCAGAGTTTTATGTTTGTCTTTTTCAAAGAACCATTCTTCCTACTGCGCGGACGCCTCCAATGTTTCCTGATGTTTAAAATTCTATTGCTTTGTATTTATGATGTCACTCAGTCGCATTGAAGAGCAGGAGGGTGGGACTTATTAAGCCCCTTGCTATATAACAAAATAAACAGTGACAACATGCATTCCCCCTCAAACTAGTGGTAACGCATCATGCTAAAGACAAAGACATTTTATTTGATAATCACTATCATTAGAGAAAACGCAGGTACTAGTTAAATGACCGCAAGGTCTACGAGTTAGCCAGTTCAATGGTAGAAATTTCTGTTATTGTAATTAAATACACAAATTCACAACCCGCACGATGAAAGACCAACGAAATGCCGAAAAATTTCGCATTCATAAGGGGCAGTCCTCAATCCGCCGATGCCAAAGACAAAATTATGAATAAAAATAAATAAAACGACAATGTAGCCATCCAATAAAGAAGTACATAAACAGATACAACATCCTCTCTGTCTCTTTTGAAACTTAGCTTTCGACTCAGCTGAGGTGGAATAATGCTGTGCACTGTGTGCAAACGTCAATTCATCTCTCAAACACGCAAACAAATTTCCACTCCGTGGTATTTACCTGTTTTTGCAAAATCTTCTTTAACTTGTACCATCATGCCTGGCATAAAATTTAATTGACTGTCATAGCTCAACGTTTGGCAGATCGAGGAACCCCTTGCGGCTGCGTGCGGATTAGGCTAGTTCGGAATTCGATGCTAGTCTTCGATTTTGGTTCTAATCCAACCCTTTTATTCCCAGAACCAAGGAATCGACGCTTGCAGAGGCGATTCCGGTGGTCCTCTTGTATGTTCGACGGACGGCAGTCTGTACACGCTTTGGGGAATCACCAGTTTCGGAAGAGGGTGCGCCAACGCGGGTTCTCCAGGAATTTACACTCGCGTGACGTCTTACATTCGATGGATGTATTTCATAATGGCTTTGTCTCCAACGGACGACATTATTCGAAAAGAACTCCGCCGAAGCCAAATTTCGGAAAATACCTGTTTGAACAAGTATTTGCAAACGTATGCCTCAACCAATTAATGAAACACTTTTGCTTGCTGTTACATTTTCCTGGTTTACAGCTTTCGCAAGCAAAGAAACAAACAATAAGTGAAAATTTTAACAATCGAAAGAGAGTCCTTCAATAAATTTAAGAGACAAAACGTACTTACAGACTAAGGTTGCATGTGGGAGAGTTTTTCGAACTATTGTCGGTTTTCATTTCTCGGATACTTGAACTTTATCACAAAACGTTTATTGTGGCGTTTACAACTTCCGAAGGTTTCGTATGGAGAGTAAACTGGAAAGTTTGATAAAACGCCCCTCTTACTGAAAACCTTGATTGCTTCTAGTGGCAGACGAACACTAGGAAATAATTTTTGTGTGGCCAGAAAGCCATTTGGACTCCACGGACCCCTGCCTTAAATTTTATCCACTACTCAATAAAATTCGAAGACCTTAAAAGCCACCAATAACGCAGTGCTTTTTCTCGGCTTAGCACTAAAGAACGCCGTGCTTTGACGATAACGCAATATAGACAGAAGCTTATTGTATATTCGCAGTCAAATTTACACAATAAATTTCCAACTACTGAAAGCTGGGAACATTCAATCATACGATTCATACAAAGTGAACACTTTAAGCCATGTACAAGTACATACAAATGATACAACTGCTTTATAAATTTTTCCCCAAAATTTCAAAAGTAAATGTATATTTTTGTCAAGTTCATTAGAATCCTTGCTGTCTTCCGCATCTAGGGATGTTTTCACTGGCTCTCTAGCGCAATCCGTTCAAGAGCTGTGGCCGATCGCAACTTCACTGGCCACAATAATGGCCGGCGCGGGCTTTAAAGAGTTAGCCCTATAAGTCCCGCGTGAGCCACTTTTTTGCATTTTTTGAAAAGTTTGCAACGCCATGACTCACCAGCTGATTGAGCTAGAGAGCTGTTCAAACCCTCTACGGATTCCGCAAGTCTTCTACTGCAGATTAAAAAAAACATTTTTCGTTTTGGGTTTGGGGTTTTCAGTGGGTGACATCATAATGAGGCATGTTTTCGCGACTTTTTAGCCAACTTGACCTGGTCCCTGGTTCTGGGCGCCTACCAATGAGCCATTTTGTGGATCAAGTTTTTTTTGTAAACTTGGCTGTGATCCGTTTTTTACAAGCAGATTTTGCACAAATTTCATTTTTTACAAGCAGATCCCGTCAAAGTGCACGAGCAGCCCATGCTTGTCATGCCTAGATGCGCCACTGGTCCGTGTCATCGGTGTCGCTTTCAACTGGATCAATGCAAGAACTAGGGAGAAACCGAACCGTATCCGAAAGCCGCTTTTCTGTAGGTTTTACGGAAATAGTTGTGCTGCTCTGAGAAACTGCTACACAGGGCTCCCAGTTAGCACATATTCAAAATCCATTTTCCATACTTTTTCAATACTAAATGGAAAAATTTTAATGCCATCACTTATCTTCATTTTCCCAAAATTTTGTTTATGGAATACAATGCAGAAAATATCTGCAAAACTGTCATCAGCGGTATAGAACAAAATTTGCGTAACGAAATGAATATTGCATGTAAATTTTAACCAAATTTAATACTTTTTCTAGGCCTTCAAAGCCGATTTCACAATTCATTAAAGTTTTAATACTTTGAATGCCGCGTGGGAAACCTGGCTACAGCTTCGTTTTAAAATATCAGCGATTGCACGATTCCTCAGCTACCGGAAACCAGATTTGCAAAACCCTAGGCCTAAACAGTACCTACCGGCTTGGGTGACCATCGCAATGCTATATTTACAATAGCGAATGCCGTACACCAGTGTTTTTCAACCGGGGTTCCACCGAAACAGATCGAAATTGCCGGGGATGAAATTCCCAGCCACAATTTTATCCGGTTACAGCAATGTAGACACTTGGATCATTGCATAGGGTTCCATGAGCAACACAAACATTTGCCGAAGGTTCCGCTGCAGCAAAAAGGTTGAAAAACATTGCCGTAAACAAATCCGGTAATGGCTCTGAGAGTACACCTCTTATTTTAGAGATGAACGCTGCACAACGTCATTCCCACTTTCTGTGACGTGACAACAGGGCCGGCGCTAGGTGTTTGGGGATCCCCCCGAACCTGAACGTTGGGGCCCCCATTATGCAATACACTGCATTTAACACATAGTATGTACGAAAACAAAAACATCGATTTATTTTAGCAAATGCTTATAAAAGCATTTTCTATAGCATCAACACAACGTATAAAACAGACAGACATAAACATTTGCTATGTTTCAAGCTAGGAAAATGACTTTTCCAAGTTTTCAAAAATGCAAATGTTTTTGTCAACTCAGTCATATCTCATATTTTAGCAGTTTCACTTTCAATAGATATCACTGCCAGATTTGTTAGCCTTTCATTAGTCATAGTTGATCTGTGAAACGTTTTGATTAGCCTCAACTTGTTGAAGCTCCGTTCAGCAGTATTGCGTACAGTAATGATCGGCAAACTTTCATTAGAATGGTCCCAAGCCCCCTTTCTGTGAGCTTCGGGGGGGAAACGTCGACATTTTGCTTACACTTTTCAGGCTGCCGACGGTGCAATGCAAACGGACGTTTACAAAGCGATTTACCCTTTCTACGCAAAAAGAAATTGCTCAATTTTACGGCAGAGGTCACAAAAGTTCGCTTCGTTGGCAGCAGTAGCCAGGTTTATTGCGATAAGTTCCAAAATAGACTATCGGCAGATTTTAAGCAAGGTACTTTTTTACAAAGAAGCAAACAAAACCACAATTATGTCTTTATTTTGTCTAGCAAGACTTGCCAGCATCACTTAGAAATAGGAACTACAAACGTCTAAGATCTCGTCCAAAGCAATCAAACACCGTATGAATAAATCCTCGCTTGTTTTTACTGACTTTTTTACGACGAACACACATCCATATAAACCGGACAAGCGAACTTATCATGCTTCATTTTACTCAGCAGAAGTATGTGCTATCCACTATTAGAACTCACCGTCTCCCTGCATTATTTGCGTTCAACACTTGCATGCGGCAAAATCAGTGCTGCCACTCTGTTTTCACGGAAAGGTACTAGATTTCACGTTTAAAATGCACTAGATTCACACAAAAAATAGATTACAAAAGCAAGTGTGCACACAGTGAAAATGACCAGAAAATACGTTGCAATGCCAACCATAGACATTGTGCAAGCAGAGGCGTAACGAGGGGGGAAAGGGGGCGCAATTCCCCGGGTGCCCAATCATCATGGGGGTGCCGAACCACTGCTGGGGGCGCCGAAAAGTCCTAACAATGTCACAAGTCTTTCTTCAACAGCAGATTT
>Ga0210059_1004176_pt1 | contig 23277 bp, 14 predicted proteins | sample Ectturendosymbi2_FD_188042 | JGI IMG/M metagenome (GOLD analysis project Ga0210059, IMG submission 188042) | Ecteinascidia turbinata endosymbiont from Florida, USA - Sample 2 (SPAdes) (version 2) | ecosystem: Host-associated > Tunicates > Ascidians > Unclassified | place: Key West, Florida...
AAAGTGTATACTGTATTTATTCGATTGTAACCCCCCGCTTACAATCAAGGACAATCGAGGGCGACTTACATTTTTTTCTTGAGCTTATCGAAAGGTCTAGATCAGGGGCTCAAAGACTCGGGCCGCAAGTGGCCCGCGAGGGCATTTTGTGCGGGCCGCAATGCTTTTTGGGAATTTTCAAATAATTAAAATTTACGTTATTTGGGTTATTCACCGGTATTTAAAAGTGATCGGCTAGGGAGTGAACAAGGTCCTTTGAAACGAACGTAGAGGCGGCTAGAAAGGATTTGCCTTGAACTCATATAATACCTTGCTCAGGAAATAAGATGCAAAAGGTGTTTCTAGTAAAGTTCAGGTACCGCCGTTGTTGCGTCAACGTCATAACACCAACCTACTAGAAATTCTGACCGGAACGCCGTACCGGCAATAATTCTTTTACCGGAACGGTGTTCCGGCTTACTTTCACCTCTGAGTAGAATTCGTCTAATTCATCATCGTTTAATCCGTCAATTCTCTTTATTCGTTACTTTTTCGTCGGTACCGGCAGAATCCCTATCTTTTGTGTACATTTCTGTTCGTCTAATTCGCCATTGTCTAATTCGTCAATTTGGTTGATTCGTCACCTCTTTCTATCCCTTACAAGCGTTTCGTTCGGCTAATTCGTCATTTGCAGTTTCGCTTTTGACGTCTAAGCAGCTAGTACGTGTGGGAATTCAAACCAGTTACGAATCTTTATCTGAGAACTGTTGCACCTCGCAATTTTTTTATCGAATTTATACACGAGGTTCGAAGCGCGAACAGACTCACCATTGACAGAACGCAGAAAAGTTTATTAAAGATTTAAAATGTGCTTGATTAAATGGAGGAGTCCAGATAGAGCAGAGGGATTAATTGTTGTATTCAACCATAACGTCATACACTTGTATTACATTGCAAATATGAGTACTGTGTATGCATGCGAGTTACTATGATAAAGTATACGAGCTTCTAAAATCGGGTTTTCACCTGTTTGCGTAATTTGTCACTTTTTTCTAATCCGCTTGAGGCGATGAACTGCGCGAATTCTACTGTATACAAAATCAATAACTGTTTCTAGTAACTTCGTGTTTCAGTTTGTGAGAGTTGATGAGTAACTGACTCACTTGAAAGTTTGGGCAAAAGAAGGCATTTTCATTTATGTGCTTTTTAATTGTACACTGAGGGAATCGAGTGTACTGCAGGGGATCTATTTCATATTAGCAGAGTCCATGCCACTACCAAGCATGTACAGAAAAGATTTGTTTTTAATCGTAATTACAATGTTTGGATGAACACATTTTGCCATATAGTTTGTTGCATGTTGCGTAAAATACAGTGGAATATAGTTTGTCGCATATAATACAATAGGATGGGGACACGACCCCGACTTCCAAAGAGTTGAATCATGTTTATTTTATTTAACGACGACGAGCGGCAGGTTGGGGCGTAAATATACTCTTCGTCGTATCATGTCGAGCGAACCAACTCACGACGAACAAATAACGAAAGATTGCAAGCATGTAATAGACGGGTTGGTAAACTGCAGCATTCCAGAAAAATTATACGAGGAAAAATGTGAATGAAGAATTAATTACGGAATGATAAAGGAATTACTACAATAGGTAAGTCCAAGATGTTATGGCGAGGTTAAGCGGTTGGTGCATTGAAGATATTCAGAGACAGCATTATATAAATATAAGTTGTGGGTTTAAGTTTAAGCGAAAGATGTCCGAACAGCAGAAGTTGTAGGTCTTGAATGAACGTGTAATAACTTTTGACAAAAAATCGTGCAGACCTTTCAATTAAAGTGATTTTTTACAGACTGTAGGAGGTAAACGCTGAGTGCCAAGTACAGTTAAGGAGTAGATGCTCTTCTGTGTTTCTTTACTACCACATGAAAACGAACGGTAAGTGCGCTTGCTCAGGTTTAGGACACTGACCCAAGCGCAATCTACGGCGTAATGATGTTCGACGAGGATTGCTGCCATGAACATGCCAGACGCTAGTAGTTATACGCTTTGAGCCACAGTAGAAAGTTTCTACATGTAGTTTAAAGGACGCAAAACTAGCCGAAGCTTTGACAACGGGCAATGCATTCCACAAACCAGCAGCTTTCCGAAAAAATTAGTTAAAAAGTATATTCTTTTCAGCCATGGGAATCTGGACATTTAAACTATTGCGAGGCATGTATGGTGATAAATCTTAGTACATTTTTGAGATGAGAGGTTGCAGAGTTGGTTGACGCCATACCAAACATCTTGCAGTACCTAAGTAGAATTTGCTTTACTTTTCTAGCACTGAGCTTAGCAGAAGAAATGTCTTTCAAACCAGCGTCATTGGCTGTGGTCTTAATGCACCCTGTGATTATTTTTGCTGCAGTTATCTGGGCACTGCCCAAAAGTAAAGCATCAGATTGCATATAAGTGGGTTCTGGTGGTTTTTACGCATTAATATTTTCAATTGTCTTGGTGTGCCTCAAGGTGATGGGAAAATTATCCAGTACACAAAATGAAAGAATATATCACATTTAATTGTGTAGGTTCATGTAGTACCGTATTTTCGGGACCGTAAGGCGCACCGGATGTGTGGGCTAGTGGTTAGAGCGCTCGCTTCATGTCTGGTAGTTCGTTGTTCGTGTGGTTCGAATCTCGGCCGGGTAGTGCCAAGACCTTAAAAATGGGAACTTGCTTCAGTCTGGCCAAGCGCTCGGCAATGATGACTGTAGCAGGGAATTTCTCCAATGCGGATGCAATCTTCGTCGGCGTCCGGTCGTGTTGCCTACTGCCTTGAGAAATGGACGATCTCTTCAACACCCTAAACAAATTTCTGCCCGGACGATCGTCGTTGCCACTGGAAGGACAATTCTTGTGTTGTTCATTGTCTGTACTCGCAATTGCGTTGTATAAGAACTTTCCGCAAAATATTCTCGTGTCTTCGTCGTTCTGATAGGCAATGTAAGGCGCACTTTCGATTTTTGAGCAAATTAAAGGATTTAAGTACGCCTTATGGTCCGAAAAATACAGTAGATTTTTACAAACAGCGCTCTCAGCATCAGAAAATCAGCGAATAAACAACAATGATAATCGCAAGTCGAGACGATTCAGCGAGCAGTTACCAGTAGAGACGTTACTCGAGTTAATGGCAACATAAACAAATTCTGGAAAGGCAGTCACTAGTTTATGCCGTTAATGCCTGAGGTCCCATTGTTATCTATTACGACCAGAATCACGAATATGTCTGGTTAGCAAACTAGATTCGCGTCCGAGTATTTTGACACAGTCGATTCCCACGCGGCCAGGTGTTTCCTGTTGGTCTTGGCAATGCCAGCTAACAGCTCTGCACAGGCAAACCATGCAAAGCGCGCAATACGGTTCACTTTCAAAACAGACCGGTGCAAAACATAATGGATCTGTTATGAACACACACCACGCAAAACACAATCTACTATAATTTCTTTCATGTGTACGTTCCAACGTGAGCACATCTGCATTAATACAAAGGCAAGTCTTGAAACGCCGTTTGTTCAAAGAAATACTGCGGCTTATGCAGGGTTTTCTTAAGGTGTTTTAGGGACCCGATTCGGGACCCTAGAATTGAAAATCGGGTCCCTATAGGTCCATATCGGGCACCTAACATTTTCCTTAAAAAAACTGGCTTATTTATACCTAATGATTATAGATTGGCTTTTTTAGGCCGCTACACTACTACAGATCCGTTTTCATCATTCCGACAAGAAAGATGTGATAGTTTACGATTCTCTAACTTATACAAGAAACACCACTCTTGTCCAGCTGCGATTCCACAGCCTTAGATGGTGCCCGGGGTAAGAAACAAGTTTGGCGTCCCCATGTTCGAACATGACGTCTTTTGGGAGGAAATGTACTGTATTGAACAAAGTACTTGCGACATTGACTTTTCGGCGCCCGGGGCAATGTGCCCCCTTGCCCCTCTTGGAATGCCCATGGTGTTGAGCAAACCTGAGAAGCTGTAAGAGTGCCTTTAAACGGTAGTGCAGGTGGGTGAAAGTGCGTGTGAAAAAAGCGCTAGAAAGCAAAACGTTGTAGAAAATTGTTGCAGCTTAATTCAACTTACAGCAATTACACGTATCGCGATTATAAATACAGTCGTAGCCAAAAGTTTAAGACCAAAGTCGATTTTTGTGTGCGAAGCTACTTGTTCCGCAGTATTGCATCAGAAATCATTCGCGATTGCATCATCCTTTCTGGTGAGCGAGAGTGTGACACAAGAGACTGTTTCAAGTTCAGCAATGAGGTTGTTTTTTTGCTGTTTCGTCATTATTTTCTTGCCTCAGATTGGGGAAGAAACGGTCTCTCTCTAAGGCACAGCGAGCTCAGATCGTGATTCTACGCCAGGATGGATACACTGAACGTGCAATAAGTGAACGCCTCGTAGTCAGTAAAACAGCAGTGCATCAGGCAGTGGTCAAGTTCAAGACTTGTAGATCTTATTCAGATTGTAAGAGCGGTCGTCCACGGAAACCCACCCGACGAGACGATATTTTGATAAAAAGATGTGTCGTGAAGTCTCCTACGTGTTCACCGAAAAGGATTTGAGCGGAACTTGGGGAAACTGGTTCGAGAATCAGCAGAAGTCGCTGTTTAACCGACGAATTCGGCCTCAAATCACGGAAACCGGCTAGAAAACCGAGACTGACCCCTGCAATAGTTGAAGCGCTTGCACTTTGCGAAAAAATACAAAGACTGGACAAGCCCGCAATGGTCCAGAGTTTTGTTTTCCGACGAAACAACAATTCAGCAGTCTGCCTCGAGGAAGAGAACTGTGAGGAGAGCACCAGGAACTCGGTACTATGAAAGATTCACACAGCAAACCATGAAACACCCCCCGAGTGTGATGATTTGGGAGCGATTTCAACCCAATGAACGGCCGGCCTATTCTTCCTCGATCCCGGAACCACCATGAATGGCAAAAATATCTGGAATTGATGAAAGAGAAGTTGGAGTTACACATGGCAGCGCATAGTTGTGAAATATTTATGCACGACGGGGCGCCATGCCATCGGGCAAAAATCGTCACGGACCTGGAAATGTAAATTGTTCAAAACTAACTATATCCCAGCCCGTAACCAGCTTGGGACACCAGGGTGGGGCGAAGAGTTTTCTGAGACGGGCCCAAATTTTTAATCTGTGTCCAACAGATTTTCCCAGGCGGGGCGAAAATTTTCTAGGGGGGCTTTGCCCTCCTGATTACGAGCCTGCTGCACCCCCCAGTGCCACTAATACTGCATAAGTGAAGTTCCAAATGAGACGACGATATTTATAAGATAAAAAAAAATCCGTCTTGTACACCTCGCTTGAATATGTTCTAAGCTGGTTGCATCACAAAGTAGAAATTCGTCACAATGGAGATCACGTTGGATCACGTTGGAGAATGTTTCAACAATCATTACACTTCAGGCCGCTCTTCGGTTGATCATCGACAGCACTGAAAGCTACACCAGACAATAAGCAACGGCGTGGTGCCAAAAATTGAAACATTGCTACAAAACAGACCAACAGTCGCTAAAGACAGTTGAGAATTTTTCGTACCAGTTTTACTGGCCAGCATCCTTGTGAACCGGTGACCCCACAAATGTGTTGTTGCTACTTTTGGGGGAGGCCGCTTCCCTTTGTGGGGGAATAGTGCTGAAGACAACTACGGGGACAAAAGCATTCTGCGCGTTCGCACCTCAGAAAGTTGTTCCTGTCTTTTCTGCTTCACGATGAGATAAGCAGGAACGGACGCGTGCGATTATGCACGTCACAATTGGGCTTTTGTCGTGCAATTAAACGACAAAGCCTTCTTCGCGTACAGACGTCACGCCGCCGCCTTCCGCGACGACGCTGCGATCAAGTGTCGCAGCGAGGTTATGCCGCACACGAGGGTCTGCGCGAACCACTTTGCGCGCGTCGCTCCATCGGTGATTCCGCAATCGACGCACAACTTCAGCGCCACCAGCCCCTCGATCAAGTGCACGGCCAGCAAGCCGTGGTAGAGTGCCTGAAGGATCATTGGATTGCTGAGCGCCACGTATTGATACAGGCGCCCGGCCGGGCCCATGCGCCCGTACGGGACCAGGTCGGGGTAGTAGCATCCAAGATGGCCGATCGTCAGAATCAAAACACTCGCCACCCCCCACAGGAGGCCTGGGCCGCGGAAGTAGTTTGCGGGGAGGTGGCGAAGTGGGGTGCGGCTTCCGTTCATCGCAAGATGTCAGAATTAAAAAAACAGTCACTACAGACGGGATCCTGGAAAAATACGAACGCTTAGGTCATGGTCGGCAAACTGTTTAAAAACTGGGGCGTTGAACAAAACGCAAATTTCTTCAAAAGATCTGCAGCGCATTTTGCACAGATACGAGTTTAAAATGCTTTATAGATTCCACTCGCAGCTCACGATCTTGCGCAATTTTAGTTGTGATTCTGTCGCCGCGTTTAAGGAAAAATCCCAAGTTGGCGCACAGATATTGCAAATTACAGCATAAATCCTTTGCACCTCGTGGTCACAGCCATACCATGGTGTGCAGTATGTTATGGAGGCGATGTGCTAAGTCAACAAGCTGCAAGTTGAAGGAAAACGGGACACGTTGTCATTCTAGAAAAAAATACGTTTTTAGGAACACGTTGTCATTCTAGAAAAAAAATACGTTTTTAGGAATTAAAAACTTGCACCCTCCCATCCATGCCGATCACGAGGCTGGACAACCGCTGCCGAGAATCGAACCCACCTTACCAGTTTCAGAGGCAACTGACTAACAATTAATCCGCTCGCAATGGCTGCGGTACAGAAAATTAACGGAAATCCAACACTTCGCAGCTCTCCGCCAGAAACACGATTCGTTGTGAAAACGTAAAAAACAGCTGGAATGGCAAGACTTGAATCGAAGTACACGTTCACGTGACCAAGGAGTGTGTTGTACTTCAGGATCGCGGTCTATTGCTACACAATGCATACGGCAGTCCATATCACCGTTCAAAACCACGTAAAACGCACCTTATCCACGGAAATGCGTAAGCGTCAACCAACACGTGTGTTTTATGAGAGACACTACCACGAACGTGCACCTGTCCCACATACATGATATTTTCCTTCAAAAATTCATCAAACCAGTGTTACAACTTGAGAGAAAAAACGCAGGTAGATAGTGCGGTTAAAGCAAGTTTTTGTACGTACAGCGTAACAATGTACACAATGCAAGGTCTAGAGTAGACTCAACATAATAGAGGGGAACTTCTTGGCTTCATGCCGGTTAGTGTGAGCTAATACACATGATGTAAAAATGTTAAATGGCTTTGTTAATATTACTTTGTCAAGAACAGCGGGCCAGATTAAAGGGCTTCACGGGCCGTGTGTGGCCCGCAACGCGCGTTCAGCCTATGCTGACTACAGAGCGTTAATATTCCTTATCCGACATAGCGTTGCCTTGCCAGGTCGGTGAACAACCTGACTTTCGCGGCAAGGTAACTCAGTGTCGGCTTCGAAAGTTCAAAGGTTACTCAGTGTCGGGGTCGAAAGTTAAAATGTGATAATTATCAGGCGTTTTTTTAACAAACATCAGTGAGCAAACTTCAAAAGTCGGGCTCAGAAACAATGGAGCAATTCTGACGCGTTCAAACGAAATGGGACAAGTTCCTTTGTATCAGCAAAACAACTGCACGCACAGAAAAGTCACTTCGGAAAGGAAATCTTCAGGTCGTTTTCGGCTTCAAGTTTCCTTTTATTAAAGTCAAAGAAAAAACGCCGAACAACAGAGTCTGCATGAACCACTTAAAGCGCGCCACGCCATCTGTGACGCCACACTGCAAAGTGCTCCTGACAGAATAGAGCGCCTCGGCGATATGGACCATCAGCGCACCGTGGTAGATGATCTGGATGAGGATGGGCTTTGTGTGCACGACGTAGTTGTAGAACGGCTTCAGCACAAACAGGTAATTTTCCGGTACCAGGTGCGGGCTGTAGCACGCCAGATGGCACAGCAGCATCCCCCCACCGACCAGGAGGCAGGTGAACGGGGCGGGCGTCACGAAGAACGACGGGGAGACGTAGCGAGAACGGTCGTCATCACGGTCAGGCATTGTTGTCGATTGCGTTTAAAAGAAAACAACTTTAAATAAAACCTATCACGTCTGAAAAAACAGTTATGTTTTCGATTGCGTCTGTAAGGTAGTTGCACACAACAGGGATTAATAGTTTATGTCCTAGATACCTTGCAACCCGTTTTGCATTCCAAGCGCTTCTGAAGCAAAAACAAACCAAAATTTACGAAAGCATAGTCTTCAAATCAGGACGTCTGTATGTACCGACCAATTGCAAGTTGCAAAGCTGCTTTTTTTCCGGTCATAGACCGGAATGTTTTTGAAATGACCGAAAAAAATTGAGTCATTTCGGTCAGAATGTCTGAAAATCTAGGCTAATGAACACTGTTATGGCGAGTTTTAATACAGCCGTGAGACAAATGACCGAAATGTCTCAGCAAAAAATGACCGCCATGTTTCAGCGAAAAAAAACCCAGAATGCAAAGTCGGGCGCTTGTTTGTCGAATGACTTCTGTGACCACAACTGCGCGAAACCGATGCTGTCGGTGGATGAGCCACTGGTTTGAACCAAATTCAAAAAATGCCGCGAACGATTCAGTGCAAGCGGGCTCGCACGCATTGGAGCGTGTCCTAGACTCACAGCAGCAGGAAAGGCCACAAAAGAAACGTAACTTTTGTTTTTCAAAGGGGGGGGGGGCGTCGGCAAGACAGTCAACCGGAACCTCGAGGACATTCTCAGAAAAATGCATAACCAGCAAGTTAAATGAACCTGCGGCATAGCGGCGTTGCGGAAATGAAAAAAGCGCCATTTCATCCCCCCACACTTCCGGTGACGTAAGAACGTTCGGCCCTGAGTTGATCACAAGGAGAAATTTCTAACTGAGACTATCATCGCGTTCAGGCACAAGACAAAGCACACTGACACAGACACCAACACACAACATAACACACTGACACAGACACCAACAAACAACATAACACACTGACACAGACGTCAACAAACAACAAAAACGGAACGCTTTGAAACGCGGTGCAGCGACATAACCGCCAGAATATAAAACGCGAAATATCAAAATCTGCTGCACACTGAATGTTGATTCCACTAACTCCACTTGCTTGTTTTCAATTTAGCAACAACCCTGTCTGCGCCATGCTTCCATTCCTGATGTTTTGACTTACAGCTTACAGGACACCGTTCGAGCGTCAATCAAATGACGCGGCATCCGCCCCTCCCACACAAACGCTCATAAATCAGCTTGCACGACTGGAAAAAGCGGTCAGGGAAAAAAACAAGTGTATTTGTAACAAGTAGCCAATGGTGTCAACTTGTCTTTCATTCGACTATTTCTGTTTGAGGTAAGACTCTGTTTGGTGAAGGTCAGCCAGTTCCGACGTAATCGAAGCTGTGACGCGTTTGACGCTTAAAACCTTGTTCAATAAAATTTCATTCTGTTCAGCGCAATAGTAGGGCCCAGACTTCGGTTGAAAGATCGCTTCTATGAAAGTTGACTCCAAGGCGTGGACACCTCTTTTCGTCTTCGTTACGTAACTCCCGTCTTCGTTGACAAGCTTTGACGCAAAAACCATTTCGTGCGTGACGTCAGCAGTCAGTCGACGTCATCCAAGTCGCTCAAGTCATCAATCATTCCCCCAACGTAACGGAACCCTTCGTCGTCATCGCTGTCGACGTCAAAATCGCTGCGCTCCCTCCAGCAGGTCCTCGTCGCCGGGCGAACGGGCGCAAACGAGAGCCCGGCGTCGCCGTGGCCATACCTGGCCGCGAGGCGCTCAGCGGCCAACGAGGTCTGTTGTTCCTGTTCAAATATTGAAGCAGTTGATTGTGTGACGTTGATTGTGTGACGTAACAGTCAGAAAGTTTGTAAAACGCGAAAACCGGAGAACTTCTACTTTAACTTATCTACAATAAAAGAGAAATAGCTCACGTTGTGACACTCGTTAACTTTGGACTGTTTGCTTTTGAAAAGCTGCGTACTGACAAGTTATCGAAACTACTTTTCACAAATTCACCGTCAAAACCCGAAACGAAATCGCTCCCCACGTTTGATATATGAGGTGCGAACGAAACTTTCCAGATCTTTCCTCCCAGCACCAGTCGGCAACACCAGCACGGTAGCGATAACATCAACTTCACTGACCACTGCGATGCTTCAGACGTCACACTGCGATGCTTCAGACGTCACACTGCGATACTTCAGACGTCACACTGCGAGGGTTAATTTGAAAACGCAGCAGTTCAGGTAAAAACCCCGTTTCCGATACCACCGACGCCTCCTAATCCTGGCAACTATACGAGGGTTTTGCTACAAGATAGAGAATTTCGTCTGGCAACAAACAACACATTGAATGGCTATTTACAGCACGCATTACACGGAAAGCTGGGGGGGTTGCAAACCACTGAACAGACGTGATTGATTAATCAAAGCATCTCAAGCGATAATGAAACGAAAGAACAAGTCCACCTTCCTGCAAGATTGCAAATGTTTCTCCTGTGGTTCTTAACTCCTATGGCTCTAAAGAAAACACCGAATACTCAAAAGGACTTGCTGGCCAGTATGTTAAGTGGTACAGTTATTTGGCTTGAGAGACAGTTCAGCCACTACCAGGGTTTTGTTCGGTCATTTTTCTGCCATAGACCTAATTTCTTTTATATGACCGAAAAAAATTACAGTAAATCCATTCGGTCATAATGTCTGACAAGGTAGGCAAGGTGAATATTGTTACGACGAGTTTGTGATTACTACGGGATAAATGTCCGAAACGTCTCAGCGAAAAGTAACAGGTCACCACGTCGTGCTACCCCCCCCCAATAACTTACCCGCACGCAAAGGCAACAGCCGCGAAACAAGTACGCGCTTGAGAAGTGCGCGTTGCGCGCAAAACCAATCATCGCAACGGTAAAGCAGTAGTCATAAGAAGTAACACCTTACACGACAGGGTGCACCGGGGTCGTCTGAAAGGGGGGGGGGTCAGGGGGCATTGACCTTCCCCTGGATTTTGAAATTTGACATTTTCCTATTAGAATTTTTGCAAAAAAAAGGATTGTTTTCTTACTTTCCAGAAGGAAAAATTATATTTCATCACTTTTTTGCTCTTCCCCTTGCAAAAATCTTCATGGCTACCGCTACCTCTGGAAAAACTCACTATTGCCTCCCCTCCCCTCCCCGGAACAAATCCTTCCGACGCCCATGGCATGCACAAGACTGACTGACTGACAAAAACACTCCCGGGCGTTTGCATGAGGATGCAAAGCACAACGACGAGGCTGCCACGTTGTTGCCGCACCTTGACCAGGATCTGTTGCGAAGTGATCAAGTTCCTGGACTCGTCCAGAGGTATCTCCACTGCAGGTCTGCTGTGCGCACTCGACGACGGGGCAGCAGTCTTCGCGGTACTGGCAACTGCAAAGCGAATGTGATTTAAGGCTGTGTGTGCGGGAAAACTGTGTGTTTGTTAAGAAGCGCATCAGAAAAAAAACAGTGATTTAGGTCAAAAAATTTTACAATAGTGCAGTGTATGATCAAAACCGTTCAAACAGAGTTTAAGCAAAGACCAATGAATCCACCTCGACTTGAACACTTTGTCAACCCTCGGAAACAGCAACCGATCTATCGTAGGACGAGAATGTTACGGCGTGGTTTCGCAAGCAGCCGTCAACTCCCAGCCTGTTGCATGATTTACTGTTGCCATGCAACATCGGACAGACAAAGGAGAAGAGAAACGGCGATATTCATCCGCTGTCAACTGCGCGGCGCATCTTGTTATCAACGATAAGCAAGTCAGTCAATGCAACAAGCAACTCGTCGACAAGTTTGCAGCGCATTTGAAAAAAAATTCTGCGACGCTTGTCCGTCTATTGGAAACGATCAGAACTGAGCGAGCAAAGAATTTCGGTAAAGAATTTTACGAGTTCGCTATGGCAGCATGGAAACTGCAGATGTAAGAAGCAACCACGACCAATAGCAAACAAAACTCTGCTTCACAATGAACTGATTTGCTTCGCATTGTCAACAACGAATACGTTGATGGGGGCCTTGTTTGCCAAAACAGGCCAGCAACGTTCACACGGAATTTCTTCACCGCCCGAGCCAGCAATACATTAAACGTCTGCCGCCAACCTGAACTTGCAATGTGCCCTTCCTTGTGGACCGAACTCGGATCTTTCGAAGCGTGAGGAGATTTGGCAGACTTCGCCTTTGCTGCTTGCCTGCATTGCAAGAGATCACAGCGCTTAGAGAAGGGCAGGGAACTTGCAGCATTTATCAAAGTAACGTCGCACGCGGCGCAAACTGTACACTGTCAAAAATTATACAAGCGACCAAGTTTGCTACAACGCTGCATGGTGAGCAGCAACTTGATTGGTTCAAACAGATACATTTTTGAATCATCGAACCGATGTAGAAGGAATTTGGACTTCTTTGGCCTGGCGTTAGCTTTCTTAACCACGTCATAAAAAGGTCCCTCGTGGATAGAAAGACGGTCAAGTCCTCTCTCGATGATTTGTAGGTCAGCTGAGCTGGCGGCACGCTGCAAAAACACGGTGTCGTTTTCAAACAGCGGCGCTTGCAAAAAATCCAACGTTTTACAACGACGTGGCTAAACTTCAGATGACTCAGGTAAACGCGGAATGAATAACTTCCTGTATGAAAAAAAGTCAGTCAACCATTTTTTTGTTTTTTTGCGACCAACACAACATTCATTTTCAACCGTTCAGTCGATCGCCCGTTTATCGTCAGCGGATGATGAAAATAAATCATGTTTCAGAAACGAAGGCACTTTATTTTTAGGTCGTCATGAGAACAAATCGACAAAATGCTCTGCCCAAGTCTTCTTCAACGCCTGTTGCACTGCTACGTCACGGTTGCCGTCCCTATTTTAAACAGCAGTGACACGCGATTATAAGCAGCAGACACCTCCACGAAATGGCGTGCAGTTTGTCAACAACCTCCTTTTGTTTAACCTCAACATTTTGTTCCCATAATTCAACAATATAACAATAATTATCAAGCACAACACGATTGAGAGCTTGGCAAGTTATAGTAGAGAAATATATTAGAAGTCTTCGCCAACCACAAAAACAGGTAAAACTACTGAATCCTTCCGATTAAAAAAGACGGATTCTTTAACGCAGTTCTTTTCAAAAGCCGCTACACGACAAACGAAATTTCTGGAAGGACTTTTATAACAAGAGTGGACAAAGGCAAATTACGCAAGAAGATAAATCGGCGGAATAATTTAAGGGAACTAACAATATTTCACATTTTCCGGGTCCATTTGAATAACAGCTTTTTCTATGCTTCAGGTTCATCTGCACAACAGCAAAACACAAGTTGCATTTCACAAGTTCTGAACCAGACCAGTTCTGAACTTACATTATCATTCACGGCACCTGATGTCGACTCTTCTTTTTTGTGACTTTCCTCTGAACCGGCTAAATCGCTATCAATATCCGCTTCATTTCCCTGAAAAGAAATTTTGTTGACACCAGTAAGTGATGCTCACACCCAGCGAGAACAACAAGCTATGTACCCTGAGTCCGAAAATCCTGAAAACAACAAGCTCTGATGGGAGATCTCAAACACGAACAAGCTTAGCTTTGTAACGGAACATGAACCTTAATCACAAAGTTTCAGTAAAAACGACTGCTATGTGCGTGGAAACTAGCCAGTTTCCAGTTAGGCTTCTCAGGCAGTTGTACATAAAGGTATTTATACCCATACCAACAAAAATTGCCCTGCTATGCTTACCGCGATAACGATCACGCCAACGCAACCAGCAAACTGGACAATTGCCAAGGACGAAAAATGCAGTTAGTGAAATGGATGACAGCATCGATGGACAGCTGCTTTAGAAACTGTAAAAACTGGTTGTTGCTTAAACTCCAAAACTTCGTTTTGGTTTGTGCTAAGGATGCACTGTTTGCTGAGAAACTTTTCCGAGCTGACATAATATCCGTTGCTGCTTTAATTTATAATATAAATTGAATTTATAATAGAAATTAAACCAAGAAAAATCCAAAAGTTTGAAACAGCAAAGATAGTTGGTAAAAACATTGTCCTGACAGTGCTATGAAAAATGCAAACTTGGATATCGAAAGTTAATTTTTGGCAAACTCATATAAAAACAAAGTTATCTTGTAAATTACACCTTCAAAATGTCACTCCAGGTTCCAGGAGTATAAATAGGATCAGCTAACTACATGAAAACCAAAGCAGTAGGTTTTAATTTACTCACTGTTAAAGCCATTTTCTGTCCTAAGAAAATAACTGTGCCTGAGATGCACTCATGCTTTGCACTGCCATTCACTTGGAAATTTAACTGATCAAAAACTGTTTCAGCAGCTCCCAATGCATTCATAACTTCATTACAGTGATCTCCAATGTCAAATGCCAAAATTCTTACACCACGCAATGGATTGATGCGTCTGAAACAGCGTTTGTCTGGACCAGTGTTATGCAAACTACGGCCCGTGGGCCAAATTCGGCCCACGAAACCATTTCATCCAGCCGCAATGACATTTTGTCAATAATGCAAAATACAAAAAATTTGATTTGATAGAATGCAACATATCCCGAAACAATCACATTATGTAAGATGTTCAGCCCTTGTAAAAGCTGATGTGGCCCTCAGACAAAAATAATGTAGACCTTTGTCTAGACTTCTCTTATGGTCATGACTCTACTGGTGTGGACGTTACAGTTAAGAGTTTTGTGACATTTATGTAAATCGAATCCACACCTAAAAGTGCTTTGCGCAATTTGCAATACTTGTCATAAAGCTATTTACAAGTCAATGAAGTTGCTTTTTTCACTGGCGCCATCACAAGGACTTACGGTCCAAACCCGTTTTGCTCTGCATATGACATCACCGCTAGATTCTCCAGTCCAGAGCACGTTTTACATTTGCAGCACATGTTTGATTGGAAAGATCCTGTTCATATTCAGTTACTCAGGCTGATAATGTACTGGTTATAATATTGTCTCGCGTGTTTTGAAGCGATAGATGCATGATATATTTATTGTCAATTCAACAATCTTCCGCGATTACCCCAAAATTTTCCCAGGGAAATGTCATTCTCAGGTTCCACATTTTTTTCTGGCATGCCTTCTCAACCAGGGGCATAACAAGGGCGCACAATGACCCTGGCGCCAAAAAGTCTCAACAACATCACAAGCACTTTTTTCAATACACCATCTAATCCCATGCGCCATCTAACTTCAATACGCCCCTGTGCTCAACAACACAATAAAAATATAATTTAGTATATTTTCTTTCTTAAAAATGACTACCAAATGTTTTTACAAGAAAACAGACGGCTGCATCTACGGAAGAAAAAGAAAACTGTCAAATTTGTTTCGTCTAACCTTGGAAGAAGATTGTGTTGTAGTGGTGGTATTCAGTTCAGCAAGACGTTTTTTTATCTTGTTCACAGACTTCAACAATTTCTCTCCACCATCTGGTAATTTCACCACAAAATTTCTGGAAAGATTTTCTGTTAACCATGCACACGATAATTATCTGATCAAACAAAGGGTTGCATAACAAATACTGTATGGTTTGCAAACGTTTTTGATGTAATCATATGATAAGCAACAATGAAATATACCACTTCAGATACCATTGCATTTCAACAAGTGTATTTAGAATTTTGTAGATTTTTTTTTAATATGGATGATGTGAACCTAAATACAAAAAAACACATTTTCCATTCACCTTACGATCTTTATCACACAATTTACTTCTAAATTTTCAAGAGAAATGAGAACAATCAGGTATTTGTTACAAGTGACTCACCACCATATGCAAGGACATGGTTCTAAAACAATATGCTTTGCAGTTGAAGAAATAATTGCATGGCATTACAATTATATACATCTTTCACATAAAGTTCAGTGAAAGTGGCATAGACACATGCCACACACTTTAGGTAAATACACCGATATAGCAAACTTTCATTCAGCATTGTTTTATAGCTCCAGACAGTTATTTATCTTTTCTGTCAACTTAGACGGAGATACTAGCTCATTTTCATGTGTTCCTTAAGTGAAAACATGAGTTGCAGGCGGATTAAGTAATTAGAGTGAAGACGTCAAGTTTAATAATACTTCCCAATTCCCATCAAATTTAGCGTTTTCAAATCATCAAATTTGGAATCTAGGCAGAAATTAGGGAGTTACTGCTGGAACAGTTCAAAAACTGGATAAAGCAACACTGTCACACAATCACATTTATAAAGCAACACTGTCACACAATCACATTAAGCATTTTGTTCAAACTGCTTATATAAAACATAAGAGACAAAATTTTAGTGGTACTCCTCCACACAATGGTAGTAGAATAATCAGCCAATATCCAAACAAATTAATCTGGAGTACCTTGGCTTTACACTTGATCATAAATTTTATTTGAAGCCCCCGAGCACAGAACATAACAACGCAATTTCCTGGAATTTTGTATAAACTAAAATATTATGGTGCACCAATTTTTCATTACTCAGATCTGCTCATTTTGCTTTTTTCCATATCTTACTCACTCTTAATTGGGGAAGAGCCAATGAAACTACATCGTTTCCTCTAATTAGATTGCCGAGCAAAGCTGCAAGAGCCCTCAATCATAACAAAACCATAAAGGACTCTCCACATACTGAATTTAAAAAGTCCTGATTTATTTAAATTCTTATGAAGTGCCAAACTCATGTACTGTTTTGAAAACTGTGGGCTGCCTGAAAGCCTTATTAACTACTTTTGAAAGATTGCATCAGTTCACAATTAGTTAACACGACTTGTCTCTTCACAAAAATACCCTTATCCACATTGGAAACATCTAGCTGCGTCAGATTTCTTTAATGTATATCGGAGGCAAATTTTGCGCAAAATTCCTGAATGTTTTAAGCCATTCCAAACTTCTTCCTTTGGAAAGCCATACAAAAATGTTCCATTCGCAATCACCATTCTAGTTGTTATTGATATGTTTATTTCATTTTGCTCTAAGCTGTATATATGCAGCATTTCTTATTTTGTTCAAAAGTTAGGGTGAAATAACCAAAATTTGGGTAAATCTTTCTGGGTAATTTTTACCCAAATTCACCTTTTTTGGCCACATATACTTTTGAACCAGAAACGCTAGAAAGTTGATCAAAGGCTCAAAAGATTTCTAGATTTTAGCTGGTTTCCGCTAAAACCTTAAACCAGGGGTCTCTGAACTACAGCCCACGGGCCAAATCCAGCCTACAAAACCGTGTAATCCGGCCCACAGAAACATTTTGTCAATATAGAAAAAATATTATATTTACGAAACATTTATTGATTTGCTAAAATGTAACATATCCCGAAACATTCATATTTTGTGAGATGTCTGGTCTGGCCCTCGGACTATTGTTTAATAGCTTGTGGGCCCTCAGACAAAAAGGTTTGGAGACCCCTGCCTTTAACAAAGTGTTTCCCTCTTGCAGTTGTGGCACAAGGCCCAATAACCTGGGCCAAGGAAGCTTAAACCTACCACACTTATGACGTCACCCACAAAAAATCTGAAACCCAGAACTTAAAATTTGCTAATTAGAATACTCGCCCAGTCTTTTTGAGGGTTTCAAAAGCTCTCTAGCACAATCAACTGGCAAGTTATGGAGTTGCAAAGTGGTGCTAAAAATAGCAGCTCAATGTGTGATTTCAAAATATGAGCATTTCGTACACCGGCAGCGAACATGTCAATATAACCAGGTTTCGTTAAGGAAACTGTTAGATACACCTTATGGGACTGTAGGGACCCAAAAATTTTCTGACTAAATTACTAGTGTAAGCATTCAGATATTTCCCTTGGCATTTTCTCTTATTCTAGGGACCAGATTTTCAATTCTAGGGATTCGAATTGTGTCCTTAAAACACCTTAAAAACTGATGTAACTTCCCCAACCACATAATTATAAAAAGTTGCTTTTCACAACTGTTCAAACCTGAATTTGGGTGTCATTGGAGCTTGTTATCAAGCATGGAATAATCTTGGTGTGAGACCGATGATGGCTGAAATTAGGCCTAGGCTAGGAACGAATATTATTTTTAATACTGTTGTGGTGTCATTGCTTACCACAGAATTTCAGCTTTTGCAACTCTGGCTATATCAATTTGTATCCGCTACCAAGATCTGCTACTGACAGATAGTCTTCAAAACTGACATAACATGAATTACTGCACTGTAACATGAAGACACTGGCATATGGCATCCTCATCTGAAAACACCTCAGCATGGTTTTTAAAAACACTTTAGTAAGGCTTAGAATTACTGCCAAACAAATTCTGGAATTGACTACATATCAAAGATTCATCACCAACAATTAATTGGCTCTTCACTTGTTCCTGCAACTTTTCAGGTATTACTTATTAACACATTACACAAGTTTTTTGAAAAATTATTGACTATACCTTTGTCTCCACTCAGTTTCAAGTCTTTCAGAATATGAGTATCTCGTATTCCATTTGAATAAGAGCTGATGATGTCTACCTACTTTGTAGGCAAAATATACACTCTGTAAGATCTTAGTGTCTGATTCTGTGCTGAGAAAGGATTTCTTTCTATAGACAGTGTAGTTTGCAGTCTATCTGAATTACTTCATCTGCTAAGCATGTAAAGTATAGCTCAAGCTTGCTGATTATTTTGAACACTCCTTTTGACATCTCAAGCATGCAAAAATCCACTTTGGACTAAACATAATCCAAGCAAGTTCTTCACCAATGCAGTTGACAGTAGTTCCTGCTATTTGATTACAGACTATGAGTCATTAGAGCTTGATGGAATTTTGCTTCAAATCAGTACATGAAGTCATGGAAAATTGCGAATAGGTGTACAGTACTGTACCAAGGAACACACTGTAATAGCCTTTTACCATACTGATTTGTGGTGCCTGAAAGATGAAGTAGCCCACAGTAAACTTAGTTTTTTTCAGTCATGGACTGAATTTCTTTTAAATGACTAAAAAAATGTAAGTTAGTTCGGTTATTATGTCCAAAATTATGGACTAGTGAATACTCTTAACTAATACTACTATGGAACAAATAACCAAAATGTCTCAGTGGAAAAAAAGCAGTAACGGTGCATGCTCCTTTGTATTGATGAATCTCAGTCTTGCTTGACTTTGCACTGTAGCACTACTTCAACCTAGACATGACAAGGCATCCTCAAAACTAAGCAGTGCCATTTCCACTGAATTATTAGTTGAGATGTCAGCCAAAGTATAGACAAACCTAACCTAAAAATGCACAAAGCAAGATTAAGGTAAAATTTGTTGTTAAAAGAAATCAATCTTACTTGTTCCTAAGCAGTTTTTCTTGTTGATGGAGTAAATTCAAAAGTTCCACTTCACTTTTCTCACCTAAGTCAGTTCGACGTTCATGTTCTCCAGACAGCATGTTCATATTCATTAATGTTTGAGGATTGATAAAGTGCGATGATGACATTGGTAACATGTGTTGATGTCACCCATTTACAGGCTCCATCAATCAAAAAGTTTTAGCAAACTTCTATAACAACTTCAAAAACAATACTTGACCATGCAACCACAACTGTGATACAGTGTCAATTTAGTTTTCCAAACAAGACTACAGTAACTGCTACGATATGAAACAACACATGTGATACTCGATAGGTCAACTCAGCTGACAGTGCTGACACAGGCTTTTATCTTTGCCAAAATCCCTAGATTCACAACAAATATCTCTAGATCTGAAATATACAACAAGAAGAAAAATTTTTGCGTTGAAGTTTAGCTTGAAATCATTTACCTATGTACTTCATCACCCAAAAGACCTTACAATGCACCATTTGCAAGTTTGTCAAAAGGTAGTGGCCACAGGTGTGCTGCGGGTGGCGTGGTTCGAATAAAACGCTGAGTTGGCATGTCACCAGCATCGTTGTGGTAGCATAGCAGATGCATTTATGTCTGCTGTGCGAATGGTTTTCGGTGTGGCTTTCACCATGGCAACTTTAATTTCAGTAGTGATGGTTGCACAGTTCAATTCATGGGGCCAGTTTTTCTTCACCTTTTTCAAAACTTTTCAAAATTTTGTGTTAAGATTTATAGTTCAGGCTCAGAGTTTGCGTTTATGGGTTCAGTTTAGGGGTTTGGTTTAGGCATAAGGTTTAGGGGTAATGTTTAGGGTAAGGTTTAAGAGTTTCACTGTAATTGTCAAGTAAACAATCAACTATTTGCTCTTGCCGTGGGCCTACTCGTTCTGCTGGTGTAATCCATCCTTACATCTTACATATCCAGAGTGTTTCAACCAGTTTGGCCAGTGTTGTGTGGTTCTCAACATTATTAAGAACCATACAACACTGATGAGTTATGACCAAACTGGTTCTCAACATTATGCGCTCCCATGGCTGAGTTGCTTTAATCAAGTTACACTGAAGAGGTCGATAAAACTGTGGTTTTATGGCAGAATATGTCAAATTTTTCTCAGGGTCAGGTATATTGCTCTGTTTCAACGTAGCATAAACTTTCAGTGAATTAAAGCCTGAATACCTGCTTTTTGCAGCCGTCTCTGTTGTCAGGAGCAGGTTACTAAAGTTATAAGCAATTGAAATATGGTCATGCATGAGCATACACAAAAAACTATGTCTTACTTCACCTCGATTTACCTAAGTTCAAAGGTCATATGTAAAGTGCCAATACACACCTTCTGACACATTCTTGCAAATTTTCAGCTAAAAATATTCACAGATGAAAAAGATACAAGGGTTTTCTAATCAGAGTACTAAATTCACAAAAAATACATCATTACATGTATACTTCTAATCAGTTTCTAATCAGAGCACTAAATTGACAAAAATATTCTTTTGAATAAATTTCTATTTGAATATGTGAATTAATCATAATATTATTTTTATGAAATGACAAATTCAAAAACACAGATTGCAAATGAGCATAAGCATTGATTTTACCAGTGGCGGATATTAAAAGACCAAGACAATGAAGTTAGTGTTAAGGACAAAAGTTATTAATCCAAAACTATAATGACTCATAGGACAAGAGGTAAAAAACAATAAAAAAAACAGGAACAAAGTACAGAACGAAAATAAGATAAAAAAACACAAAACATCAAAATAACACAGATGACGGTGGACAAGCAATGGGTGAAGAGTTGAGGCATGTACAGATGAGCAGGTGAAGCAAGCACACAGGTGAAGGAAGCGAGCAGCAATAAGGGTTATGAGGCAGATAGCAATACATTTTAACACAACATTTCATTACAGAAATAAGTAACAAGGGCAGAAAACAATGTTTATGCATATAAATCGTGGAGAAATGTAAATTTATCCACAGACCATAGTGGGGTCGGTTGCATGGATGAGTTGTTTCCAACCAGATGCATGGTGTCACCAAATGGGGTTTAAGAGAAAAGGGTATGGACAGGTTACAGTAATATAATATTAGCAGTAAACATTTTTCCAATTAGTGTTAGGTACATGAAAAACAAAAAGTACTCAGTTCTAAGGTAGAATTTCTCACAAAGTCACTACAGTACTTATATTAAGAACTAACCACACAGATATACCTAGTGTCATGTTCATTGACACCATCGTTCAGCTTTATATGATTGTGGGCCTGTAAGTTCTCTAATTTGAATAAGTTCTCCAAGTGTTAAGTGCATGGTGTGTTATACAAATAAGTGATTGGCTTCAATACTAGTGTTACCATTATGGATCCAATGACACCAGTAGTGGACTGTACTCATCTTGTGGAAATATGCCTGCATTCTGACTTCAGTGAATTTATTCGCCATGGCCCACTACATGAAGAATGATCACAGTTTTGTACTTTATAATGCCTAGTCGAAATAGCAAATGCAGTTCATGTGGTAAACCTAAAGAAGCAACACTATTGAATGCAGTTCTTGAGCAGCTTGGCTCCCCTACTGATGTGCCAGTATGTCAGCATGTGACGATGTTGTTGAGTTTGAATCAGTACCTTTTTACTCCAGTCAGTGCTTGTCAACTGACAGGCAGCAGGCAAATAGCCCTCAAGACCCAAACCAGTGTTACCACTGCTATAGCCAGTCAGCCTCAAGGAGAAAAAAGACAACCCAATCTTCAAAATGTAATCAGCGCTTTCACCTGTCCTGAGTGAAAATCTCAGGACATCATCATGCGCAATCACTCTGGTGGGTACTGGAACACTTGCAACCCTATACTAAAACCACCACATCCTCAAAGAACCCCAACCATAAGCACCCCCTGATTGACCCCTCCTTATTTGGCACCTATATTCGATCCGTAAGATCTGTCAACCACCCTATCCAGTCCACCACATCCCTAAGGCAGCATACCCCTCTTTTGCTATGACTTAGCAAACTCATTTACAAAGCCATTTCTTAAAACTCATTACTCAACTGGCATCAAATGATATGCTTTCCTTTCTCAGTCCTTTCATCAGGCCTCAGATCGAAGAGCGTTTCCTTGACCTCTTCCATCAAATCAAGAATCAAACGCAATACACATACCTGGAGTGGGATGGCCTGGCTGACCCTGAAGCTGTCTAAAGACAATCAACCCCACCACCAACGAAACCCCACAGTGACCCAGCCAAAACATGAAAAGACTATTAAACCAGAAACTACCCGATTTCAATATCAAAGACTATCCAGCAACAGCTTATTTGTTAACCCTGTTGCGATCGGAAATCCCGAGCAGCATGTGCGCAAAGCTTTGCACCGTGGCAGCAAGCAACAATAGAGATCATGGGTCGCAATCTCTCTTACTACTGCTTGCTCGCACCACGCATATACATTTTTGTTCTTCGCGCACATCCCGTTCATGGTGAATCACACAGTCAACGCAACGCCACCGGAGAGGTTGCAACAACATCCCCTCCTTTTTACAACGAACCACACCGATCGCACGTTCTTTGTGTGAAGGCTGAACTCGGCACGTCCTCCACATCTTGGTCACAGCACCATTTTGTTTCGATCGGAAATCCCGAGCGGCATGTGCGCAAAGCTTCGCACCGCGGCAGCAAGCAACAATAGAGATCATGCGTTGCAATCTCGCTTACTATTGCTTGCTCGCACCACGCATTTATATTTTTGTTCTTCGCGCACATCCCGTTCCAGGTGAATCACACAATCAACGCAACGCTACCGGAGAGGTTCAGGTTGCAACAACCCCAATTAATTATAATTTCAACACCCTACAATAAAAAC
>Ga0210059_1004177_pt1 | contig 23272 bp, 18 predicted proteins | sample Ectturendosymbi2_FD_188042 | JGI IMG/M metagenome (GOLD analysis project Ga0210059, IMG submission 188042) | Ecteinascidia turbinata endosymbiont from Florida, USA - Sample 2 (SPAdes) (version 2) | ecosystem: Host-associated > Tunicates > Ascidians > Unclassified | place: Key West, Florida...
GGTCGCCGGGCTGGACGGTGTCGACCAGGTGTCCGTAGCAGTGAAGCGAGACCGAGTGAGGGGTCTGGCCCGCCGGCATGTCGTCGGGTGCTTCTTGAAGCTTTACGAGCTGTCTGCGTGGGACCATTGCGGTCAAAAACACAGGTCAGTTTGGGTTCGCATTTCTGTGTTTTACGGTTGCACTCATTAAAGGAAACTTTTTAATACTTTGAGGCCTAATAATTTTAAAGAGTTATATCGGAACAAATTCAAAATGCGACTGTATGTTGCGACCACGGCGTGCACTCCCACACTTTCTTGGCCTACGCTGACAAGCTCGGTGGGGCTGAAGTATAATGTGCACAACAGCGTGTGTACAATTGCAAGGGTGCTGAAGGCTTTGTTGTTTTTCTGTAGCAGAGCATTTTTAGTTGATGGGTCAACCTAGTTTTTGTTTTTTTAGTTGATGGGTCAACCTAGTTTTTGTTTTTTTTAGTTGATGGGTCAACCTAGTTTTTGTTTTTTTTAGTTGATGGGTCAACCTAGTTTTTGTTTTTTTTAGTTGATGGGTCAACCTAGTTTTTGTAGGAAAGCGGGCGATCTCACAACGAAGCGACCAAACATCTTCAGTTTACCAAGCCGAAATAAAGGCTCTCACAACTTCAGCCGTTAAGATCTCTTCAGGAAGGCTGTATTGCTTTCCTTGTTATTCAAATATAAAACAAAAGCACTGATACACGTACACGTGAAGCCGAAACGGTTTAAGTGACACGTGAAAACAATGTCGAGCAGCAACGTTGGTTGGTAATATGTCGGTTAGCACGTCACTAAGTCAACTATTGAGCTGTTCACGAACAAACAAGGTTGCATCAAATCACTGATAGATCTGGGTGGAAATCACTCATAACAAATGCACAAAACGCTGAGCTACGCATACGTTCACTACATTGGCCGCCAGTATCAGACGTGGTTCCGAGCGAACACAAAGAATTGCAGCAGACCTACCGAGTAACTAGAACAGTGGTTCTTAACCATTTTTCTCCCACACCTGCCTCAGTAATTGTCCTTTCTTTCAAGACCCCTGACTTTAAATAAGCTGTAAAAACAAATGTATTTATTGGTTAATAAAATGATCAAACTTTCTATGTTGTACGGCGCGGAAGGGCTCGCACCCTCCTTGAAATTTATTGACGACCCCGGGGGCTCCCCCCCGGTTAAGAACCACCGAACTAGAAAATGGTTGCACACAAGTTAATGTTCGGAAAATGCAGCGAACTGCAAAGCCCAATGCTCTGCCACAAAAAAGAACAACGTGTGAAAAACAGGCTGCTTTTTTCGGTTACTATTTGCTGAGACATTTTGGTCAATTGTCTCACAGTTGTATTAAAACTCGTCATAGCAGTGTTCAGTAGCCTAGATTTTCAGACATGCTGACCGAAATGACTATATTTTTTCGGCCATTTCAAAAATATTTCGGTCTGTGACCGAAAAACAAAAACAGGAAAACAGGTACACCACCTGTCAGTGAAGAGTGACCGGTTGTGAACGAGCGCCATCGAGTAGTTGGTCTTGCAGTGAACGCACGACGACGGCTCGGCGATGCGGCCGCGCTCGATCTCGACCGTCGTCTCGTACTTGCACACGCTGCAGCGGAAGAAGCCCTCCCGCATTTCCGGGATCAGCGACGACGAGCGGATGACCATTCCGCAGACCGTGATCAGCTGATCGATGTCTTCCGGGTTCAGCGAGCGCATGTTCTTGGTTCGTTCCGCGTTGAACGGCTTCACCTGAATTCGGTGTTGTCAAAGCAAAGGCGATTGGCAACAAATCAGAGGCGGCCATGGATCCGGAGTCGACTCCGCCAGGATTCTACGTTTTTTTTTATCGGATCCGGAGTCAAAAATTTGTGAGAAAACGAACCACCGCAGTCACTTTTCAATTTCGGCAGTAGCAGGAGTCTGCGTGGTCATTTCATGAGTTAAACATGAGTAAATTGCCAGTTGGATCGATGGATGCCGGAGTTTGGACAGGAGTCCGGTTCTCTAATTTGAAAAATATCCGGATTAAAAAATTTTGTGACAGGAGCGAAGTGGGAAAAAGTGACTCCCGCCACCTCTGCAACAAATACAAGAAAAAAAGCACCGAAGTCTGCCGAAGACGCGGCACGTAGAAGAGAAATCGCGAGAAAAAACAACAATGGGTCCATGATCAACAATCCGGACGTCATAGCAACAGCTTCAGCATAACCCGAATTTGGAAAATAATCGAAAAAACAAAAATAGCTACGAAAGGCGCAATATAAATTTAGTTAAACGCCAAAGGTTGGTTTGTGATCTGCGGTTCAGAGCCCTCTGATTAACTTGTGCCGCAGACGTGGCACGACACAGAAAAACTGACCGTAGAAACTGCTTAATGTCAGTTTCCGTATAAGATAAATAAATACAGACAAGTAAAACGTAGCATTGACAACGGGTGCATATTATAACCTAAGACATCAAAACAGGACAATACAATCAAGGGAAAAAATACCTGAATCTGATGTTCCAGCGCGATGTCTGGATACTTTGCAAAAAACATTTCGTTGATAGCCATGTCAAAAGTTGGAATGACTTCCTGAAAAATATGAAAGCCAGATCAACCAATCAGTTTGCAGGCTAGGAAGCCTGAATAAACTTTGGAGGAACTCGCAAATGCATTCACACGGTTGACGCAACTCGAATCCGGACTACCTAAAGTGGATACCTGGGGATAGCATATTAGCTGCCGATACAAGTCAGCGTCGAATTGCCTGAGGTGAGCGCAGTCGATATTTAAGAAAGGCTCCTCAGTGACGCTAATTTCCTCAACTTTTTGCAAGTAGACAGGCTCATTTGCATTCATGGCTTCGTCGGCGCCAGCATCAACAGGGTTTTCGTCTTCGGCGGAAGGCACAAACCTGCATATATAGGAACGAATCGTATCTCATCATTGCAGCGATATGGTGTTTGGCGAAAGCTCCGCAAACAGGATGGCGTTAGCAGTAGCACAGCACACAGCTGTACTAACCTTTCAGCGATTCCAAGATTTTTGCTGCTTGGAGTTGCCATTGCAGTCAGACGCACAATGGAAAGAACACTCAATTCGTGTACAGAACGTAAACTTTAATCATGCAAAGCGACAACTTTGCTACGTCGATGAAGGCTTATAACTGCGAGTTAGTGATGCGTTCAAGTTGACGCGGCTGGTATTGTGCATTTGGAAAAAAAATATGGCAAAGTCTAATGAAGAAGGATGGCGACCAGACCATGGTACAAGTATTAGCGGTAACAATTTTTCTGACTTCACGTGAATTTACATGAAGTGAAAAATGGTATTTTTGGATCATGCAATAATACCTATATTTGAAAACATCATGAGGACAAGATTTTCAGGTAACCTATTCAAAACTGTACCACAACAGCACGAAAGCGAAGTACCTGTTAACAAACTGCGTGAAGCGAGCTTTGCAGTGGCTGATCACAACGTCAGTGCCCCAAATGACCAGCTGGCCGGCAGTGTCTGGAGCTGACGCATCGGCATCATCCTGACTTGGGCCGGGAGCGCCATCGCCGCTGCTGCCGGGGTCGGATTGTAAGTTGACGGTGCGCACACGGCTGTTGCTTCCCAAGTCTGGTCGCTGGCGCACCTGTGAAAGCGGACGTTGTTAAATTTTGAATAAAAACAAATAGCTGATCCGATTGAGATCAAGTAGAATCTGCCAGCGCACTTCAAAATATGTAGAAAGCCCTGGAAATAACAACATACCTTGGGCTGGTGGTTCCATTAAGAAAAATCAGCAAAATAAACGTCACTCACCGGAGTTTGAGCACCTCTAGGGGTTCGGCAAGGTGTCAGTGTGGAACCTCCGGGTGTCCTAGCGCTACCAGGAGTTCCATAAAACAGTGGTGAACTTAAATCGATTTCGCTGAGATTGCCTGGAGTTTGAGGAGCTGTAACTGGATCAGAAGTGGTGTCGGGCTGACCCAACGGACGAGCAGGTGAGGTTGGGGGCATCATGGCCAGGTCGCTGCTCGTGTCAGGTTCACTGCCACGACTGCGACGTCCGCGTCTTGTTCTCGGTGAAGACATGTTTCGTTACCACAGAACGATTGTATACGACTACGCTAAGAGGAAGGTAAAAAATCAAAACACGGCGCTTTCGGCAGAATTCGTTTTCGCACCAACGGCAGAAGAAAATTATGCTAAAGTTAGGGTAGTTTGTGTACGATACGCAGCTTGTCAATGATAAGTCTTTAACATGTGCAATGAACATCTCATAGCAGATGACATCCACTTCGCATGAAATGTTCAAGTTTGAGTACATCAGATATATCTGATTTTGTCCAACAGAGATATAAATATTTAAAAATGCAAGACAAACAAAAAGTATAACACAAATGACTAAAATTACAAGCTTGCGCAATAAAAAATGTTGAACTCGTGATATAGGTTGTTTCAGCAAACAAATACTTAACAATGCCCAGATTTACTTGAACGAGTCTTTGCTTGAAAGGTGTCAGGCACAATTCACGCATACCGCACATTCCTCTCGATCCTTAATTTCTGTCATAGACGTTGAATGTTTTGATCAGATTGTCCAACATTCATGTTTGAAGAGTAGTAACCAAACTGCGGCCAGCTATATTGCTGCCTGAACCGCAATTATAACTTTTTTCACGCTGTCTGTTTCATTACAATCCATATTACCCAATGGCACGGTAATTACCAAAAACTGTGGAGCTGGCCATGTGACCGCGCTGTATGAATCACGTTGGTGTCATGGTTATTGCGAGATTTTCCTCATACTCGGCAATGCCACAGACGTGGCTTTCTTCGTTTCCTGCACATCGACGATAGTGTGATGCACGTTTTGTAACAAAACATTATATTTAGTGTGTATCACGCACTCAGAATCCGAGGGAGTCCAAGTAAATTGCAAACGCATAAATAACATCCGTTATGCCGACGACATAGTGCTCCTTGCATCGTCAGAGGTTGGTCTGCAAGTACCCTGAATATTGTTCAATCTTCAAGTGAAAAGTTTGGTCTTAAATTGATTATTAACAGGACAAGAGTCACGGTGATGTCAAAGCAGTCACCAAATGAAGCAACTTCTATAACAGCCAACAATATTAAGACTGAACACGTTCAACACTTTAATTATTTAGGTGCCTTGCTCACTTCAGATGGGAGGTGTAGAAAAGCAATAGGACGTCGCATAAACCTATCGAAAACACGTTTCAACAGCATAAAAAAAACATCTTCAGAGATCGAGAACTTTACATACTATTAAAAAAAAGACTTTTGAAATGTTTCGTGCGGCCGGTTCTCATGTACGGCTGTGAAACCTGGACACTAACAGCAAAGACCAGAAAAACACAGAAGCAGAAGTGTGGTTCAACCGCAGAATTCTCCGCATTCCATGGAAAGCACTTCAAACTAATGTATCAGTCCTTCAAAGAATGGGGAAAGAGAGTAAACTGCTTTGTTGTATAGAACAACGTGGTCCAACTACTTCTGACCTACGGGCAATTTTACAAAAACGTGTCAACTCGTGGGCCACTTCTAATCAAATGGTGTATGAAACAATCGATTCAAATGATTTAAAATGGAAAAGGAAAAATGGGTTAGTGAGTGCGTCATTTAAATTATTACACAATAGCAATTAATTTTTTCTTACAAATCTCTATCATTGCGATGCTTGTGGTTGAGGCTTCCCTGACACTATTGTTGCTTTATCAATACAATGTTAGTTTAGTGGCAGCAAGTCGGAGACTATGGTATGGTGTTTTGTCTGCCATTCGATTTGTTTTTAGATTTGACTTGCTTCATGGTAGAAAATGTACTCTGGCACACGTATGTGCTTCCAAGGAGTGCATTTTTAATGCGAAATCTTTCAGTTTGGGAAACCTATCATCTTTGCTGACTAATTTCTAGAAGCTTTCTGTAGCCTAGTCTAACACCGTTAATATTGTACATTATTATCAAAAGATATTATGCTTATTCTAATTAAAATTGCCTACTGTAACAAGAACACAGCAATCAATACTGAGAAAGCTCGCGGGCCTTAAAATTCTATCTGTGGTCTGTGGGCCTGTAGTTGGACCACGCTGTATAGAACAAAGACAGCTGAAATTTTTGGCCTGGGTCTTGTTATACACAAAATAGAGCTTGAAAATATTTCTCCAAGTGGTAGAATCCCAGGAAAACAAACAAGGGGTGCCCAGCGTGTTACTTTTATCAATAACTTTAAACATTTATATAAAATCCTGAGAAATTATGGGAGACTGCACGAGTGCACGTAACTGAACAAAAGGGAAAACAACATAGTACATCAAAGGCTGGATCAGCCATGATACTGAAAGAGAGAAGCACTCAGAAATTGGGAAGTGAACAAACAATAATATCTGATGGGGCAAAGCCTTGTTGCACTAAGTTTCTCAGGTTTGACATTGCCTATAACGACTCTAGGTTAAGACCCAACTGCAGTATCCACTTCTTAGGGAAAAAACGCCCTATAGTTCATAAGTGTCTGGCAGCAAATCTTTTGTGAATCTACTCGGAAATGCTTTCGAAAGAAAGATTAGAAAGTAGGAAACTGATGTTTGCCAAACCATCAACACGTTTGCGACGAAGTTCAAAACTGGCAACTATGGTTGATAAATGTTAACAATTGATTGGTTTACGTCATACAGAGACTACCTGCTAAGTGTGTGGGCAGTAAACAAACATTCTGCAGCATGAACTAAATGCTGTCCTACTAGTAAATGCTTCTTCCGCTACCACACTTGTCACTCTGACTTACAGCTGTCGCATGTATGCATATACACACTGTATATGCAGTTATTCCGCACGAAAAACACAAATCGAACAGTGACTGCTGCCAGGGCTGTGGAGGTGGAGCCCAAGCAATTTTGGATGGCTGGAGCCAAAAACTTTTAATGGAGCCAGAGCCTGAAATTTGGCTTCTGGTTACACAGCCCTAGTTTGCAGGGCAAGCAAGTTGTACAAACAATTCAATGCTTTTTATTTTTAAATGGATAAAATCATTCTGGAGCCGGAGCCAAAAAAATTAGATGCCTAGAGCTAGAGCCTGAAACTTTGAGTTCTGGCTCCACTTCCCTTGCTGCAGACCTACATTTTTGTGTGCACAATCATAATCCTCTGAAATGCACAACATACCATATAAAAATGAGCACTTCTGGTGAGCTAAAACGTATTTTAATCTTTGTCAATGTGTAATATACTATTAACGAACGATTCCGGGCTAAGGGTATCAGCACTGCAGTCAAGCACAAGGCTGCAAAAGTTTCTCAAACCTTTCACTTTCGTGCTCCATACATTCTGAGAAGCAGAAAGAAATTTCTTCCAAACATTTAAAAATGGCATTTTTCTTTGCGAGTAGTGTCTCCATATTGGCTTTATGATTCACCTCATAATCCTTAAGATGTTTATCCTGCACCTCAATTTCTTGCATCACAGCTTTGACTTGCAGGCCCTTGGTTTTTGCCTGCGAATGAAGCAAGCCAATTTCACTGCTCATGTCAGCAATATTCTGTTTCAAATTCTGCAGCTGTTTCTCCAACCTAAGTTTTGTTCTTCGAGCTTGCTCTTTGCAGGAGGCCAACTGCAGCGTAAGATTTTCGACTTCCCGTCGCAGTTTTCCTATTTCAAGAGAACGAGATTCAGTCTCGAAGTGGTTCTTTCGCAAACTGTCCCGCAAGTCTCGGATGCTCTTCATGAAATCTTTGGCCTCAGCGAGCTGTTGTAGATCATACTCAATCAAATCGTATGTCTCTCTAACACGAGCTACTTTTCGTTCGACCTCCCGAACTTTGTCTTCAGTTTCCATACACTCTCCTTTCACAATGTTCAATGTTTCCTCCAGAGCTTGCCGTTCACTTAGAAGCCTGTCAGGACTGCTAACAACCAGTGCAGATACATTGTCTTTTTCTTGCACAAGCTTGTGGAATTCCGCATTATGCATTTCGAGTTCTTCAGCATGCTGGGACACTTCTTTCTTTACTGCAGCTTTATTTTCATGCAGTTTGCTTTGTCTTTTAAGAATTTCATCAAACTGTCTTTTTAGTTGGGCAAGCTCTTCTCTCTGATTAGAAAATTCGTTTTCATGGTCTGCAAGAAAAATATTTACCTCTTGCAAAACTGTTTCCAGCTTTGCATTTTGCTCCTTAAGCTCAGTTGATTTTTCAGCTAGTTTGTATGAAGCGACACTTAACTCTTCATATGTGCACATGTTTTCATCCCATGAGCGCACATAGTTGATAGTGCTTGACAGAAATCTTCGCAGCTGTTTCCACTTGGGATAGAGCAGATCGCGTGGTTGGAGTGCCAGTTTAGGAATAGATCTGTTTAAAATTTCGGTGAAATTTAGAATCAACATTATATTTGAACGAAATAAGTCTGGATTGGATAAGACATCAATAATAAGAGCTTGGTTGTAGTTATCACAGTCAAAATCAAGCTTCTCTATAATGCAGGCACAGAGTTGTAATGCAAGAGCTGGTGTAGGATTTTTCAGTTGTTCCAGGGTTATATTGCGTGCAGACTCACCAATATCTCCATTTTGGATCCATTGCAAGATATCAGACTCATTAAGCAAAGGTGGCTCGAAATTTATGTTTTCACCAGTGCATACAGCTGGTACTGCCATTTTACAAAGTAATGACAACACACAATAAAACGTTCAGATCTAAACAGATAAATGTTCTATTAATTTCATAATGCATCAAAATAACAATAGCAACACACAAGCAATAACTTATATTTAGTTTATCACACTGCAAACATGTTTGCATACAAAACCAATTGTTTATCATGTTACTAAATTTAGCAAGAAATACACAAGAAAGACATTACAATCATCGTAAAACCAGTAAGTTTTAACCAGGCCAAAAACAAGCAAACATTTGCACAACATCTTAAACTGAGGAGTCGTACAGAATGAAGCTTTCTGAAATGACAGAAAGCAAACATTTGTGCAGTGTTTACCAACATGGAGAAATAAAAATTGGTTTCAAAAAAATAGATCAAACTAGCACTGGTTTCTTCGCCGAAATCTAATAAGATCACTAACATTCCAAAGATTCAAAACCAAACTGAAGCCTCAGGAGTTTTCTATATTTTTAAGTATCTGGCGTGCATCCAAGTGAAATCAACTCTTAGTTCCAAAGGCAACCATCTATGTGTGCCAATTTGCAGAGATCGGGCATAACCTTTCTAGCATGGTTTAATGAACTTTGAATTACTGCTATGTACTTGTTTCATGCCAATAAAGGCCAAGACACAAAGTTATCATTGGCTAATTTCGACAACAGCAGGCTATGATGGTACATGCAAGCAGTATGTATTTCAAAATGATCATATAGAATGTTCATTTTTACTCTTTGTACAACACTATTAGGATTAAACAGTTAGCAAAGCTTTCATCCAAATAAAATATTTCAAGTATATAATATGTCATGTGCCAAGCAAATCAGAATGCTAAAACAGCTAAGCCTAAACAAGTTTTACCATATTCATTGCACAACAAAGCCATCACTAAATACATTGTTGAAACTCATAATTTTTCAAACAGCTAATACAAAAGTTTGTTCAATGGGTACCAAAAATTATACAAACAAGGCTGTGATCACCAATTCACCATCACCAAAATCAGCACCAGGAAACAAACCGAGATCAAACAATGATGGGAAAGACCAATGAAAACAGCAAAATGCAATGAATCATGCACATAATACAATAATATACATGTTCACTTAACTTAACACCTTCGGCACCAGGTGGATTTAGCTGTAAATCCCGCATTTTCATGCCACTTTGCAACTCTGTAACTCGCCGGTTGATTGTGCTAGAGAGCTGTTCAAAACCTCAAAAGATGTGGCAAGTTTTCTAGTTTAGATTTTTAAAAAATTGGAAGGTTTTGGTCTTTTTGTGGACATGATATCATTAGTGGGGTAGGTTTAGGCCTTTTCGGCTGAGGTTATCGGGTCCTGGGCCCCAACCGCAGGAGCGAAGTCTTTCGCTCAGGCTTTTACTGGAAAGTAGTCTAAAATCAGAGTCTTTTGAGCCTTTAATTGACTTTTTATGGTTTGTGGTTCAAACGTTATTGCCAAAAAAACGAAATTTGGGTAAAATTAACCAAGGATTGATTTACAAAAATCTGGTTCAAAAATTACCCATGACGTCATGACCAAAAAGCAAAATTTGGATAAAAAAACCAAGTTTGGGTAAGATTTTTTACCCAAATTTGTACTTTTCTGGCCATAAAATTTGAACCAGAAATGTAGAAAGCCAATCAAAAGACTCAGATTATAGCCTAGTTTCCACTAAAAACTTAAGTCAAAAAATTGGCTCTTGTGGTTGGGGCACAGAGCTTGATGACCTTGGCCAAAAATGCCTAAACCTACCCCCACTTATGATGTCACCCACAACACCCAAAACTTGCCAGTTTTTTAAAAATCCGAATTAGAAGACTTGCCACATCTTTTGAGGGTTTGAATAGATCTCTAGCTCAATCACCTGGCGAGTTATGGAGTTGCAAAAATAGCAGCTCTTGCGTGATTACATAGTACGAGCATATCATGCACCGCCTCCCAACATGTTCCATTACATCATGTGAAAATTTTACATACAGATAAATGCCTAATATAAAAGCCATACACATGCATACTCCCTACAAATTAAGATTAGTTATGCTAAGACGATTATCCCTTTCTAAATTACATCCTGCTCCCAATTTGGGTTATTGTTTGGTTATAGACCAGTGTTTTTGAAATGACCGAAAAAATTAAGTCATTTCAGTCAGAATGTTTGAAAATATAGGCGGGTCATTTCATTCTAATTCAACCCAAATTTCTGAATTTTGGAACCACATGGTTTAGGATTTCGCTTCTTCTCACGATGTTTGCAGCTACAAGTTTTTAGGAATATTGACACCAATTTTGCAAAAATTGATCGAGCGGCTTTTGATTTATCACTGCTTTTGTATTTTTGCCACTAGATGGCATTCGCACTGATGAGCAACTCAATAATGACTATAACTCTAGATCTGCTAGTCCAATCCTAATGAAATTGGTCTCTACACCCATGTTTTCTAGAATGGGCTTTCCAAATATGCAGTTTAAATTTACCTAAATCCATTACTTTTCATGATATTTGCGTTTTTGCCCCCCTACATTGCTCGCCTAATTTGGGATGGATGCCGAAAAAAATTTGTTGCTTTAGATAGAAAACAGGGCTGTGTTTCCAAACATATTATTCTCAAGACTAACATTTATGAACTTCTACAAAAAAATCACAAATAAATGCAGAAGAATTGGCTCTAAACAAATTTCCTTTTTCTGCTCTATGACATCACAAGTAACATTCACATACTATCTGTTATTTAACAGTCTTGTGAATTGCTAGTTAATGACTTCATAAATACCTGTAATATAATAGAAACTGCCTTTGATTACTTGCATAAGGGTTGTCTTTTAGTGTTTCTTGTGGAACTTCTTTGAGGTTGATGTGACCTAGCATACTTAACTGAAGACTTCAGGTGTCTGCAGTTACTTTCCTGTTGTGTATAACAAAAACATACTTCATTTAAACAATGTTTTTAGGATGATGTATTCTTATCTATGAATTTTATCAAACTTGTTTTAACTGAATTTATTGAAGTTTACCCAACCTCTAAACTTTATTGGCAATCTAATAGGATCTACCTTCATTGCATTCTAACACTTCAATTGAATGAGATGCTTTGAACTCAAAAACAAACCTGAAGTCTTCAGTTGAGTATGCTAGGTCATATCAACCTTAAACTGTTTATAAAGGACTGTTCAAGTGGATATGTTCCACAAGAAACACTAAAAGACAACCTGTATGCAAGTAACCAAGGGCAGTTTCTATCATATTACAGGTATTTATAAAGTCATTAGCTAGCAATTCACAAAACTGTTAAGTAACAGATAGAATCTGAAAGTCACTTGTGATGTCATAGAGCAGACAAAGGAAATTTGGTTAGAGCCAATTCTTCTGCATTTATTTGTGATTTTTTTGTAGAAGTTCACAAATGTTAGTCTTGAGAATAGTATGTTTGGAAACACAGCTATGTTTGCTATCTAAAGCAACAAATTTAAAAAATTTTTTTTTCAGCATCCATCCCAAATTAGGTGAGCAATGTAGGGGGGCAGAAACGCAAATATCATGAAAAGTAATGGATTTAGGTAAATTTAAACTGCATATTTAGAAAGCCCATCCTAGAAAACATGGGTATGGACACCAATTTCATTAGGATTGGACTAGCAGATCTAGAGTTAGTCATTTTTGCGTTGCTCATCAGTGCAAATCCCATCTAGTGGTGAAAATACAAAAGCAGTGATAAATTAAAAAACGTTCGATAGACTTTTGCAAAATTGGTGTCATTTTTCCTAAAAACTTGTAGCTGCAAACACATGTGAAAAAGAACGAAATCCTAAACCATGTGGTTCCAGCCATGGGTTGAATTATAAGGAAATTACCCAGGCTTAAAAACACTTTTCTGAAATGACCAAAATGTTTCAGCAAAAAAAAAGTTCCCAACTTTCATGCAAATGACCTTGACAGAGCAACAAGTACTTTCATCCATACATTCACTTATTGTTGTTGACACAAATGGACAAGAAAACATTTCTGCTTGACCACAAAAGCAAGTTCAGCTCATGAAAGAGCATGCTGAATAAGATTAAACTTCACCCACAGTCAGATTTTAAAAACATGTTTCTTGTGGTTATGACATTATTACTTCTTCATAACCAAAACCACATCTTCATGACAGAGTTTATGGCTTAAACCAACATGTTGTCCATTATACTTTGCACTTCTGCCCCACACTTGTGCGTATTTAAAATCTTGAGCAAGAGTCCTGTGAATAGTATGGCAGGCGTGTTCAACTGTGCTGTTTGATCGCAGAATCAATCCGTCATCAAAGTCAGGTTTTTTCCCAGGCTTTTTGGTATAAACAGTGATGAGAGCAAGGTATTTCCACATCATATCTTTTAAATAGTCTAGATTAAGGAGCATGTTGCAACTAATCACAACACAGTGTGGCTGGTGGGCTATTCTATCTACTTCCTCAATTGAAATCTGATCAATTTTGTTGTACACATACAAACATGGCATATACTTCCGATTGCCAACTATAACATCAATCAGTTCATCTTCCCCATAATCATTTCGAAAAACAATATCAGCATTAAAAATTTTATACTCATGAAGTATAAGTTGAATCATTTTTTCTGAGATTTTTGTTAAAGTACATGTGGCTGTTATCGATATTCCGCCACCTTTTTTCTCTTTGAAGTAAATATTTGGCCTTCGCTTATTTAAACGTATTCCAACTGCCTCTAGCTCTTTCGTCAACAACTCTTTTTGAACATCACCTTTTAAAGCATCAAGCATCATCATAACCATATCAGCTGTTCTGCCAACAGCAATAACCTGGCGACCACGTCCTTTTCCAGCTGCAGCACCTTCAATTATCCCCGGTAAATCCAGCAGCTGGATGTTTGCTCCATTATGCTGAATGACACCAGGTATGCAAGTAAGTGTAGTAAACTCATAAGATGCACATTCACTAGAAGTCGAAGTCAATGTTGATAGAAGTGTTGATTTGCCAACAGATGGAAAGCCTATTAAAGCTACTCTTGCATCTCCAGATTTCATAACATCAAACCCTTCACCTTTTTGAGAAGTACTTTTGGAACCTTCCAAAAGTTGTGATCTATACTTGGCAAGTTTGGCTTTCAACAGACCAAGATGATACTCTGTTGCTTTGTTCTTTTGTGTTCGGGCTATCTCTTTTTCTATTTCAGATATCTTTTCAAGTATTCCCATTTTTACACTTAGTTGATAAAGACCTTAGAATTGCTATTTTTTACAAAAATCCTGTTCTGTATTGAAGACCAAAAACAAAATGTTAGCAATTACAAAAACATTTAATCTATGCAACATAGCATCCATTATTTTTATGCCTACAATTCAACAGCATCAAGATTTTCTAATCCTTGTATAGTGACTCAAGTCAATATATAGTAGAATTGCCCTATAAAGTCACTTCATGCGGCTGGAGAAGCATTGTTATAGGCGAATTGTCACAAAAGCTGAACAAAAACAAATTGTTCCTAAAATAATGTCTTTTCAGTTCAATGCCAAAACCTGGCAAGGGTCAACATTTTTCTTTGATTAGGATTGCTGCTTATTGTATATCATGTTGTCGTGTATACTCTGACAAGAAAAAGTGAGAAATTATTTTGCCTTTATTTTTAAAAGTTGTAGTCAACATTGTTCCTGTGATATTGAAACCTCTTGGAAGTTTTGCCACGTTTGCACCAGTTTCACTGTTGAACGACACAATGAGTGATACTTTTTCCTTAATGGGGTGGATACTGTTTTTTTTTTGTTCGACGTTATTTACACATTGCTTCTCCAAGATTGTCAATCAAACTGGCTACAGTCGCAACAATTCCTAGTACTATACAGTAAAATTCATGCAACGATTTGTATCCAATGCTGCTGATGGGGCAATCCTTGACGTTAACCTTACATCAAACCTGTTACGACTCATCAATTGGCCACTTAAATGTGTTCCTATCGGGTCATAAAATATTTATGTGGTGGCTCCACATAGCTGAGCTTACACATTACACTGTGGAGAAAACTTGCAAATTCTGTCAGTATTAACAAGCAAAATATTCTGCAAGGACTGACAAAAAGCATCGCTATAGGTGAACTGATGATATAGCCCAAGTTGTTATAGCTGAACTCCAATGCATGTAAAAGATAAGAATTCTGTCTGAACCAGAGAAAAAGCATCTTTGCAGGTGAACTGCTGTTGTATCTGAATTCCACTGTATTTGCAATCTGGAAGGCAGATATTAAAGCTTGCACAGTAAAAGAAATTATAAGATGGCATACAGTTACCATTGATATATAAATTTTGAATTTTATAGATCTCTCACGATTTTTTAGTACATCCACAATTTCTGATCCTTATGATCAGCATGTTATGTACTCACAACTTGGTGAGCCAAACTAAAAACTTTTACATGTTTCTAGTCGGCATCGCTCCAAATTTTTAACATAAAAACCATTGATGAAATCTTGAGACTCAGACTCAAGAACCATTTTTGCAAGTCTTAGTCTTTCCGGTTTCAGGTCTTGGTCTCCAGTCTATTGTTTTCAGATTACGAATTTCCAATGATATGGCCTGGTACAGCTTTTGGGTCAATCCATTTATAATCATTAAAGTTTTTAAAGTTTTGTAACCACTACTCACGGATTTTGCTACTTCTCACATGGAGATAAAAAAATTATGATAGCAAACAAAATTTTTGAAGTATCTTAACAGTGGCCGAGATACAGCATTTTGAAATTTTGACCACTAGGTGGATGTTTAAGGGCAAGCACAACAAATTTTTCATTTCTCATGTTCAATTTTTAGCAATAACTCTTTGCTTGGAAGGATTTTTACAATGAAAACAAGTATATATTTCACCATTTTTTGAGCCAAGGAATTCATTTTTGAAGTTAAAATATTGAAAAGATGATTCCAACACAAAATTTTGGGTTGAAATTTTTTATTAAATTTTTTTTAAACCTTGTCTTCTAGATAATATTTTGGGGTGTTGGCAAAAAAATTTCTCTATTTTCATTTATTAAAGCAAATATGGTGTTATAATTTCACCAAATTTGATTGATGTAAGTTTTGTCTAAAAGAAGATATGTAACTTCAAAGTTCCCAAGAAATTTTTGGAAAAAGATGCTAAAAATAATACATTTCCAAATAGGTATATCAATTGGTAGTTTTTTATATTGCTGTAATATTTTTAGATTGTTTTTCTCTTTAAGATTCTGAACATTAATTAATCATTCTCCGAGTTACTACAACATGGAAACTATTGTAAACTGCTCACTGGGTAAATCTTTAGGGGACAAATGTCATAAACTTACCTATACAAGAATAAAGCAAGAAAATCTTGCTGAAATGCAGATCTTGGCTATGACATTTGGATACACTTGAAACTGTATGTATGCACCACTACAAGTGCATCATTGGCAATGCATTTGAGAAAAAATTATGGAAATGCTGTGATGTATTTAAAATGCAATAGAAAAAAGTCAAAGCAAACCACAAGGCAGCGATGGGCAAACACTTTCTATGGAAGCCCACATTGAAAACATTATTTCTACCAGGGGCTGCATATATTACATTATTTACTTCAGTTACGATTTATGTTCCCGAATATGATTTCATGATACTATTTTATACCTTATATTGTTTTATTTCACATTGACACTATAGTATACATAAACACTGCTCAAATTATAACATTACTTTAACACAGACTCAATTTATGTACTATGTATTTCTGTGTGGCTGTACTGCAGCCACACAAAATGATCTTGTGGGCCGCATGTGGCCTACAGGCCATAGTTTGTCCACCCCTGTTATGAGGTGACTGTTGCAGTGGTCGAGGAACTGGCAAGTTTTATCAGGTTGGAAATTATGTGTTATTTGTTACCAAAATGTTAAAAATATCTTCTTTGTCATTTGAGCAGTTCTTTCAATCCACTGCTTGGCCGCACTAGATTTTGGGGCAGGTGTTTAGCAGCCATTCAATTGTCTCATCATCCGTAACTGTTGGATTGTGCAGTCTATAGGGAGGTTGATGGGTTAGACATTGTAGGACAACATGGTTGGCAGCTTGTTCTTCCACACCACACTCACAGGCTGCAGAGATGATGTTAAAAAAGTGATGTTGACAGACTCAGTAAAAGCAGCTTTCAAATCAGTTCTGTTACCAGTACAGTGATGAAGGCAATGATAAGGAAACCACACAAAGACATCCCACAAAATGCTACCTCAAACAAAAACTGGATGCTTGTCAAGTGTCACCAATTGCTACTCATGCTAATACTGAAGTGGCAAACTTCAGGCAAAGCCTGCTTTTAACACTTCCACTGGTGAAGAAGCGTGTTACAATCAAGATCAGACTGAACTTTCAACATCTGTGTTGAATGCATTTAAAATGGATTCAAGTGATTTGTGTAATTTGATGCTTGAAGTTAAAGAAAAATTGCTAGCAGCAAAATCATATGTACAATAGATGATGGAGCAGCAGCTAAGGCAGCTATGTCCAACCCTGGCCCGCATGCGGCCCAGTCGAAGGTTTTGTGCGGCTCAGTTTAGATTTTCGCTGTAGTTGAAGTGTCTTATATTCTGACAACCTATTCTTATTTTGACAATCTTGAATTTGACATTTTTGATGCAGGGAGTCTTCAATGCAACTTTATGACGTCTTTTACCATTGCAGTTAGGATTTGAATGCTTTCAGTACCTTAGTTTAAACTAAATTCAGTTTGCTAATGTCAAAGTAAGCCTTTAATGTGCAGCCCTCATTAATATGTCATTCAATGTACAGCCGCAGTTAAGATAATGACATAATTTTTGGCTCAGTAAGCCATTTGGGTTGAACATAGCTCAGCTAAGGTTTTCAATGTTGTTTGATCAGTGGATTGCCATTGCATGTATAGTATATTATCTGTAGATTCACCTGTCAGCTTATCTGTTAAAAACTGATATAAAATATCTTCTCTAGGGCAACTCCTGCATCTGCGAATCATGCACATCTTATTTTCTGTGCTGCACACAATTACAGACACCAAATCTTTGTAATCTTGCTTCAGGTTTAGAGCATAGCATAGTAAGATGATGTCTTGTGCACACACACTGAGTGTGCACCACTATGTAAAACATTAATACACCATTCAGGGCACAAGCCACATAATTTTCAGGGCACAAGCCACATAATTTTGAAAGGCCAATTTTGATGTCAAGATGTTTCTCTTAAAATGCACAGTTCCTTCAAGTTACAAAGAGTTAATCGTTTTTGCTTGTACATGTTTCTTGCAACACTGACAAATAACTTTTGTCAGGCATAACCCTAGTGTACTCATCATTCTTATAAAATAGAACAGCTTCACGTGCCAACTGAGGTAATTTGTTTCTACTCTTGTAAGTTGGTTTTGCTAATATACCACTTGTTGACTTCAAGCTTTGTGATTCTTTCACCAGATATTGATACTTCAAAGAATTCAGCAGCTTTTTTTTACACTCCACGACCTTGGCTTCATTGTGAGCAGTTGTTTTTTTTGTGGAATGATTTTGCTGATAACAATTTTTCTTTCACTTTACGCATCAAACTTAAGCAAATCACTTGAATGCTTTTTCAATGCATTCAACTCAGATGTTGAAAGTTCAGTCTGGTCATGAGTGTAACACGATTCTTCACCAGTGGAAGTGTTACAAGCAGCCTCCAGTCTTTGAACCACTTACGGTGTCTTTTGTTGCTTTGTTTCTTTGGTATACTATGGGCAACAATTGGAGACACTTTTAACAAGCATCCAGTGGGCATTTAAGGTAGCATTTTGCAGATTATCTTTGTGTGGTTTCTTCATCACTGCCAGTGGTACTGTCAACATCACTTTTTTCAACCTTTTGGTAACAAATAGCATGTAATTGCCAACCTGGTAAAACTTTGATTGATTGCGTTTCCAGTTCTTTGGCCATTGCAACAGTCATCTTAGGGTTTGCTCTGACTTTTTTCTTGTGCTTTTCAGTTACATAACAGTTTTTAGAAAATTTTTTCTCAAGTGCACTGTCAATGAAGCACTTGTAATGGTGTATACATTTGGTTTCATATGTGTCCAAACGCACATCCCATGATTTTTTATATTAAAGCTCACTCCTTAGTTTTTTCTGTTTTGCTTTGTTTTTCTTTTGAACGTCCTTAATTAGTTTTTGTTACTTTTTCACTTTAAATTTTTTTTTTATTTTGTTAAAAATATTCTTAACCATACTAAATTCCTTCACTTAAATTCAATCCACTCATCTGTGTACATAGGCATGCGCTTTCACCTGCAAATTTTCTTCACCATATTCTGCATTCGTTCATTTTTCTTATTTTGCTATTTGATCTCCAACTGTTGTTTTTCAACACTTTTCAAAAACTGACAAACAGGGTTGGTTGATTAGATGACTGCCAGTCCTTCACCAACCCTATGTGACACAGTACCTTTCTTTGTTTACACCAGTGGTTCTTAACCGAGGGGCACACCCCCCTACTGGGGCATCAAGAATTTTCCAGGGGGGGCAAGCCCTTACATGCTCTATACCATGGAAGTTTTTTCTAATGGGAATGTGTCCGGTACAAACGTTACGCCAGTGCCAATTTCCACTGCAACATGTTATTCAGTTTAGTTCCGGCAAAGATGGAAGTCGGGGTTTAGTTTCTTACAATTTTGCATGCTAATATCAAGCCTGCATATAAACATCCATGGGCGCAACTAGGGGGACTGTTTAGTTGGCATGCCATGACAAGTCCCTTTGATAACATCTGTGCTGTTTTCGCATTTGAGAACAGCATGATGCAAATGGAATTTCAAGGTAGCCAGCTGCATCGCAGAGCGCCTCACCTAATTCCAGATAAATATGAATGCATACACTTTGCACACCTCCACATAGTGTGAGATACTGGTATGGCTTTCTCTAGTTTGATGAGCTTTCTGCATCGTGGCTGTACACTTGCATGATAGTAATTTTCTACAGTACTCCTGCCGTGTTCTTCAGAGATGTGACGATGTATATTTATGATGATTCCATAGCACTTTAGCCACACTTGTGTTAGGGCGTGGGTAAGGCAACCTAAAACTGCTGTTTTTTAGGCCAAAATCCAAGTACGAATATACCGTAGGCCCGCTCTCAACGTGTTAACAAATTAGTTGAGGTATTTCGTTTCATACTAATGCCAGTACTTCAGTTACAGTTAGTAATGGAACTAGTTTTTATTTTTGAGGACATGCAGTTATTTAATGTTACATTATATCAAAATTCCAAATTTGGTTCTTTACGACTTGCATTGACTTTTCAAATTGAATACCCACTGTATTGCAGAAGAGTCTGAAAGCATGATTTGTGAATTATATACAAAAACAAAATTTGACAAGACTTATGTAGTACAGTAACTGTTAACAAACATACTATCAAAGACCAAAAAAGTTACTACAGTTTTCGAAATATTTTCATTTTTGGCAATGGTTAATTGAATATAGTGTTGCACTAATTTTAACCTGCTTAACTTGATGCTCATTTTGTACTTCCTTCTTCCTTTTCATTGTTCAGCATCTTTCAAGCACTGTTTTTGCTTTTTTGGGTTTAAACACTGTAGGCAGTTCTCTTACATTCAGTGTTCTGTTCTTATTGCTTTGTTATTTTAGCATTCTTTTTTTATTCATGGCGCTGTGTTTATTCATTGTAAATAGTGTATACTATGCTAACAAGTTAGGCTGACCAAATTGCGGAATAGAGAACACAATGCTCACTAACTTATATATGAGCGGTAGAGAATCATTTTCAGACAAAAGCTTCATCCACTTTGTCTCTGAGCTGTCCTCATTGAATGTTTCGTCGGGAATAATTTGAAGTATACCATTGAGAGCGGAAACCTCGTCAAACAACTCATCTGCCATCGTTACCTGAGGACCAATCTGCTTCACCATTTCTTTTACCTCTTCGTATTTAAATTGTTGATTCCTCAGTAATATCCAGGTGACATTAGCTGGATGCTTGTCAAGTTGATACCATTTGTCTGTGTATTTAACACGTTGAGAGCTGGCCTATGGTATATTCGTACTTGGATTTCGGCCTAAAAAACAGCAGTTTTCGGTTGCCTTACCAACGCCCTAGCTCCTCCACCGATTGCGCTAGAGAACTGTTCAAGAGCTCAAGCAGATCAGCCAGTCTAGTAGATTGCACTCGAAAAAAAATTTTTTGGTTGGAGGGGGCAGATTTTTTGTGACTGATGTCATAAGTGAAATAGTTTTAGGGTTATTTTGGCTCATGTTATCTGGCCTAAGCCCAACCGCTAGGTCAAAGTGTTTCGCTGAAGATTTCATTGGAAACTAGGCTCGAGTCCGAGTCTTTTGAGCCTTTGATCGACTTTCTAACGTTTCTGGTTGAAAAGTTATCATCTGGTTGAAAAGTTATAAAATAAACAAATTAATTAATTATCTAAATTAGCTAATTAGTCAAATATTTTTACTAACTAACATCATAACTTTTGAACCCGAAACCCCAGCAGGTCATCCAAAGTATCAAAAGCCTCGGATTATAGCCTAGTTTCCAGTGAAAACTTCAGCGAAATACTACCACCTAACGGTTGGCGCCCAGGGCCAGGCAAAGTGGGCCAAAAAGTCCTTCACTTATGATGTCACTCACAAAAACTCGCACCCTCCAAGCAAAAAATTTTTTTTCGAGTGCAATCTACTAGACTGGCCGATCCATTTGAGCCGCTGAACAGCTTTTTAGCGCAATGGGCGGAGCAGCATTGGCATTGGTAAGGCAACCGAAAACTGCTGTTTTTTTTGCGAAAATCACCAAAACCAGGCGGCTCTAAAAGTGTTAAGAGTCACTTTGTAAAATTCTTTGAAGCTTGACTTCGACACCTCAGCACAATCCTTGTCAATTCCTTGCAATAATTCAGCTGTTTTTGCTCCATAAAACTCAGAACTATGTCACTTCAAAATGGCCCCCTTGAACAATTCAAATATATCAGCCAGTTCAGGAAATACTACACTTGTGCAGTAGTGAACACAGGCTAATTTGGTGGGGGGGATGCGATATCGATTTGCAATGAACCCAATGCTTCACAGGACCATATTGCGTAAATCAATCACTTTCGCATACGTACATTTACGAGAAAACAAGTCTAAGCTTGGTTTAGAAGCTTGAGTGATAAAACTGATCAAACTTTTACACTGCACCGCTACGGAACCAACAAGCAATGTGGCACATAACAACGATCTTACGTAGTCACTGGCGTCGGCGCAGGTACATCAAGGACTCGAGATAAATAATTCATGTGACAACATAATACATATTCTCATTGTAGGTTACGTTTGTTACATCAGAATTACCGGTGGCAGTAGCCAGAATAGTGCAGTAGTGGTGTTTTACTTGTATGTTGCAGCAAGTGAGCGTAGTCACTTGGATGCGGTTTATATCAGTGTTGTTCAGATGGGGTATCTTGTAGTTTTTAATTGTTGTTTGGAATAGTCTGCAACACCCATAGTAATTAGTGTATAACATTTGTTATTGCAGGTAATTTTGATGAAATAATAACAAGCGAGTTGATTCTGTTGATTTTGAAACCGAAATTAAGAGAACGGAAAGAAACAAACAATTCGTAATGCGTGAAAGCACAAAAGTAACGAAAAACTAAAAGCGAGAAAGCACGATCATTCATGGGTGTCCGCAGAAATTTTTCCAGGGGTGCAAGGTCAACATGCTGTTTATCATTTTCAAATTGCTGACAATCAGTGTTTCCTCTAAGATAATTTTAAACTGAGCAAATATTTCCTTACTGAGCATGATCATTTTACTGAGCATGATTATTTTAGGACTGAGTAAGTGGAGTTTTCAATGAATTACAAGCTTGAATTATATGATAAATATACATGATCTTTAAAGAAAAAGCATTGCATTGCCATGGTTTTCAACTAAACAAAAATTATTACTCTTTACTTAGCAAGGCCGCACCCAGCTGATATATTCAACCGAACTAACGACTAAACATGTTTTTGAAAATTTGAGGAATTAGCCGATTGCTCTCCCCCTAATTGAGGGATCAGCTGCAGGACTTGTCAGTATCACTTAGAAACAAGAGCTGTAAACGCCTGGGATCTCGTCCAAAGCGATCAATAACATCTTGCTATACAAACCAGACAATTAAGTAGACCTGTATGTTGAAACGACTACGGACAAACTTATTAGACTTAAAACACCACGCAGGTTTTGTAAAATTGACCAGATGAATTATGAAAAATTGCCACAGCCAATACGGCTTTTTACTCAGTATTCACTCAAATGTCAGAACCAATCCTTAACACTTTGAGAGCCGGCGTACGATATATTCGTACTTCGATTTCGGCCTAAAAAACAGCAGTTTTCGGTTGCCTTACCAACGCCTTAGCTCCTCTGCTGATTGCGCTAGAGAGCTGTTGAATGGCTCAAAAGAATCGGCCAGTCTAGTAGATTACACTCGAAAAAATTTTTTTGGTTGGGGGATGCGGATTTTTTGTGACTGACGTCATAAGTGAAGTAGTTTTAGGGTCATTTTGGCACATGTTGCCCGGCCTGGGGCCCAACCGCTAGGCCAAAGTGTTTCGCTGAAGT